>OIYY01000223.1_pt1 | contig 43687 bp, 43 predicted proteins | sample 1588341 | NCBI WGS metagenome assembly OIYY01 (sample SAMN03283287) | human gut metagenome | biome: human-associated habitat; material: feces | host: Homo sapiens | place: Peru | collected 2012 | reverse complement strand
ATAATTTCTTAATTAAGATATGTTCAATATTGAAGATATACAACTTTTGAAAATTTTAAAATAATTTTCCATTTTCAACTTTCCATTTTCCATTGATAGAAACCCACCCGCATCTGTAACGCTCAGCAAAGGGATTCCCCCTCACCCCTAACCCCTCTCCCACAAGGGGCGAGGGGAGAATATTTCTCTTTACTTTTTCAATCAATAAACCATCATGTTAGATAGAATAAAGAAAAACTTAATAATTTCAGTAATAGGCTTGGCGTTAACCATGCCTGCTTTTGCTGTTGATTCTACTATCTCTTATATTTCTATCAACAATATGGCTTATCAGGATGTTGAAATCGTTTTGACGGAAAAGAACGAAATTCTTGTTCCGTTCAAGCAATTAGCCGATATTTTCAACATCCAATACAGCGCAAACCGCGTTGACAAAATCATCGCCTTCAAAACTCTTGACGGAAAAGACGGTGTTGTTTCTCAAAAAGGCGTTTTTATAAACGATTATGCAATTTCAAATCGCCCGACAACATTTGTACAACAAGGTATTATGGACGGTGTATTTAACGAAGCATACATAACAGCGGAAACCGCGTCAAAAATCTTTGGTGCTAAAATCGAAACAGATTTTAATGATTTAACAATTATTGCAAATGTTGAACGCGATATTCCGATTTTGCACAGCAGTAACCTAATTACTGCAGAAGATAAAGGCCCTAAAGCACACCAAGATGTCGTTTGCCCTAAAAAACAAGGTAAAATAACATTAAATACAATCGGTTTCCGTTCAAATTTATTAAACGATAATATGCGTATTCGCGGACAAGGTTATAATACTACGAATGATACTTTTTCAGGTAGTACGCAAGCAAGCATTAACGGGAATTTCTTTGGCGGTAAATATAGAGTTGAAGCAACAGAATATCACTATCGTTCTGATGCGTTTATGTTCGGTGGTTTAAGCGCAACTTACAAAAATAGTATAAAAGATAAAGAAACAGGAAAAGACAAATATTTTTATGAATTAGGTAAAGTTAAAGGTGTGAGTGATGTAGATTCAACACTTGGTACAAATATTTTTGGTGCACAAGTTTGGAATTATGATTATGAAAAAACTCCGCCACAACAACTTAACGGTTATGTAAAACCAACAAGTTTAGTTCGTTTGACTGTAAACGATTTAGAGCCGACTTTACTTAATACCTATGCGGGATATTACACTTTGCGTGACGTGCAACTTCCAAACCCTGTTAAAAATATTAAATTAGAAGAAGTAAACGAAGATGGTACAATTGAGTTAATTAAAGAAGAAAGATACTCCGTTTTCGGCAACAGACCTTTTGAAAAAGAACAGCGCGGAACTGCTTATGCAGGTGTTTGGGGTTACCAAAACAGATTCTTTAGAGAAGGCGCAAATATTTATCGTGGAAATAACAAAAAAGTTACAGCAGGTATCGGTTATCAATACGGTATTAAAGACAACGTAACTTTTGAATCAAAATTGACAGGCGATAAATTGTACGAAAAGAACGGCGCAAGCGTAATTTATAGAATACCGACTAACGACACTTTGCTTGTAAGCGGTACTCAAAAGAGCGTAAACTATTTAGAAGGTGCAACTTCACTTAACAGCGTTGAATGGGTAAATCCTAACAACAAAAACATCAAAGGTAGATTTACAGCAGGCGCGAGCATTGCGCACGACATTAGAGAAGAATACACCCATGCCGGCTACATTGTAAAAGGTACTGGTGAATATGAAAAAGATTTATCAAAATATTCAGGTAAAATTCTTAAACCAAAAAGATTCAATTCTAAAGTTGAATTATTCCAAACTTCACCTGATTTCTATATCGCAAGTAGTGATTCAACTTCTAAAAACGATAGAACCGGCGGTAAGGTTTCAGGTGGTATCAGCTTCAATTCTACAAGTGCAAGCGGTAGTTATAGCAGATATTATTCAAACATGAATCATAGATATCAGGGTGGAACTATTAAGTTTGACGAAGGTTCTGTAAACGCATCTACAAAAATCCCTAAGGTTGCCAATTTAAGATTTAGCGGTTTTTATAGACGCGGTACAAACGATTTAGGCAGAAACAAAAACTATTTCTATGATGCAAACGCTTCTCGTGATATAAGTCATTGGGCAAAAGTTCAAGTCGGCAGACGTGAAAGCTTGTATGATACAAAATATGATTACGAAACATCTATGAACAGAAATTATCACTCAAAATATGCTGATAATTATGCACAATTAGATGTTCCAATTCCGGGAAACCACGGTAGATTTACGCTTGGTCACAGTATTGTAAGATACAATACCGCAACTTATAAAAATGGCTATAATATGTTTCGCTTCGGCTACACGTTCCCAACTTGGAAACGTTTAACTCTCGGAGTTGGTTACGGTTTCAGATACAGCGGTCAAGGCGGAAATGATTTTAACATAAACCTTGGCTACCGTGCAAAATCAGGTCAAACAATGGCTGTAGGTTATCAATACTCGCAAAACGGCGGGTATTTCATCGACAACATGTTTATGCCAACTACAAACAGACACTCAATCAATTTTGTGTTCAATGACGCGTTCCAAATATTTAACCATGGTTTAAAATCAGTTGGCCAAGAAGATTTGGACAAAGGTATTTTTGAAGCAATCGCTTTTGTTGACGTTAATAAAAACGGCAAATTCGATAGAAAAATTGATATTCCAATCAAGGATGTACCGCTTATTACAAGTTGGACTGGTGAAGCTTGTTTGACGAATAAACGCGGAAGAACATATTCTTCAAGTTTAACTCAAGGTGTTTACACGGTTTCTATTGATATGGATAAATTACCGATTACTGTTGCGCCGCTTACAAACGATTTAATCAATAAGAAAATCAAAATTGACGGTGGTTCAACTACAAAACTTGAAATACCTTTAGCAAGTACAGTGGGTTCTGTATCAGGTGTATTAAAAATTTCTGATGAGTTTGAACGCGATTTGAAAATCACAGACTTTGTAGTCGTGCTTCTTGATTCTAACGGAGAAGAAGTTAATTATTCTACTGTTGATTCTTCAGGCGAATTCTATATTTCAGGCTTAGCTCCAGGAAATTATACGCTAAAATTGGATGAAAGATTTGTTGATGCCTATGGTTTAGAAAGCTTGCCAAACAGTGAAATAACTATTTCTATTCCGTATGACTATAATACGCCAATAGACTTCACTGAACAAAACTTGGAGTACAAGACATTGGCTCTATAAGATGATGGCAATTCGCCATTTAACAAAATTCTATTTAACATGAAAAATCACTAGCCACTAAGAATAGTGGCTTTTTTTTGTGCAGATTAAATGCTCTCTTAAATTCAAAACTTTCAAATCTGCTAACTTTGTGTTTAAATAAAATAAGGGAGTAGTTTAAATAGGATATGAGAATATGAAACTTGATATGACAACGGCGAAAAACTCGTTTAAATATGGTTGGTTATTAAAGAGAATTTTCCCGTATATAAAACCTTACATGTTTAGAATTATTTGTGGCTTTTTGGTTGCAATTCCGCTAGGTTTATTGGATGGTGTAACTGCTTTTGCACTTAAACCCTTTATGGATTATGTTGTCGGAAAGCAAGATTGGATATTCCATATTTTTGGTCACGAATTTACTCTTACATGGCAAGTTTTTGCGTTAATAATTCCGTTTGGTGTAGTTGCATTTGCTGCGTTTCAAGGTATTTTGAGATATCTTAATGATTATATCTCAGCTTGGACTTCACAAAGAATTACAAACGATGTGAAAATTGATTTATTCCACAGATTAATCTATATGGATCCTCAATTTTATGATGAAAATCCATCAGGGATAATTATTACAAGATACATGAGCGATCCGCAAACCGCTTCATCAGGGATTGTTGATCAAATAAAAACTATTACAACGAGTCTTTTCGGGGCATTAGGTTTAATTGCCGTAATGTTATACAGCTCTTGGAAGCTTGCTTTTATAGGTGTATTGGTTTTATGTATCGCATTTATTCCTGTAGCTTTGATTAGAAAAAGAATTAAGTCTGCATCTAATAAAAACATGGTTATTGGTGGTAATATAACAACAAACATTAACGAAACATACAGCGGCAACAAGGTTATGGCTGCTTATGAGCTTCAAGAAAGACAAGAAGAATATTTCCGTAAACAAGTTTGGGATTCTTTTAATGTTAATATGTCTTTAACAAAGCGTGCAGCTTGGATGTCACCTTTGATGTACACAATTGCATCTTGTGGTATTGCTTTGGTTTTGGCTTACGGTACACACTTAATTACGTCAGGTCAAATGACAGCAGGTAGTTTTGCGTCATTCGTAACTTCTTTATTGTTGTTATACAAACCTGTTAAAACTTTGGGTGGTACTCTTACTAATATTCAGAACATCTTCGTTGCAATGGGTAGGGTTTTTGAATTGTTTGATTTAAAACCTGAAATCCAAAATAAAGAAAACGCTATCGAATTAAAAGGTTTAAACGACAAAATCGAAATTCAAAATGTTTGGTTTGAATACGTTCCAAATCAACCTGTATTAAAGAATTTAAGTTTAACTGTGAATAAAAATGAAACAGTTGCTGTTGTCGGTAATTCAGGCGGCGGAAAATCAACATTAGTAAATCTTTTGCCAAGATTTTATGATATTAAATCAGGTTCAATTAAATTTGACGGAGTTGATATTAGAGATTTGAGTATCAATTCTTTAAGACATAATATTGCAATGGTTTTCCAAGATAACTTCTTATTCTCAGGTACAATCAGAGAAAATATTCTTATGGGAAATCCTGACGCAACTCAAGAAGAGTTGGATGAAGCTATTGAATCAGCTCACTTGCAAGAAATGATTGCCGATTTACCTGACGGTTTGGATACTTTATTGGGTGAAAGAGGTATGACACTTTCAGGAGGTCAAAGACAAAGAGTTGCAATCGCAAGAGCTATGATAAAAAATACTCCGATTGTTATTTTGGATGAAGCAACTTCTGCTCTTGATAATAAATCAGAAGCAATTGTTCAAAAAGCTTTAGATAATTTGATTAAAAATAAAACTGTATTTGTAATTGCTCACAGATTATCTACAATTAAAAATGCAGACAGAATTGCAGTTATCAATGAAGGTGAACTTGTAGAACTTGGTAATCATGATGAACTTATGAATATTGAAAACGGTCAATATAAAGCTCTTTACGAAATGCAATTCAAAAAACAAGAAAGCAATGCTTAATGACTTAACAAAATTGCCAAGGGTACTTTTTTGTATTAAAATATTGTTGAGAGGTGAAGATGGATTTTTTTAGAAATCATAAAAAATTAATAGTAGGACTTATAACAGTATCGTTTGTTCTGTGGACAGCAGGTATGGGCTTGTTGATGCTACTTCCGGTATTCAGCAAGTAGATTCTCTGGAGGATAGCTGTTTGAAAAAACTATTAAGTCTATTTGTTTTATTTTCATTTGCGTTCAACACACTTGCGTGTTGCACTTCTTATGCTGCGCAGGATTTAGAAACGAAGAAAAAACAAACAAGAGCTAAAATTAATCATCTCAAATGGCTGGAAAATGTTGAAACAAACAAGCTTTATAAAAACCAACAGAAACTGGAAAATGCTAATAACAACTTAAAACAATCTAAGACGCAAATTATCAGTGCTCAAAGAGAATTAAGCGGAATGCAAGCACAATTAGATAGAGCATCTGGTGAATATAATAGTTTAAACTATGTATTAGCAGGGCACATTAGAAAAGTTTTTAAATCACAAAGGAAAGCCTTCTTTGAATTATTAATTTCATCGGAAGATATTAATATGCTTGTTGATAGAGTATATTTCCAAAAAATTCTTTTGAAAGATGATTATAGAAGAATGGCTGTTGCAAAGAAGAAAGCACAAGAAATTGCTCTTCTGAAATATAATATTGAAGCTAAAAAACGCAACTTAGAACGTTCTGTAGCGAATATTAACAGCGAAAAAGCTTATATTGACCGTGCCATCGCAAAAAACGAAAGCATGATTAATAAGCTTAGAACAGACAGAGTTGCATACCAAAAGGCTGAAAGAGAACTGGCCAAGCAATCTGCAAGTATCGGTTCATACATTAATAAAACTGCAAAAGCATCTGATGTTCACGTAGCGTCAGGCTTTATCAAGCCTATTCAAGGCAGAATTACATCTCCGTTCGGTTGGAGAACTCACCCGATATTTAACAGTAAATCTTTCCACTCAGGAGTTGATATCGGCGGACCAAACTTGGGTGCAATCAGGGCTTCAAACTCTGGTAAAGTTATTTATTCAGGTTGGTATGGCGGTTATGGAAAAGTCGTTATTATTGAACACGGCATTGTAAATGGTAAACCAATAACAACTCTTTATGCGCACATGAACTCGATTGCCGTAGGCAATGGTCAAAGGGTTTCTAAAGGTCAAGTTGTTGGATATGAAGGTACAACAGGTTATAGCACAGGACCTCATTGTCACTTTGAAGTCAGGGTAAACGGGCAACCTAATAATCCGTTAAATTATATATAGGAATTTGAATTTTGAATAAAAAGTTAGTTGCAATATTAATATCATCTCTTATAACGGCAAACACCGCGTTTGCTGATTATTCGTTTGTTGATCCTGCTGATTTTACGGGTGATGCATTCTTTATCCCGCCTGCAGTGAAAGAACAACAGGAAGAAGCTTCACAAGGACCAAAAAGAAAAGCAACTTTGCCACCACTAAAAAAAGCACGTTTGATTGTAAAAAAGAAATTAAAAGAACGTGATGCGAAAAAATATGAACAAGCACCAACCGCTCCTACTGATGATATTTTTTCTGCAGAAGCTTCAACTTCAGATTATGCAATTAAAGATTTGAAAGAAAATTTTGATGAAGATATGATGCCGGATGGATTTGAAGCTGATGAACAATCAGTAGATGAGCAAAAAAGTCATTTTTGGCATAAAAAGAAAAAAGCAGAAAAGGTTGCAGAACAAGAAGATACCGAAAATATTATCTTAGACTGTGACAACATGGATTATGACACAGAAACTTATTGCATGGTTGCAACAGGTAATGTTAATGTCGAATTTGTGAAACAAGAAACTGTTATTAAGGCGGATAAAATTACTTATGACAGAATGAATAATACGATTAAGGCAGAAGGAAATGTTCGTATCTTAAAGAACGGACAAACAATAAACGGTGATTATATTTTCGTTGATATGAATGAAGAAAATGCCTTGATTGAAAATCCTGTAACTCAAACTGCAAATATTGAAATCAAAGCAAAAAAAGGTTATGTTTACGGTGATAAAATAGTTCAAGAACACGGTTCAATCACGGTAGATGAATCTTTCCCTATTAATTTTCGCTCAAGTATGGCAGGTCCTGATATCTCAAGTATGATAGTTCCAAAAGACCAAACAATGTCTGCAGATATGGAAAAAGGAATTATCAGGTTACAGGCTAAAGAATTAAAAATTACTCAGAACGGCAACTTGGAAACTATTGAGTTACGTCATGGAGATTTGTTTAAAGGCAAAAGAAAAATTTTTAAAGTTCCGGCAATAAAAGTTTATACAAATAAAAACAATGATTTTGCAGAATCAAACTCTTGGGAATTAGGTTCTCTTAGAGGCTTGGGTATGTATATTGGTCCTGGTTTTGTATTCTCGTCACCTCATGGTGCAGTGTTAAAAGCTATACCGATTTTGAATTATAACCACGGTATCGGTGTTGGTGGTATCGGTCGTTATCAAAGTGCAACTAACAGAACCCAAATCGCTTATGGTACCGCGAAAAGTAAGTTTTTAATCAGAGGTAAACAAAAACTTGATGATCATTTGTTTATTCAATATGGTATGAATGATTATATGAACGAATGGTTTTTAGGTAGAAGACGTCCTAAATACGGTTTGGATTTAGTTTATGAAAGAGCTTACGGAAGCAAAGATTTTTTGATAAAGGGTCATAATTCACAATTCGCCCATAGGTTGGACTTCGGTTATTATCATGATATCGATGAAGATAAAAACTTTGACAGATTACATGGTGCGCAAATTGGTACATTGCGTCTAAGATATATGGCACAGGCGGATCAAAATATTTTTAATTATATAAATGAAGAACAACAAAAATCTGTTCAATTTGATATATCTTCTCAATTAGCAGCAACTTTGTATGGTACTGGTGATACTCAGGTAATCGGTAGAATCGGTCCTAGGTTACATACTCAATATAAACGTTGGATGCAGGATATCGGCTACTATCAATCAGTTTATGATGACAATTCACCATTGCCGGTATTCGATGCTTACAGATACGGTAAATCAAATGTTTATTTAAGAGAATACTTAAGATTAAATCGTTATATAACAGTTTCATGGTTTGGTTCAATTAACTTGTCAGGTGACTCTCCTAATGGTAAACCTTTCCAAGAAAACTCTTTCTACATATCATTCGGTCCTGAGGACTTTAAATTTAACCTCGGATATGACTTTATCAGAGAAAATACCTTCTTTACAGTTGCTGTGATGATGGATGCTAAAGGCACTAAGATTGATTACGAAAAGTTAGAAATTAAACAAGGAAAGAAAGCTAAAAAAGAAATGGATTTAGAAGACGAGGATGAAAATTCATTTAAGAATACAGAAAAAGCACCTGTGCTTGACCATGCAGTAGTAGAAGATGTAAAAACGGTGGAAGATGTTATCTAAAGAAGTTAAAAAAATTATTGAATACGGAAAATTGTGCGGAGAAAAAAATTACACTCCAGGCTATTCAGGGAATATTTCTGCACGCTATAAGGATGGAATGTTAATAACAACTTCCGGCTCTTCTAACGGATATTTGTCCGAAAACGATATTGTTTATACAAATTTTGAAGGTAAGTCTTTAGAAGATGGTAAGAAGCCTTCAAGCGAAAAGTTTTTACATATTGAGATTTACAAAAAAAGACCTGAAATAAATTATATTATCCACGTACACGCGCCATATTTGAGTAGTTTCGCGTCAGCAGGTAAGGATTTAATGGCACCGATTATGGCTGAAAATGTGTTTTATTTCGGTGGAATTCCGTTGGCTGATTATGCACTGCCATCAACAATGGAATTGGTTGTAAATACAGTTAAATATTTTGACAAGTTTGACGCGGTTTTGATGGCAAATCATGGTTTTGTAGTAGCCTCTAAAACAATAGAAGACGCTTATATGAAACTTGAACTTGCAGAATCATACGCTCAGGTTGTTTTGAATACATATCTTTTGGGTGGAGCTAAATATTTAACACAAAATCAAGCAGAAGAAATTTTGGCTTTGAGATAGTCTTTGCTATTTATATTGGCGGTTTTGAATGTTAGAATACAATACAATTTTATTGTATTTGTGTTGTTTTGATTTATGTAGGGTGAAAAATAAAAAATGGAGCAGACTTTTTAAATAGTCTGCTCCATAATATACCCTAATCAACGAACTAGCAAGAATAATAAGTTTTATCCATATTTCACCTGCCCTTAGATTAAGTTCAAAGCGATACTTGGAGTTTGGTTAGCAGTTGCTAATAATGTAGCAGATGCTTGTTGCAAGATTTGTGCTTGAATATAACTTGATGATTCCTCCGCAACATCAGTATCTCTAAGTGTAGATAATGATGATGTCAAGTTTTGAGACTGAACGTCAATAGCTGTAACTGCTGATTCTACTCTGTTTTGAGCAGCACCGATTGCAGTTGTTCTTCTTGAAATTTCATCCATCGCATTGTCGATAAAACCTAACATTACAGAAGCACCAAAATCACTTGTCTTATCTGATAATAATGAATAAGTTTCTGTTTTGCTGTCATATTTTAAGCCACTGCAAACTGCTGCGAATGCTCTTAATCCATCCTGAGTATTAAGTGCCGCAACAGAACCTCCACCAGCTTTAAGTGCTTGATCTAATGTTACAGTGTGAGCAACTTTGTCACCCTTATCATTAAGTGTATATGATGTAGTTGATGCCATTTTAGCATTAAACAGTCCACTTACTTTTGCGCTTGAAAATAATGAAGAATCTAAGTTAATTACACTGTTACTATCTGCGTAAAGTCCTACTTGAAGGTTAATACCGTTACTAGTAAGACCGGTTCCGGCTGGTTTGCCGTCTGAAATATATGACATTAATTTAATGCCGTTAAATTCAGCGTTAGATGCAATACGGTCGATTTCTTGTAATCTTGCGTAAACTTCAGACTGGATTGCCTTCAATGAAGAAGAACCATAAGTGCCGTTAGCAGCTTGTTCGGTCAAATCTCTGATACGTTGTAAGTGATCAGTAAGTAAACCGTAACTTTGTTCTGCAGTTGTTAATAAGTCTGCGCCGGTGGCAGCGTTGTCAGCAGCTACATCCAATGTTCCAATTTGTGTTTCCCACATGTTGGAAATTGAATATCCTGCAGCGTTGTCTTTTGCTTGGTTAATCTTATAACCCGTAGTCATACGTTCTATAGATTTGTTCAAGCTGTTCGTCGCATTGTTCAAGTTTCTTTGAGTGATTAGTGACGAAATGTTTGTGTTGATTGTGAGTGTCATAGTTGGATCTCCTTTCTCTTCTCTCGATACGTACTTTACTGCGCTATCCTTGCGCAGCCTTCTATGTTACTCGTTTTTTATTTTTATTAATCCCTGTGCTCCTAAAAAAAGCACAGTTTCTCCTGTGACTGAATAAATTTACAATTTAATTCAGCCTGACTAAGCCTGTGAAAACTCACGGCTTTTGGTTATACTCTCTTTCTTTTTTCTGGATTGCTTCGTCGCTAGTTTTTGTCATTGCGAGAGAAGCTACGCTTCTCGTGGCAATCCATTGATATGTACTTTGAAGTGAATGAGTCGATAAGTGAATAGATGAATAAATTTGTATTAAATTTTCTTTCGCAACCGGGTTTAATGAGCGAAACTGTCTTTATGAATAAATCCATAATGAACCTATTCACTCATTCACTTATTGACTTTTCTGTATACACCTTCAAACAGAAAGCGTTACCCTTTGACCTATAAAACGATTTACCACATATTTATCATAAGCTTGCCTGCATCCTTTGCTTGCTCCACTTACTCAAAACATACATTCCATGTATTTACGCTTTAGATTTGTGATATATACTTCTTACACTAACATTATTGCAACATTACATAACAAAAGTAAACTCTTTTGTTGTATTTTTTTACAAATCTTTATATAAGTTTAAATATCTTAATGAATTAATGCCTGTTGGTGTAAAACGCAACTTCTTTTGTAAAAAGTAGGTTGCAATTTTTTACCATTAACATTTTTACAAATTCTATTTTTTATGCTTTAATAACGTTATGAAAGAATTTGAATTAACTAATAAGATAAGAGCTTGTTTTAAAAAGAATGAAAATACTCCGAGAGTTGCATTAACTCTTAATTTTACAATCACAAACGCTGAAAAAAATGCGGGTGAATACACAATGATGAATCGCCTTCTTATGAAAGGTACAAAAAAATACACCTCAGAAGAACTTTCTTCTATTTTGGATGAAAACGCAATTGAATTAAGCTCTGAAATGAAGTCTGATTATTTAAGATTCAGATTTGTTTGTTTGAACGAAGATTTTGAACTTGCTTTATCTATTTTGCAAGATATTATATTGAATACAACTTTTCAAGAATTTGAAAAAGAAAGACAAATGTTAAAAGGCGAACTTATGGCAGAATTGGATTCTGCTAAAGTCAAAGTATCTGATTTGTTTACAAAAACTATTTATAAAAACCATTTTTACGGAAATAGTTATACAAAAATTCTTGATGAAATTGACAACGTAAAACAAGAAGATGTAATCAATTCTTACAAACAAATTTTAAATAACAGCAAAAAAACATTGGCTCTCGTTGGTGATGTAGATGAAAAACTTGTAGAAAAATATTTAGGTGAACTTCCTGCATCAATTGAAATAGAGTCTGAAATTCCGACACCGAAAGCTTTGTCACAAGAATATAGTGAAATAATTAAACCTGACGCTAATCAAGCACAAATTCTGCAAGGATGGCGCGTTCCAACAATCGGGGACAAGGATTATCCTGCGATTATGTTATTAAATGTTATTCTTGGAGCAAGCGGACTTTCTTCAAGATTATTTTTGGAGTTAAGAGAGAAAAAAGGCTTAGCATACACAGTAAGAACAGCCTATGAAACACACAAAAAATCAGCAGTGTTCAGTATTTATATAGGAACTGAACCCGGTAACATTGAAACTTCTATTAACGGATTCAAAGAAGAAATCGAAAAGATTAAAAATATTCCTGTTGGCGAAGAAGAGTTGCATAATGCTAAGAACAATTTAATCGGTAAACAGCAATTTATTAGCGAAACGAACGCTCAACAAGCAAATATGATGGCTTATTATTCAATTATGGGTAAACCTTTTGAATACCAAAAAGAAGTTATTGCACAATTAAAAGCCGTTACAAGCGAACAATTACAAGAATGTGCTAATAAGTATTTCACCGATGATTACGTATTATCAATTATAAAACCATAAGGGATTAGTGATGGTTAAAACAGAGCAGGGCAATTCAATTAATCTTTTTATGAACAAAGAACACAATTCAGTTCTTGTGTTGGGTTGCATGCACGGTGATGAGCCTCAAGGCGAGCATTTGATTAATGAATATATTAAATCAAATATTGATACAAAACTAATGTTTGTGCCTTGTGTAAACCCGGATGGAGTTAAGGCAAAAACAAGAGTAAATTCTAACGGAGTTGATATAAACAGAAATTTCCCGACAAAGAATTGGGAATTAACCGAGAAAAACGAATTCTTCGGAGGGAATACTCCTGCAAGCGAAATTGAAACAAAGTTTTTGGTTGAAATCATTGAAAAATATAAGCCGAAATTTATTTTAACTTTACATGCGCCATATAAAGTTGTAAACTACGATGGTGACGCGCTAGAAATTGCAGAAAAGATTTCTGAAATTATTGACTATCCTGTTGAGTCATCTATCGGATATCCTACTCCGGGGAGTTTCGGAACTTGGGCAGGAATAGAAAAAAATATTCCTACAATAACTTTAGAATTGGATGAAGAAATTGATGTAAAAAAACTTGAAAAACCAATGTTTGAGATTTTTAGAATGTTGGAAAATTTATAACGAAATATGGGGAAATAAGCCCCCACCCTAACCCTCCCCCGAGGAGAGGGAACACGCGATAAATGTAGGTTGGGTTTTCAGCCCAACAAAAACTTAGGAAATAAAAATGGAAGATATCAAAAAGATTGTTGAAGAATGTGATTTAAAACACGTAGCTATAATAATGGATGGCAACAGACGTTGGGCAAAAGAAAGAAATTTGCCGTCAGCTTTCGGGCATAAAAAAGGTGTTGACGCATTAAAAGCAGCGATGCGCGCTTGTGATGATTTTGGTATAAAATACCTGACTGTTTACGCGTTTTCTACAGAAAATTGGAACAGAAAGCCTGAAGAAGTTAATTTCTTGATGGATTTATTGGGACAAACTCTTAAAAACGAATTAAAAGAAATGCATGAAAATAATGTTGTGATTTCATTTATCGGAGATACGACAAAATTAAGTGCTAAATTACAGGAAATTTTAAATCATTCTGTAGAAACAACAAAAAATAATACGGGCGTTAATTTACAAATCGCATTCAATTACGGCTCTCGTGATGAAATTGTACATGCTGTACGTGAAATAATTGCATCAGGCGAAACAGAAGATATAACGGAAGAAACAATTTCTAAACATTTGTATACTGCAAATATTCCTGATCCTGATTTATTAATCAGAACCGGTGGTGAAATGAGAGTTTCAAATTACCTGTTATGGCAGATTGCTTATTCAGAGTTTATCGTGCTTCAAAAATTTTGGCCTGAATTTGATAAGCAAGTGCTTGCGGATTGCGTAATAGAATATAAACGCAGAAATCGTAGATTTGGTGCATAATTTAAAAATGCAATCTTTTAACATTTTGTTACAAAAATCGTATTTTTAGAGCATGTTCATGGTAGTATTTCAGTATGAGAATTTTAGAAGTAAGAGATGGGTTTTTAAAGTTTGAAGCCGATAAAAGCATTTATCTATCTTCATTCATCCAAATTGACGGCTTAGAAAAGAGCTATATAGCACAAGTTATCCAACTAAAACGTTCCGGTGAAAATTCTATCGGATACGCAAAAATTTTGTTTCTTTATGACGGTGCTTTGCAAAACTATGATAAGACTTTGCCTTCTAAAGACTCTGAAATCAAAGAATTTACATTTGATATTTTGAGCAATTCTATAAATGCAAAAAAACCTGTAATTATAGGAAAAACTCAAGGTACTGATTTAAATATTACAATAGATGAATCAGCTTTCAATAAAAAAATGCTGATGAGTGTTGATGATAAAGAAACTAATAATATTCTTGTAAGAAACCTCGTAAAACAGTTTAATAATTTGTCAAAAAATGTTGTAATAATTGACTCGTTGGGTATTATTAATGCCAAGAAAGTTGTTGCGGGTGTTGATTTTAAGTTACCGCTCGATACAGCTTCTCTTGCTTTTATGTATCAAGATTGCTTAAATGATGCGACTGCAGACAGTAAATCAATGATTATTGATATTTTCAAAGATTTGTCCGAATACTCTCAAACAGTTCCGTTTGTTCCGTTCGAAACTCTAAAAACAATTGTTGATGATATGGTTGATAAATCACATATTTTTAAACTTTTGGTTTTGAAAAATAAATTAGCGAAGTTTGACAGATTGGGTTATTTTGCAAAAAATAAAAATGAAGTTGAAGCCCTTAAACATATCTTGGATTCCAAATGCGCGATTATTGATATTTCAAAACTTGATAGCGCGTTCCAAAACAGATATTTGGCGTTTATTTATGAAACATTATCTGATGATGCGCAGGTTTTGCTGGAACTTTCAAATACTGTTAGTAAAAAGAATATTAAGGACATTTTGCAGTGCGAGAAGTCTACAGCATTTGTAACTCATTCAAGATTTAAGTATTTAAATGATATAAAGAATGTTTTTGATAATTTTATAATAAATCCATCAATTTCAAATAACGAAATTTTCAATATTTACAGCACCTTCTTAAGGGCTATGCAGAAAGGTACATATTTAATCGCCGGAGAGGCTACTAATTATATTCCTTTGATTTCACAAGTAAAAATTATTGATGAAGTCATTGAAATTGAAAAAGAAGACGAAACTGTTTTAGAAAATATCGTTGAAGAGGATTTGAAAAACGAAGTTACACCTGAAGAAGTTTCCGAAGAATATATTGAAGAAACAGAATTGGAGGAAATAGCTTCTACTGCCGTACCAATCACAGAAGAAGCTGTTGAAGAAGAAAACACTGAAACTTCGGAAGCTCAAAAATCGCAAATTTCAAATGAAGAAATATTGGCGAACATCGAGGAAAAATCTAACGATGTGATATCAAAGGCAACAGAAAATTTGGTTGCGCCAACAGCTGTTAATATGTTTGATGATGAAGATGATGCTGAGTGTGAAGAAGTGACACCGGAAATAGTTGAAGAACTCCCGGAAATAAGCGAAGAAAATACGCTAATAAGCGAAAAAGATTTAGAAGAACCTGTTTTGACGGAAGAAGTTGAAGAAATTCCATTAGCAGAATCTTTTGTAACCGAAGTTCATCAAAACGAAGAAATTCAAGATTATGTGCCTTTGGAAGAAAGCGAAATTGAAGAAGTTTCTTTGGATGAAGAAATCATAGATAATGAAGATTTCTCTGAAATAGTTGAAGATTCAGACTCACAGCTTGATACAGTAGAAGAAGCTCAAGAAGATGTAGATGTTCAAAATATAGCTGAAGAACCTGAAATTATTGAAGAGAAGGAAGATGAAAATTCAATAGAAATTGATGATGATATTGATTTAGATTTGGATACAAATTTAGATGAAGATATTTCTTCACAGGATGATTTACAAGAAATTAATCAAGATTTTGAACAAGACAATGAGGCAGATAGCAACCAAAAAATGTTGCTGGATGATGAGTCTATAAATGTACTACCAATATCAGGTGAAAACGGTTTTGATAATGATTTAGAAGAAATTGTAGAACTAAATCCTGATGACATTGATGATAATGATATAGTAGTTGATTTGGAAGACGAAAAAGAACTTGATGAAAATGTTGATGAACAAATTGTAAGAGATGTTGACAAAGTATTCACAACGAGAAAAGATGATGATATTTCGGATTCCGACTTGGATTTTATAGATGAATTAAACAGCGATGATGATGGCGTTTTAGGAAATGTTCAAGACGATTCTGAATTAGAAGAGTTGACAGAAACAGAAGATAATGGTGGTATTTTAGAAGAAGTAAATGACGAGCAGCCACAGTTAGAAGAGGTAAAGGAAGAGCAAGAAATTTTACAAACAAGGAATTCTTCTACTCCAATCGTTCCTGTATATGATGCAGAAATACCTCAAGAGGATTTAGTTATGAGTGACCCTATTCAACAAGGTGATACTGTAACACACGCGAAATATGGAACTGGCGTTGTTGAAAAAATGATTAAGTATGGCAATAAAACTTTATTCTCGATTAATTTTGATAATATCGGTCGACGTTTGTTAGATCCTACTTTAACGGAAATTAAAAAAGCGTAAATTCGAATTTATGTTGCAATCGAACGACACTCGCGCCGCGAGTGTCGTTCGATTTAATGTTTAGTTGCGGGTGGGTTTTATTTTTTTTTATAAATAACAATTTATTAAAACTTAATATTAATCTTTACAAACATTTTTTTTATTATTAAAATAAAAATACTCACTATCCTCAAGTGATAGGCAATTTGTTATTGAGTCATTAACTTTAACAAAGAGCCAAAAGTGAAAGGAAAAATTAAAATGGCAAACATTAAGTCAGCAAAGAAAAGAGTTCTTATTGCAGAAGCAAACAGAGTTAGAAACGTAGCATTCAAAACATCTATCAAAACTGCTGTTAAAAAAGCATTAGCTTTGGCAACAGGTGAAGACAAAGAAGCTTTGAACAGTGCAGTTTCAAAAGTTTATCAATTATGTGATAAAGCTGTTTCTAAAGGTATTTTGCACAAAAATACAGCTGCAAGAAAGAAATCAAGACTTGTTCTTGCTATCAAAAAATTAGCTAAGTAATTAGTTATTTTAGAGTTTTAAAAATGGCGTTTCGGAAATTTCCGAAACGCCATTTTTAGTAGATTTTTATTTTTTAATAAAATATAAAGCTTTTGTTTTGTTTGCTTTATGCTTGATATTCAGTTCTTTGATTTCGTATTTATTATTCTTTATAAAATCTTTTACGTAATAACTTCCAGAAAGATAATAATAAGAACCTTTAGGCAGTGTTTCGATAAAAGCTTCACATTTATTGATATTTTTCTCAATGCATTGAATTTTATTTTCAATGATAGTATTATCCAAATTTGTGCCTAATAAGTATAAATCATATTCAGGTCGAGTATCAATTATAATCGTATCTCTTTGGGACACGTTTTCGATAACATACGGTACTATATCTCTTGCATAAGAATAAGCCATTTCTTTTGCATGAATAGTATAATTAGTAAGCGCAAAACCGGAAATTAGTAAGGTTGCAGATTTTAAAATAACTCCGGTTTTCCCCTTTAAATCAGTGATTGCAATTATAAATATCGGTAAAGTGAATAATATTAATCGTGCATAGATTGGGTATTTATGAAGTGCAGAGGCAAAAATTATGCCAAATATTGTTATACAAAAAAGAAGTTTTGGAGCAAGCGGATTATATTTGCTGAAAGAATATTTTATTAAAGCATAAAAAGATATTAAGCCGACAAATATTGAAAAGCTTTTTAGCCTGATAAATAATTCTCCAAATCTTATAAAAAGTCTGGTCGGATGTCTAAGTTCCATAAAAGCATAGCTTTGACTCCAAAAATTATCCATTCCGTTATAATTGACACTAAAAACAGACTTTAAACTGATAAAATAATAAATAACGTTAGAGAATAATAATATTGCGAATAAATATAAAAATTCTTTAAACTTTTTCGAAACGAGTAAAGTTATCATTCCTGCTGCAATTATAAAAAATGCTGAATATGAAAACCAAACTGATATTGGAATGATTAGCAAATAATACCATCTAAATTCTTTTTCCGTTGATATTTTGTAGAAACAGTAAAATAAAATAATGCTGATTAATAATTCTGTAGAATACTGTTTGCATTGTCCGGCATATAATATCGCAAGAGGATTTACTGCAAGCAGTGAAAAACCGTAAAGGATTTTTACTCTATCTTTTAATAAGGATTTTAGCAGAATTAAAAATGCAGGTAATGATAATATGGAAGAAATGAAAGGAATTAAACGAAGTTCCATATCTCTAATATATACATTATTTGTTTTAAAAGTTTCCAGTAAAAATTTGTTTACCAGATTGTATCCAGCAGGTGACGCTTGCATATACTCCAAACCCTTTAATAAACCTTTGTATGGAAGCGTTAAAAAGTTTATCGCAAGCATTGACTCATCAACCCATAATGATTGATTTTTCAAAAACACAAAAACTCTTGCAAAAACGCCCAAAACAAATAGTGATACAAGAAACAATGTTTGTTTGTTTTTTAATATTAATTTCACCTTCAATCCTCTAAATATTTAACTCCGACCAGTTCATCCGGCATGAATTGTTGTTCAATATCAGGTGCTGCGTGAGTGTAAATATAGCCTTCTCCAAAACCGTATCTTTTTGCATCCTTGTAATGTGCATCCCTCAAATGCATAGGTGGAGGAAAATCCTTGCCTGATTCTATATCCATCAAAGCTTTATCTATTGCAATGCAAACTTTATTGGATTTTGGAGCTTTTGCAACATAAGCAACAGCGTTAGCAAGCGGTATTCTACCTTCGGGAAGCCCGATTATTTCGACTGCACGGTAAGCATTTACAGCAATGTTCATTGCATTTGGGTCTGCTAAACCCACATCTTCCGCTGCACAAACTATCAAACGTCTTGCGATAAATCGCGGATCTTCACCTGCTTCTATCATTTTTGCAAGATAATAAATTGCAGCGTTAGGGTCGGAACCTCTCAAACTTTTTTGGAAAGCAGATGCGCAATCATAATGTTCTTGAGTAGAATATCGAGTATTTCTTTTCTGTGTAATACTTTCTAAAATATCGACGCTCAACAGTCTTGTATCGTTAGAAAAATTACTTGCAAAATAGGAATTTTCAACAAGATTCAAAGCACATCTTGCATCACCTCGAGCGTTATTAACAATAAATTTTGTAACTTCTTCATCAAATTGTATTGGCTGGTAATGTTTTTCCAGGTATTCAAACCCACGATTAACAATTTTTGCCATACTAACATCGTTAATCGGATTTAGTCTGATGACCTGTACTCTTGAAAGCAAGGCAGGAACAACTTGGAATGACGGATTTTCTGTCGTTGAACCGATTAAAAATATTGTACCGTTTTCAACATGCGGTAAAAGCGCGTCCTGCTGAGTTTTTGAATAACGATGGATTTCATCTATAAACAGAATTGTTTTTTGTCCTGCTCTTAAAGCTTGGCGCGCTTGTTCTACGGTTTCTTTAATTTCTTTTATTCCTGAAGTTACGGCTGATAATTCGATAAATTGTGCGTTTACTTTTGTTGCAATTAGCCTTGCTAGAGTTGTTTTGCCACAACCGGGAGTTCCCCAAAGAATAAGCGAAAAAAGCCTTTGAGTTTTTAACAGGTTTAGAAGTGGCGAATTCGGTGCAACTACATTCGATTGACCTAAAAATTCATCCAAAGTTTTAGGTCTTAGAATTTCCGCCAAAGGCGTTTGTTTATTTAGATCCTCTAATTGCGTAAACAAATCCATAGTCATATTTTAGCATAAAAGAGGAGATAAGGTCTTGAGTATAAATTTACATATTGAGCGTGCAAGATATTTGTGGTATGATGTCACAGTAAAGAGGAGCTTAAGAAAATGGGTTACAAAATATTATCAAAAAAAGAGCTTTGCCCAAATCAATTTGAAATCACTGTTGATGCGCCTTATGTTGTTAGAAACGCAAAGGCAGGTCAATTTATAATATTTAGAGCAGAAGAGGATGGAGAAAGAGTTCCTCTTACAATAGCTGACGTTAATAAAGAAACTGGAGCTTTGACTCTTGTATTCATGGCTGTCGGTTATTCTACAAAAAAACTTGCAACTCTTGAAGTTGGTGATGAACTTGTAGACATCGTAGGTCCTTTAGGTCAACCTACTCATATTGAAAAATACGGAACCGTAGTTTGCTTGGCCGGCGGTTATGGTGCTGCACCATGCTATTTGATTGCGAAAGCTTTTAAAGAAGCAGGCAACAAAGTCTACATGATTATGGGTGCAAGAACAAAAGATTTAATTTTCTGGCAAGATAAAATGAAAGATGCTTGCACGGAATTATTTATTACAACAGACGATGGAACGTTAGGTGAAAAAGGCTTTGTAACACAAGTTTTGGAACGAATAATGAACAATGAAAAGGTTGACTATGCAATCGCAGTCGGTCCAATGCCAATGATGAGAGCAGTTGCAAATATGACTCGTGACAAAGGAATTTATACAGAAGCAAGTATGAACCCTATTATGGTAGATGGAACCGGCATGTGCGGAGCTTGCAGAGTAACTGTCGGCGGAGAAACGAAGTTTGCTTGTGTTGACGGACCTGATTTTGATGCTCACAAAATTGATTTTGATGAAGTTATCAATAGAACGAAGATTTATAAAGACCAAGAACGCAAGCGTTCAGAAAATTGTAATTTATTGAAAATGGCTAAATAATATAGGAGATAGAAATGGCACCTCGTGATCAAGAAAAATCAATACCTTTATGCCCTCTTATGAGCGTTGGCTCACAAGTTGAAATTGTTTGTATGCAAGAAAATTGCGCATGGTATTTGAAGAACTATAAAATTTGCTCTGTTTACATGATGGCGCATAACTCTATGCTTGATGTACAGGCAAAACAAGCTAAAGCAAGACAAGCACAACAAAATAACGGTTAGTAATAAAAACTCCCTCGCCCACTGGGAGAGGGAAAAGGGTGTGGGAGCAAAATATATTATTCATGCTCCTTTTGAAGTTGGAGATAAAACATGAATAATACAGTTGTTATTGGCGCACAATGGGGCGATGAAGGTAAAGCTAAGATTACGGATTTGCTTGCTCAAAAAGCAGATTTAATTATTCGTTATCAAGGCGGTTGTAATGCAGGTCATACTGTTGTTACAAACGGAAAAACTTATAAATTCCACCTTATTCCTTCAGGTATCTTGTACGACAAAACAGTTTGTTTTATTGGTGCAGGAACTGTTATTCATCCTGAATCTTTCAAAAAAGAAATGGAAGAATTGAAAGCTGAAGGTGTTAATTTTAAAAACCTTAAAATATCTCCACTAGCATCAATCACAATGCCTTATCATATTGAAATCGACGGTTATTGCGAAGCAACAGCCGGTAAGGGCAAAATCGGTACAACAAAAAAAGGTATCGGACCAACTTATACAGATAAAATGGCTAGAATTGGCTTGAAAATTCAAGACTTGTATTCTTATGAGGCCTTAAGTGAAAAATTGGATATGATTCTTCCTATAAAAAATAAAATGCTTAAAAATGTTTACGGTTTGGAAGAATACACAAAAGATTGCATTATGTCTTTATGCGAAACTTACGCAGAGTTATTCAGACCTTTTGTGGCGTTTGATTGGCAAGACATGCTTAACAGATACAAAGATAAAACAATTCTTTATGAAGGCGCGCAAGGCGTTATGCTTGATATAGATTACGGAACTTATCCGTTTGTAACAAGCTCTAACCCTATTGGTGGTGGTGCCGCAACCGGAAGTGGTTACGGTCCATCAATGATTGATGAAGTTGTAGGGGTTTCAAAAGCTTATGTTACAAGAGTCGGTGAAGGTCCTTTTGTAAGTGAACTAACTGACGAAATCGGAAAACGCATACAAGATATTGGACACGAATTTGGTGTAACAACAGGACGCCCAAGAAGATGCGGTTGGTTCGATTCCGTAATTATGAAATACGCAGTGCTTGTTGGCGGAATTACAAAAGTTGCACTCACTAAGATTGACGTGTTTGATACTTTTGACGAAATCAAAATCTGCACAGCTTACAAAGATTGCAGAAACGATAAGGTTTATACTTCCTATCCGACAGATGTTTTTATTCATAAGTATTTAGAACCTATTTATGAAACCATGCCGGGATGGAAAACATCATTAAGCGACATTAGAAAATATGAAGATTTGCCTGAAAATGCAAAGAAATACATTGCAAAAGTTGAAGATTTAATCGGTGCACCAATTGGAATTATTAGCGTAGGTCCTGATAGAGAACAGACTATTTTTGTCTAACAACAAATAAAAGGTGGTAAATGTGCTTAAAAAACTTTTAAACTGCAAATTCCATCTAAGATTTGTTGTAAATCCTTGTATTAAATATATGGCTGACAATTTGGGTTCGTATTCTGGCGTTAATGAGCCTAAACGCGAAAATCCGCTTGTTGTTTCGTTGACCTCTTATGAAGAACGTTTTGATGATTTAACAATTTCTGTTTATTCACTCCTTAATCAGTCTGTAAAGCCTGATAGAATTATTTTATGGTTGAGTGATAAATTATCTTTAAATGATTTACCTTATGACATAACAAGATTTATCAAAAACGGGCTTGAAATCAGGTTTGTAAAAGATATCGGCTCTTATACAAAAGCGATTTACGCATTTAAAGAATTTCCAAACTCAATAATTGTGACAGCTGACGATGATATTTATTATCCTAAAGATTGGCTTGCTAAGCTTTATTATTCGTTTATAACAAATCCGAAGGATATTAGCGTTCACCGTGCACATAGAATTCGGCTTGAAGATAAAAAAATTGCGCCGTATGAAACTTGGACAAAGCATGTTGAAGAAGAAAACGCAAGATTTGATAATTTTTTAACTGGAGTCGGCGGAGTTTTGTATCCTCTAAACTGTTTTTCTAATGAAGTCTTAAGGGAGGATGTGTTTTTAACAAAAGCTCCTTATGCGGATGATATTTGGTTTTGGGTTATGGCGTTAGTTCATAACAGAAAAATCAGAGTTGTAAAAAATCATAATTCTTGCATTTATTGCACAGACATTTTTAGACAAATTATACAAAGCAAGCGCACGCTTTATAAAATCAATTCAAAAGGGCAAAATGACAAACAGCTCGATGAGTTGTTAAAGTTGTACGGGCAAAATGTGTATTCAAAATTGCTTATTTAAATTTTTTTTCAAAAATAAAACGATGGTTTAACAAATTTAATTTGATTGATTTTTTATCCAATTTTAAATAAATCAACCTTGCTCGCATATAATTCATTATTAAAAAAGGTTTAATTAATTTATTTTTATTTTTTATTGTATAGGCATAAATACTTACATTGAATAAGTATTTCTTTAGCCAACAGTATTTATCTCTGTTAATATAGCTGTCTTTGTGCATCCTCCAATAAGTCAGTTTTTTATTTATATAATAAACTTTATAACAAGCAAGTTGTGCCCATAAATAATAATCAAGCGTAGACTTACAAAGCGGATTGAAATCGCATTTTGCTAACAGTTCTTTTTTTGTCATAACAACAGAAAATGTTGGTATAACATTTATTTTAGGCAATATTTTTGCAAAATTTTCTATAAAACCACTTTTCTTAAGATTTACGATGAAGTTATTTAAGTTATCAAAATGTTTTTGAAGATGAATAACACATTCTTTATCTCCAAACAATTCTAAATCAGAAAAAATTATATCAGCATCGGTTGATATTGCTTTAACTTTTTCTTCTAGTGCATTGGGGAAAAATTTATCATCACTTTCTAAAAATGCTATCCAGTCTGACGTTGAGTATTGAATTCCTTTTCTAACAGTTTTTGCAAGACCAAGATTTTTTTTGTTGATATAAAGCTTTATTCTGTTATCACTCAGGTATTTTTTTATAACTTCAACAGAATTATCTGTAGAGCCATCGTCAACAATAATCAACTCCCAATCTTTGTAAGTTTGATTAATTACGCTCTCAATAGCTTCACCAATTATCGGTGCGTAATTAAAACTTGCCATAACAATAGAAATCTTCATTACTAAATTTTACCTGAAAATAAGTTTAAGGTAAAATAATTTTATGAAATTAAGTATTATAACTTTAACTTACAACAAACTTAAATATACAAAAAAATATATTGATAGTTTATTAAAATATACAAAAGATTTTGAATTAATAATTGTTGATAACGGTTCTTGCGACGGTACAAGAGAATATTTAAAATCATTAAACAATGTAAAGTTGATTTTTAATGATGAGAATGTCGGGTTTTCAAAAGGCAATAATCAAGGTTTAGAAATTGCAGAAGGCGAATATATAGGATTTCTTAATAACGATATTTTGCTCTCTCCTAATTGGTTTGAAGAATGTGAGAAGGTTTTTATAAAAGGAGATAATACAGCTTTTGTTTCACCTACTCAATTGTGTCCGAAGTTTGAAAATGTAACAAGTGAAAATTATATAGAAAATTTTATTCCATCAGACAGTTTTTATAAAACCTTTGATGATTGTCAATTTGCTTGTGTAATAACGAAAAGAGCTGTTTTAAATAATGTAGGAATCTTTGATGAAAATTTTTCACCTGCATTTTTTGAAGATAATGATTTAAAGTGCAGTGCAATAGAAAAAGGTTATAATACATATGTTACAAAAAATGCTTGCTTTTTTCATTATTCATCGGTAACTTCTGCGAAGCTGAATCAAAAATTTGAAGATAACAGATTGTATTTTTATAAAAAGCATCGCTTCGCTGAATATTTAACGATTTATGCAAATGAAAATCAAGTATATAAAGAGAAAGCACGAGCTTTTGAAACGGGATTTTTAGCATTTGTGTACAAAATTTATTTGTTTGTGCAAAAGGTTAAACGCAATTTAAAAAGGATGTTTAAAAAATGAAAATTCTATTCGATGCAACAGAACTTTCGTATTTTTTAGAAGAATCCGGGCATAGAGCCGGAGTGTTTTTTGTTGCACTTAATCTTTTTAGAGAATTGAAGAAAAGAAAAGATGTAGAACTTGTTTTTTATTGCAACTTTAAAAGATATTATTTCCTAAAAGAAGTTATTGAAAAAGTCGAAGAGTTTCAAGGAATTGAACTTTTAAAGGAAAATTCTCGGATAAATTTGGTGTTTGCAAAATTGAATTATTTATCGAATTTAAAATGGATTGCCATGCCTCTTGCGAGGCTTAAATTATCTCCCATAGCCCCCTGTGGGAGGGGGAATTGTGGGTGTATAACTCGCAGGGCAATCCATAATATTTCAACAAAACTAAAATACGGAATACTTAGTATTACTCGATATTACGAAAACATTTTTTACAGACAAAACAAAAAAAATATCGAACAGTTAAAGAATTTTGAAATATATTTTAGCCCGTTTTCTGCGCCATCTGATGAGATTTTAGACTCTAAACATTTAAAACGATTCAGAATGATTCACGACATCATTCCGATTTTAGAAGCGGGAAAAGTTCCTACAAATAAAAGACTTTGGTGTTATAGAATTTATAATACTATTAACAAAAATGATTTTTATGTCACAAATTCCGAATGTACAAGAAAAGATGTTTTGAAGTATTTTAATTTAAATGAGGAAAATATAAAAACGACACTTTTGGGTGCTGATAATTACTTTAAGCCAATAAAGGATACTAAAGAAAAATATATTTTTTCTTTATGCACTTTAGGGAAGCGCAAAAATTTGATATTTGCGATTAAGAATTTCTTTAAATTTATAGAAAAAAATAAAATTGATGACCTTAAACTTGTTTTAGCCGGCGGAGTTTGGGATAAGTTCAAAAAAGAATTAACAAAAACAATTGGGAATTTTGATCAATCAAAAATTGAAGTTTTGGGTTACGTAAAAGACGAAGAACTGCCGAATCTTTATTCAAACGCACTTATGTTTATTTATCCTTCTTTGTACGAAGGATTTGGGCTCCCTGTATTAGAAGCTATGAAATGCGGTTGCCCTGTTATAACCTCTAACGTTTCTTCTTTGCCGGAAGTTATCGGACAAGCTGGAATTCAAATTAATCCGGAAAACGATGAAGAGTTAATAAAAGCGTACGAAAAATTTTATTATGACAACTTTTTTAGAGAACTTTGTATTGAAAGAGGTCTAATAAGAGCAAAAAACTTTAGTTGGGAGAAGTGTTTTTCAGAACTTTTGGCTTATATAGTGGAAAAGACGGCAAAATGAGGAAATGATTTTTCTATCAATGAGTTTTGCCAAGCTGTAAGCTTCGATTGTGGTATAACGTATAAGGAAATGTAAAAATTTTTCTCTGCAGGATAGGTTCTTAAAATCGTTTGAATATGGTTTTCCTAAACGTTTCTGTTGGTTTTCAATAAATATACGAGGATAACTTTGAGGTAAGATTTCAAAAAGATTTTTTTGTTCTCCCCATAATGGTAAGCCAAATTTAGCAATACTTGTTTTCAAAAATGGAAATTTATATTTTTGTATTAATTTGTCCCATTTTACAAGTGTGCAATTTTCTATGTGCTTAAATTTATCACAATAGACAGCACGCTTAAATCCTTTATTTTTGAGAAGAGTAGACAATTCGATTTCATAATTTCTTACAACATCTTCTTTTGTTTTTTCAGGTTTTACTGTTTGAATTAACTCTTCAAATGTCATAAAAGTCTGTGGTTTAAGCAATATAAAATATGTTTGAATATGGGGTTTGTAGCAAAAATTAATGTCTTTAGATGTCATTTTTATTACGTAGGAATTTTGTGTTATTCCCCAAAAATCACATTTCTTTTTGTTCATTTTTTCAAAAACGTGTTTTAGAGGATAAAACGGACCATAGCAAGAATCGTTTACCAATAAAAGTTCATCAAATTGCAAATTTTTTTCTTTTGCAAATAAAAAACCTCTCTTGTATGAGCCGAAATCATATTCCCCATGTTTTTGCGCTATAACAAAATCTGCAATATTATCGAGTTTATTAATTTCATTTGCCTCAAGATTACAGTCTGAAACAAAAATTATTGTTTCACAAACTTCTTTCAATGCTTTAAGATAATATATGACATAATCATCAATTATTTTATCTCTATCCCAATGAGCAAATATGCAAAGTCTTTTCATATTGTTATTTTAACATGGAAAAATATCTACTTACCCGATGTGGGTGGGTTTTGTCAATAAAAAGTGAAAAATGAAATGTAGATAAATTAATAAGCCCCTACCCTAGCCCTCCCCCTAAGAGAGGGAATAACCACGGTCGTTTATTTTATTTTAAAATACATAAAATATATGATACCAATAATTAAACTCTGAATTATAATGATAAACGAAAGAGAGGCGTAATGGTCGTTAGAGTTTTGATGTTACTATTATCATTAGTGATTTTAGTAAATTTGTGTATTATTACTTGCTGTTATATTACAGGTGAGAATCTTTACCAAAAATATGGCAAACAAATGCTAATTATTTTTGGAAGCTTTGTATTTGTAGTTTCAGCACTTTATGTAGCTTTAGCTCTAATTGCTTTAAAATAGTTTAACGCTTTAATAATGAAAGGAAAATGATGGACAAAAAGTTTTTTGGAATGCCGGTTCTGGTGCTTTGCCTATTGGTTTGCTTTGTTGTAATGTGCAATCCGTTTGTAATGGTAGGTCCTGGCGAAAGAGGAATTAAAATAACATTGGGTGAAGTTCAGCCTGAAAGTTATGGTGAAGGTTTGCATTTAATCTTCCCATTTATTCAAAAATTTAGAACAATGGACGTAAAGACTCAAAGAAATACATTAACTACCTCTGTTTATACAAAAGACATCCAACAAGCCCGTATTACTTATGTAATCAACTACAATATTCAACCTGATAAAGTTAATAAACTTTTCCAAGAAGTTGGTACAGACTATGTTAGCACAATATTGACTCCTGTTGTTGAAGGTACTATAAAAGATATAATCGGTAAATGGAATGCGCAAGATTTAATTGCAAACCGAGAAAAAGCAACCGGCGATATTCTTTTTAAATTGCATAATCAATTAAATGATAACTATATCAATGTAACTGATTTCCAAATGACAGAAATTAATTATTCCGACGTTTTTGAAAGAGCAATTGAAAGCAAAGTTACAGCAGAGCAAGAAGCATTAAAAGCTAAAAACAAAACGGTGCAGGTTCAAGAAGAAGCTAAGCAAAAGGTTATTGCAGCGGAAGCGGAAGCAAAATCAATGGCAATAAGAGCAAAAGCTTTGAGTCAAAACAAATCATTGGTTCAATATGAAGCAGTTCAAAAATGGGATGGCAAAATGCCACAATATATGTTAGGAAATTCGGTTCCGTTTATTAACGTAAATCCTACAAAACAATAATGAAAGTATTTATAAAAACTCCTGATGAAAATTGGGAGTTTTTAATTTTATAACACTTGACTGATAGCTGCTCTCAAGTTGTAATATAATATTATATAGAAATTTTTAAATGAGTAGGTTGGACATTCAGCCCAACAATAGAAAGGAACAAACATGGAAACAACATTGACCGTTTTAGACAAAGTAAACAGTCCTGCTGATTTAAGACGTTTAAGCATAGATGAGATGAACGAATTATCACAAGAAATGCGTGAATTAATAATAAAAAAAGTTAATACTATTGGCGGACACTTAGCACCAAACCTTGGCTTTGTAGAGGCTACAATTGCTTTGCATTACGTATTTAATTCACCTGTAGATAAATTTGTATTTGATGTTTCTCACCAATGTTATGCCCATAAAATTTTAACCGGTAGAAAAGACGGATATACAAATCCTGAAAATTATTTAAAATATACAGGCTACACAGCACCGGAAGAAAGCGCACATGATTTATTCAAAGTCGGTCACACCTCAACTTCAGTAAGCTTGGCTACAGGTCTTGCAAAAGGTAGAGATTTAAGAGGCGGTAAAGAAAACATTGTTGCTATTATCGGTGACGGTTCTTTAAGTGGCGGAGAAGCTTTTGAAGGCTTAGATAATGCAGCTGTTTTAGGAAGCAATATTATTGTTATCGTAAATGATAATGACATGTCTATCGCTAAAAACGAAGGCGGATTATATAGCAATTTAAAACTGTTAAGAGATACAAATGGTCAAGCTGAATGTAATTTCTTTAAAGCGTTAGGCTTTGAATATCATTATCTTGATAACGGTCATGATATCAAAGCAATGATAGATTTATTTAATAAAGTTAAAGACACAAACCATCCTGTTTTAATTCATTTACACACGATTAAAGGTAAAGGCTTAGAAGTTGCAGAACTAGATAAAGAAAGCTACCACTGGATTTTACCGGGGGCTTTAGACAAAAAAGACGATTCAATTGTAAGCGCAAAATCTGAAGATTACGGTTCAATAACTGCAAATTATATTGAAAACAAATATAATGAAGATAATACTGTTATTGCAATCTCTCCTGCCACACCTGCAGTGACAGGATTTTCTCCGGCATTTAGGGATAAAGCGGGAATACATTATACGGATGTTGGTATTGCAGAAGAACATGCAATCGCATTCGCATCAGGCATTGCTAAAAATGGTGCAAAGCCTATTTTAGGCATTATGAGTTCATTTGTACAAAGAACTTATGACCAATTATCTCAAGATTTGGCTCTAAATAATAATCCTGCAACGATTCTTGTATTTTGGGGTTCAATCTCAGGCATGGACGCAACTCATTTAACTGTTTTTGATATTCCACTTATCAGCAACATCCCAAATATGGTTTATCTAGCACCAACTTGCAAAGAAGAATACCTAAAAATGCTTGATTGGTCAGTTGAACAACAAGATAAACCTGTTGCAATTAGAGTTCCTTTTGGCGAAGTTCACACAACAGGCATAGAAGATAAAACTGATTATTCAATTTTGAATAAATATGAAGTTGTTGAAAAAGGTTCAGAAGTAGCAATTTTAGGCTTGGGCAATTTCTTCCACTTAGGTAAAAAAGTTCAAGCATTGTTAAATGAAAAACTTGGTATCAAAGCAACTTTAATTAATCCTAAATTTATAACAGGTGTTGATGAAGAACTTATGGAAAACTTAAAGGCTGAACACAAAGTTGTAATTACACTTGAAGATGGTGTTTTAGACGGTGGCTTCGGTGAAAAAATCGCAAGATTCTTTAGTAATTCAGAAATGAAAGTTTTGAACTTCGGTGCTAAAAAAGAATTTACGGATAGAGCTTCTGTTGAAGAACTTTATACTCGTTATCATTTAACACCTGAATTGATTGTTGAAGATATCAAGGCTTGTTTATAAGTCGGATTGGATAATTAAATAGCGTGCGTTTATTTTAGCGCACGCTATTTTCATGCTAATATTTTTTTATGAGAATCCAATCGTCGTTTACAAATTTTAAGGCAAATTATTACAATTTGTCTAAAAGGAATAATAATATCAGCTTGAATCAAATTTCTACAGATAATGCTGAAAAATTGGGCAACAAACCTGTCTTAATAAGCGATGCTAAACAATATCAAATGTTTAAAAATGGCGGATTTTATACAGCAAACGTAGATGATGAAATAAAAAAATATAAAATTTTTTATCAAGATACAGGTAAATTTGAGGGTAGTGGCAAAGATATAATTATAAACCGAAATATGCTAAACAGAATTGTCAGTAAATCCGTAAACGGTGGAATTTATTCTGTTGTGAAAGGTGAGGCACAGGGTAAGCTCCTTGTATTAAACGATATAAAAGATTTCGAAAAGAAATTAAAACAAGATAACAATTTGTCAAAAAAAACTTTAATTTTAATGTTTAAAAATGAAGAGTTTTTTAATAAAATGCTACCGCCTAATGTGCGTGGAATTATTTTTACCAATGGAGATTTAGACAATCTTTCTCATATTGCGTCAACTTATAGAACTTATTTTGATATGGTTTCAATCGTTTATGACGAAAAAGATATCAAGAATTTAGAAGCAAAAAACGGTAAAGTTCTAACTTTGGCAAATCTTAATGATAAGCTACAAATCCTAAATAAAGCAGGTTCAAGAAAAATAAATTTCTCAAAAATTAATATTCCTCCGTTAGATAAAACAAATAAGGTTTTAAATCTATCAGAATGTACAAAGGAAAATTGCGGTAATAAAGCTTACAGACTTTCAATCTTAAATAAACTTGTAAAAAATGGAATTTTGGAGGATGTTAAAATCCCAAAATCAATAGTTCTGCCAAATGAATATTTAAAGCAAATTATGCAATTAAGCGTTGATGAAAAACTGGATAATAATTGCTTCAAAGATGAAATTCTATCTGAATTTAACGATGCTGAATATGTAATTGTTCGCTCTGCATTTAACGGTGAAGATATTGATAATTATTCGGCAGCCGGATTATATGAGAGTTTTATTTCAACAAAAGATGAAATTTTGTTGACGATAGAAGATGTTATAAATTCTAAAAATTCTGAAAGGGCGAAAATTTCAAGGAAGCTTCATCAAATACCTGATGAAGCTATTCAACCATCTGTAATTGTGCAAGAACATATTAATGCGGATTATGTTTTTACTGTTTATACAAAGGATAATGACGGAAATATGGCTATTGATATCAGCAAAATTCAATACGGCGAGAGGGAAAAACCGACACAAATCATTTATAACCCGCAAAAGCAAATATTCAATATCATAAAGGAATCAGTATCAAACAGTGAATTTTTGATAAATGATAATTATCAACTAGTCTCAAAAAAGATTGAAGAAGCTGATATTGTAAGGAATTTTGAAAAATTTGTACCACTTTTAAAAAAGTTAGCAAATAATACTTTAAAAATAGAAAAATATTTTGGAAAACCGCAAGATATTGAAGGTGGTTTAAAAAACGGTGAATTGTATTTATGGCAAGCAAGAAATATAATAAAAAGAGTTCACAATTAGTGAACTCTTTTCTGTTGTGTTAAATTCTGGTTTTATTCTTACCCAATTTTGCGCGTTTTTTTCTTCGCATTAAATCAACAAACGCTTCAAGTCTTGTGATATAACCTGCTTTACCTGTTTGTTCATCCATAATCAGAGTTAAAATCGGAATTTCGTGTTCGCTTCTCATTGTTGGGAAAATATTTTGTGACATGATTTCCGGCATGCAAGTAAACGGAGAAATGTGAATAATACCGTCTTTTCCGTGAACATCTGCAAAAACGACATCTGAAACACATTCTAAAGCGTCACCGCCGATATCTCTCATTAAATATGGTTTTGCCATTCTTTCTGCTCTTTGCAAGTGAGTTTCAGGCGGTCTGAATGCTTTTGGAATAATTGCGTCTTTCAAGAAACTTCCAACGGTTAAACTTCTTCTTGTTTCTACGCCCATTCTGCCCAATTCTCTTTCGATATTTTGGTTAGAGAATTCGTCATTTACTAAGAATATTTCACCTGTTAAATCTACGTGAAGAACTTCTCTGTTCGGATCAATTTCAGTCTTTTCAATTTCTTTTAAAGCTTCATGGTAAACATGCTTCAAATCAAGCGTTGAATCAACTTTATCAATCATTTTCAAAGCTTTTTTGTAATGTTTTTCAGCTTCGCCGAACTTAACTTCTCTTGCTCTATAATAAGCGAGTGCTCTATCTAAATCATCAATTGCGAAAATTTTTCTGATGGTGATATTGATAGCACGCATAATAAGAATTGGGTCATTCTTTCCGGAAATTTCTTTCAAGAAATTATACAGCCCTTTTATTCCATCATACAAAGACAATTCAATATAGTTAGCTTTGTAACCTAAATCTTTTAATGTATTTTGGATATTGTTTCCGTATTCACCAAGTCTGCAAATCCCCGGAGATGTAATCATTGCAACATAATCCGCACCGCCTTCTATTGCTTCAATAAAATTACCTAAAATCAGTTTGTAAGGAAGACAGATTGCTTCAGGCGAGTTTTTGGTTCCGTATGACAAAGTTTTTTTACTTGTATATGGCGGAACATAAGGCTCTACTCCTATCTTTTTTAGTCCTGCCGCCCAAGCTATTGATATTGTTCCCATGTGTGGAAACGCTACTTTAATTTTCTTTCCCTTTGCCATATTGTTTTACTCCTGTTTATCGTTTTAATTATAACTTAAAAAAAATAAATAGTTAAACAAAACAAAAAGCCGCAATCGATTGCGGCATTAACTCACGTTAGATAAAGGAGTGGAGGAGAAAATAAAGAAAAGAGATTATACTTTATTAATTCCACAATATATATTTTTGATAACGCTTTGTATATCATGTTTTTACAAATCTTTACAAAATTCTTAAGTCACTTATATAATAGAATATAATATCAGTCATTCAAATTGATCGCCCCTGCGCCGCGAGCGTGCAGCGTTTAGCTGCGATAGTGAGCGTCAGAGTGCAAGCTCTGCTTGCTAATAATCCATTTTAACCACAACCGTAAGGTTGTAGAAAACGACTAATGTTTCTTCTTTTTTGTTACTTTTTTCATCTTGCATTTTCAAAGAAGAAAAAAGTAAGAAGAATTTTGAAATAAAAAGTTTGCTATTAAATGTCCTTTTCTTTCTCTTTTGTTGCGAATAAAAAGAGAAAGAAAAGAACGAAAAGAAAGAGAAAATACGCTATAGTTTCCTACGCTCTTACGAGCGTGGTTCAAATGGATGTGGCAAGCAGAGCTTGCACTCTGACGCTCACTATTGCAGCTAAACGCTGCACGTTCGCGGCGCGATTGTCGCTCAATTCTGTCGGGGTTGCTTGTAAGCAGTGATAGTTAGAAAAATGTAATGTTTTCTAGCAATCCATTGAAAATGGATTGCTATTTACAATATTCCATAATATAGTCATCCATTACAAATCCGTTTCCAATATCAGAAACGACGCTGTCAATGATTTTGAAGCCGTACTTTAAATATGCATCAATTGTGTTTTGGTTATATTTGTTTACAGTCAATTGAATTTTATCAAAGCCAAAGTCTTTAATTTTTTCGAAAACTGTTTTCCCGATTCCTTTATGTCTAAACTCTTTTTTTATATAGAGTTTGGATAAAAACAAGTAGTCATTGTGAGGAGAAACTCCGATATATCCGATATTTTGGTTTTCATAATTAATAAAATAATATGTATAATTTTCGTTTTTAATTTGGTTAAAAATAGCATTTTCTGATTGAAATTTTTCAACCATATAATCAATTTGTTCGGCTGAAAGTATGCAAGGCCAATATTCGTGCCAAATTTCGTCGGTTAATTTTGCTAAATCTTTTATGTCCTCGTTTTTTACTTTTATTAATTCCATTTTATATACTTCCAATAATTCCTTCTTTTGCTACAAACGCGGTAGACCAAGCGTTTTGCAAATTGTATCCGCCGCAAAAACCATCAATATCTAAGGCTTCTCCTATGCAATAAACCTTAGAATATTTCTTTAATTCCATTGTTTTAGGGTTAATTTCTGCTAAATCGATTCCGCCGGCAGTAACTGTTTCCTCACCTTTATTTGTGCCGATAACGGTCAATTCTAAGTTATGAAGTTTGTTTAAAATAAAATCTCTGGTTTTACCATCAATCTTATGCGCTTTAATATCTGCAATATCACCAATTAAATATTTAATAAGTCCGTGTGGTAAAAATTTTGATAAAATATTTTTAACATCTTTGTGTGGATTTGTGTTTAATAATTCTTGTAAATTAATTTCTTGTGGGTGTAAATCAAAATTTAATTTGTATGGGAAATTATCACGAGCTTTAATTGAAGAAATTTTGTACGCTAACGGACCTGAGATTCCAAAATGAGTAAATAATAAATCATCAGTAAGTCCGTTGCAGTTCACATTTCTGACTACAATTCCCGAAACCTCTTTAGATTTTTCTTTTGTGTTTAAACCTACTAACGACGGTCTTGGAGGTATTATTTTGATATCAAAATTCTTTAAAAAATCGAATTTAGAATGTCCCCCAATCGCGACAATTATATGTGAGAATAAGTATTCACAAGTGCGTGTTCCCCTCGCCCCTTGTTGGAGGATAGATTGTCGACAGAGAGCAGTGGTTGGGGGTGAAGGGTCTTTTTTGCTAATAACCTTAAATTCCCCGTCTATCCTTTCAACCTCAACAACTTCTTCTTTTTGAATTTGAACATTTTTTAAATTATTTAAAATCTTCTCTCTTACATCTTTTGCGCTGTTAGAAGTTGGAAAAATTCTTTCATTTTCTTGTGTATACGTTTCAACGCCTAATTCGTCGAACAAAGCTAATGTATCATAAGTTGAAAATTTAGAAAATACAGAGTATAAAAACTTTTCACCACGTGGATAATTTTTTGCTAAATCTTTAAAATTGTATTCTGCATGCGCTAAATTACAACGACCGCCTCCTGTTGGTAGAAGAGTTCTTAGCGGCGTTCCTTTATCAAAAAGAGTTACATCAATTCCTTCTTTTTGCAATAAATATGCGCAAATACATCCTGACGCACCTGCTCCTATTATTGCAATATTCGCGCCTGTTTTTTTATATGTTTTAGATTCTTGTTCCATACAAAACAACCATTTCAGGGTTCTCTAATTCTTCATAAAGTTCCATAACTGTTTTTTTATAAACAGGATGAACAAAATCTTGCGCAATTTCTAACATTGGGACAAGTACAAATGCGCGTTTGCAGAAGTTTTTGTGTGGAATTGTTAAACGCTCTGTATTTATTATTAAATCATCATAGAATAAAATATCTATATCCAAAGTTCTATCTATATAATTTTTAGATGCAATTCTTTTTCTGCCCAGTTGGTTTTCAATTCTTTGACATTCGTTTAATAATTCTTCAGGAGTTAAGGTTGTTGAAATTTGTATAACAGCGTTTACAAACCAGTTTTCTGAGTTCATTTGCCAAGGTTCGGATTCATAGAAAGATGAAGTTGCAACTACGTTAATTTTTTCTGACGCACTAAGCAAACTGGTTGCTTGTTGCAAGTAACCAACTCTGTCACCTAAATTTGAACCTAATGATAAATAAACGATTGCCATAATCTGATTTTAGCAAGATTGTTGAATTCTTGTCAATAAAAAAAATAAATAGCCAAAAAAAGAAGCCCGTAGGCTTCTTTTTTTGTAAAATCTTAACAAAACTATTTTGTTCCGTAACGTTTTTTGAATCTTTCAACACGTCCTTCAGAGTCAAGAATTTTTTGTTGACCAGTGTAGAATGGGTGGCAGTTTGAGCAAATTTCAACTGTTAGACCGTCTACAACAGAACCTGTTTCAATTTCGTTACCGCAAACACATTTGATAACAGTTTTTTTATAATCTGGATGGATTCCGTCTTTCATTTTAACCTTCTTTCTTTATTCAAGATTCCAAACTTGAATTCTTTCGACCAAATACATTCTATTCTGCTAAATTTTATTTTGCAAGTATCATCTCTGTAAATATCAATTCTGTTTATAATTTGTTACATTTTTACTTATTACCCCCTATTTACTTATTTCTTTCGCACCTTAAAATGTAAATTTTTGTAAAAACTTAAAACAAATCTCAACCCTTTATTGACACTGATTTTTGTTTGTCTTACGATTATTATGCTATAGTCGAAAGAATAGCATAATCTCTTTGTAGTTATTGATATGACTGCATTTTAAGGATTATTTGTGTAAAAGACATAAAATAAAGGAATGAAAAATGACAACAGCTAAAAGACAAAGAATTAGAGTTTGTTTAAGATCTTACGAACATAAATTAGTTGACGTATCAGCTGAAAAAATCGTAGAAACAGCAAAAAGAACAGACGCTAAAGTAGCAGGTCCTATTCCTTTACCTACAAAAAGACGTATCTATTGTGTATTGCGTTCACCACACGTAGACAAGAAGTCAAGAGAACACTTCGAAATCCGTACGCACAAACGCATTATCGATATTTACGAACCTACTCAACAAACAACTGAAGAATTGAGTAGATTAGACTTACCAGCAGGCGTAGATATTGAAGTTAAATTATAATTAAAACTTCATTCCCTCGCCCCTATGTGGGAGAGGGTTAGGGTGAGGGATGATTCCTGAACCAAAAGCCAAAATTGAAAACTTAATAAGCATTATGCATATAATGTGAACTACGACGTCAGGTAAGACGGAAGGTGAAAACCCTTGAGGGATGACTTTCAAAATGACGATTCCCATTTTAGGTAAAGAGTAAGGCAGTAGCGCTCGCAAGATGAAAGGCATATTTGTACAAGGCAGAAATGCGCAAGTATATATGTCGGAAAGGAAGACACAATGACACTAGGTGTAATAGGTAAAAAAGTTGGAATGACTCAAATCTTTGATTCAGAAGGTTTGGCAGTTCCTGTTACAGTAATCAAAATTGATTCAACAGTAGTTACTCAAGTTAAAACTGTTGAAACAGATGGTTACAATGCTATACAAGTTGGTACAATTGCAGCTAAAGAAAAACACTTAACAAAAGCTGAAATTGGTCACTTTAAGAAAAATGGTTTAAACAACTACAGACATTTGCAAGAATTCAGAGTTGAAAATCCTGCTGATTACAAAGTTGGTCAAGAAATTGACTTAGCTGCAGCATTAGCAGATGTTCAAAAAGTTGACGTAACTGGTACTTCAATCGGTAAAGGTTTCCAAGGTACTGTAAAAAGATGGAACTTCGGCAGAGGTCCTATGGCTCACGGTTCTAAAAACCACAGAGAGCCAGGTTCTATCGGTGCAGGTACAACTCCTAGCCGTGTTATCAAAGGTAAAAGAATGGCTGGTAACATGGGTAACGAAAGAGTTACAATTACTAAACTTAAACTTGTTAAAGTTGATGCTGAAAACGGTTTAGTATTAGTAAAAGGTTCAGTACCAGGTTGTGAAGGCAGATTGGTAACAATCGTTCCTACAAGAACTAAATGGAACTAACGAATTTTGCGTAGAGTGACGGCACAGAGTGCCTAACTCGAAGTAGTGCGGAGCAAAACGAATGTATGTTTTGCGTAAGCGAAACAAAATGAGTGACTGCGGAGCATGAAGCAATAATTCGTAATCAAAAGAGGAAATAACCTCAAACAAGAAAGTAAACAAACAACCCGCTTCTGCCATATAAAGCCAAACGGCAAGGGGTAGACGGAAAGCAAAAGGAAAAATAAAATGTCAAAACAATTATTGAATACAAATGGCGAAAAGTTAGGTGAAATCGCTTTAAACGAAGCCGTTTTCGGCGTTGAACCAAACTTGCACGTAATGCATTTGGCACTAAGAAGACAATTAAACAATGCAAGACAAGGTTCTGCATCAGCTAAGACAAGAGCAGAAGTTTCTGGTGGCGGTAAAAAACCTTGGAAACAAAAAGGTACTGGTCGTGCAAGAGCAGGTTCTTTAAGATCACCTTTATTTGCAGGTGGTGGTGTAATCTTTGGACCAAAACCAAGAAGCTATGAAATCAACATGCCACAAAAGGCTAGAAAATTGGCTCTTAAATCTGCACTTTCTGCTAGAGAAGAACAATTAGTAGTTGTAAAAGATTTCTCAGCTATTTCTGAACCAAAAACTAAGTTGATGGCTGGTATCATCAAATCATTGAACTTAACTGGTAAAATTTTGGTTATCGCTGATACTAATGCAGAAGAAAATAAATTCTTAGGTTTGGCAGCAGGTAATATTCCATCAGTTAAATTATTATTACCATCAAACTTAAACGTAAAAGACCTATTAGAAGCTGATTTCGTTGTAATGACTGAAAAAGCTGTAAATGAAGTTACAGAAAGGTTGCAATAATGACTAACAAGAATATTGAAAAATTATATGATGTAATCAAAAGACCGATTATTACTGAAAAATCAATGATGGCAACAGCTCAAGGTCAATACACTTTTGAAGTAAACATGAACGCAACAAAAGTTGAAATCGCACAAGCTGTAGAATTAGCTTTCCCAGGCAGAAAAGTTAAGAAAGTTAGAACAGTTTATATGCCATCACACGAAAAAAGAATGGGTTTAAAATTTGGTAGAACAGATTCTTCTAAGAAAGCAATCGTTACTATCGAAGGTGATCCAATCGAAGAATTGACTGCTATCTAACAGTCAACCCTCGCCCCTTGCGGGAGAGGGAGTAGCCGTTGACGAAGCTATGCTGAGTCTTACGGATACGGGTGAGGGGTAACTCTCAAATATTACAGTAGCCAAAAAGATAATTATAGGAGAAAATAAAATGGCAATTCGTAAAATTAATCCGACATCTCCGGGACAAAGAGGTATGACAAAGAGTGATTATCAAGAAATCACTACATCAACTCCTGAAAAATCTTTATTGAAGAAAATTGCGAAAACTGCCGGTAGAAACAATACTGGTAGAATAACTTGTCGTCATAAAGGTGGCGGTGTAAAACAAGCTTACCGTATCATCGACTTCAAAAGAGAAAAATTCGGTGTTCCTGCAACAGTTAAGACTGTTGAATACGATCCAAACAGAAACGTTAGAATTTCATTAGTGTTCTATGCTGATGGTGAAAAGAGATATATCTTGACTCCAGAAGGTTTGAATGTTGGTGATGTAATCGTTAGCGGACCTGAAGCTGCAATTCAAACAGGTAATGCTTTACCATTAGAATTAATTCCACTTGGTACTATTGTTCACAACATTGAACTTACTCCAGGTAGAGGCGGTAAAATGGTTCGTTCAGCAGGTAACTTTGCACAAGTTATGGCTAAAGAAGGCAATTACGTAACAATCAAATTACCTTCAGGCGAAATGAGAATGGTAAGAAAAGAATGTATGGCAACAGTTGGTACTTTAGGCAATGCAGAATTCAAAAACTTATCAATCGGTAAAGCCGGAAGAAAAAGATATATGGGTATCAGACCTACAGTACGTGGTGTAACAATGAACCCTTGTGATCACCCTCAGGTGGTGGTGAAGGTAAAACAGGTCCTGGCGGACACCCTAAAACACCTTGGGGTAAACCTGCTCTTGGCTATAAGACAAGAAAGAAAGGTAAAGCGTCTGATAAGTTAATCGTTAGAAGACGTAAAAAATAATTAAACTTTGCTTAGGGTAAAGTTATGTAACATAATCTTTACCCCTTAGCAAAAATAATTTTTACAAACATTAATACAAATATACAAAGGAGAAATTAATGGCACGTTCATTAAAAAAGGGCCCATATGTAGAAGAAGCTCTTCAAAAGAAAATTAACAAAATGAATGAAAATTCAGAAAAGAAAGTTGTTAAGACTTGGTCAAGAGCATCCATGATTATTCCTGATATGTTGGGACACACAATTGCCGTTCACAACGGTAAAACACATGTTCCGGTATATGTTACAGAACAAATGATTGGACATAAACTGGGCGAATTCGCACCGACAAGACTATACAGAGGTCACGCTGCAGATAAGACAGCTAAACGTAAATAGTCGGTTTTTGATTAAGAATTAATTAAAAAGAAATAAGGAAAATAAAAATGGAAGCTAAAGCAAGACAAACAAACATAAAAATGACAGCTAGAAAACTTCGTAGAGTAATCAACGAAGTTAGAGGTAAGTCTGTTAATGAAGCTCTTGATATGTTACGTTTTATGCCATACTTTGCAGCTAAAGTTGTAGAAAAGAACTTAAAAGCAGCTGCTGCAAATGCTTTTGAACAAGCAGGCGTAAAATCCGATTCTTTAAAAGTTTCTGAAATTTTTGCAGATGAAAGCGTAACATACAAAAGAGGTAAACCAAGAGCGCAAGGTCGTATATACAAGAGACTCAAACGTACATCTCACCTCACAATTAAAGTAAGTGATACAGCAAAATAGAGGAAATAAGGAAATGGGACAAAAAACACATCCAACCGGATTTAGAGTAGGTGTAATCAGACCTTGGTCAAGCACATGGTTTGCTAAGATTAAAGATTATGCTGGATTCGTAGCAGAAGATGCTAAAATTAGAAAATTTGTTAAAAAGAAATTATATGCAGCAGGTGTTGCAAATATCTTGATTGATAGAAAATCTCAAAGCTTAACAATTACTGTTGTAACAGCTAAACCTGGTATCGTAGTTGGTAGAGGCGGTCAAGGTATTGAAGAACTTAAAGCAGAAGTTTCAAAATATTTAGGCAAACCGGTAATCATCAATGTGGTTGAAGTTGCTAGAATTGATGTTGATGCTTTATTGGTAGCTGAATCTGTAGCTCAACAGCTTGAAAAACGTATTGCATTCAGACGTGCAATGAAACAAGCTATGCAAAGAACAATGCGTGCAGGCGCACAAGGTATCAAAATTATGGTATCAGGTCGTTTGGGCGGTGCTGAAATTGCAAGAAGCGAATGGGCAAAAGAAGGAAGAATTCCTCTTCAAACTCTAAGAGCTGACGTTGACTATGGTTTCACAGAAGCAGATACAATCATGGGTAAGATTGGTGTAAAAGTTTGGATTTTCAAAGGCAATTTAATGCCTGGTGAAAAAGCAGACATGAACATCAAATCAAAAGACTCAAAGAACTCATCAGGCGAACGTTTCAACGGTAGACGTGGAAAACGCAGACCTGTAGAAACAAAATAGTAAATAACAGGAGAACAATATAATGTTAATGCCAAAAAAGACAAAATACCGCAAGATGATGAAAGGTAGAATGAAAGGTACCGAAACTAGAGGTACTCAGTTCGAATTTGGTCGTTATGCATTAAAAGCTCTTGAACCTGGCTGGATTACAAGCCGTCAGATTGAAGCAGCAAGACGTGCTATGACTCGTGAAATCAAACGTGGCGGTAACGTTTGGATTAAAATATTCCCAGATAAACCAATTACTGCAAAACCTGCTGAAACTCGTATGGGTTCTGGTAAAGGTAACGTAGAATACTGGGTATCAGTTGTAAAACCAAACAGAATCTTGTTTGAACTTGACTACTTTGATAGAGCAGTTGCTATTAACGCTTTAGAGTTGGCAGCACAAAAACTTCCTATTAAAGTTAAGGTTATCGAAAAGGAATCTGTATAATATTTAAAGGAAAATATAACAATGAAATTAAGTGAAATGCGTGAAAAAACAGTTGATGAGTTAAAACAATTTGTTGTTGATTCTAAAAAACAATTACTTGATTGCAGAATCAAAAAATCAATGCATAAATTAGAAAATACTGCTGAGATTTCTAAAACAAAACGTTTAATCGCTCAAGCAAAAACTGTAATTAGAGAAAAAGAGGTGTCAAATGCCTAAGAAAGAAAAACAAGGTGTAGTTATCAGTGACAAAATGGATAAGACAGTAGTTGTTAAAGTTGCGTCTTATGAACCACACCCTAAATATAAGAAAATTATTGAATTCAACAAAAACTACAAAGCTCATGATGAAAAGAATGAATGTGGTGTTGGCGATATCGTTAGAATTATCGAATCAAGACCAATTTCAGGCGACAAAAGATGGGTTGTTGAATCTATCGTAGAAAAAGCTAAGTAGTAATTGAATTAAGGCTCTCGGGGTGAAGTTTAACGCATAAGCTTCATGGACAGAGAGAAAAATTAAGTAAGTTGGGGTTAGAATTAACCCCAACATCAAAAAAAGGAAACGGAAAAATGATACAACAAGAAACAAGACTAGTAGTAGCAGATAATACAGGTGCTAAAGAATTATTAGTTATCCGTGTAATGGGAAGCTCAAATAAAAAATTTGCAGCTGTTGGTGATGTTGTTGTTGCAACTGTTAAGGATGCATCTCCTAACATGACAGTTAAAAAATCTGAAGTTGTTAAAGCAGTTATCGTTAGAACAAAACACGATATCAAACGTGCTGACGGTTCTGTAATCAGATTTGACGAAAACGCAGCTGTAATCATTAACAAAGATGGCAACCCTCGTGGTACTCGTGTATTCGGACCTGTAGCTAGAGAACTTCGTGATAAAAACTTCATGAAGATTGTTTCATTAGCTCCTGAAGTTATTTAGGCGTTAATGGTGGCACAAAGGTCGTGATGAAGTTAAAAGACTTCCGCTCACGAAAAAGGATAAAATCCAAAAATTTAACGGAGAATAGAAATGACAGACAATAAAAAAAGCTTGCATGTAAAAACAGGTGATAGAGTTATCATCACAGCAGGCAAGGATAAAGGAAAAACAGGTAACGTAAAAAAATCTATGCCTTCAGAAAACCAAGTTGTTGTTGAAGGTGTAAATATGATTACTAAGGCTACAAAAGCTAACCCTGCATACGGCATCCAAGGCGGATTGATTAAGAAGGAAGCACCTCTTGATTCATCTAACGTAATGGTTGTATGCCCTAGCTGCGAAAAGCCTACCAGAATTAAACACGCAACTGTGGACGGTAAAAAAGTTCGCGTTTGCAAAAAATGTGGTGAACAACTAGACGCTTAGTATGAGGCGGATATAATATGCCAAAGAGGGATAAGCTACTCCGCGATTATTATTCCGTATTAACTCGATACTAATTCCGTCATAATAGAAGGAAAAGAAAAATGACAAGAACAAAAAGCTTAAAAGCAAAATATGATGAAGAAGTAAAAGCAGCACTTAAGGAAAAATTCGGTTACAAAAATGACATGATGATTCCTAAACTTCACAAAATCGTTTTGAACATGGGTGTTGGTGAAGCTTCTCACAACTCAAAAATCGCTGACGCTA
>OIYY01000219.1_pt1 | contig 44158 bp, 48 predicted proteins | sample 1588341 | NCBI WGS metagenome assembly OIYY01 (sample SAMN03283287) | human gut metagenome | biome: human-associated habitat; material: feces | host: Homo sapiens | place: Peru | collected 2012 | reverse complement strand
ATAGGTATGGCATCTCTGATCGTAGCCATAGTTATGATTGTATTCGCATTTTTCTATGACAGATCACAGATACATATCGGTACAATACTTTATCAGATTGTGTATAGCCTCTGTGTTGATTTATTTGCAAATGCACATGTGTACAGTATGCATTTGTGGGTGAATGCACTAATCATGTTGTTGGGAGTCCTGCTTTTTGCAGTCGGAACAGGATTTTATGCAGCAGCTTCGCTGGGACGTGGTTCATATGAGGCATTAACCTTTTCTCTTGCGGAAAAGAACGGCTGGCAGGTAAAAGTAGTACGGATGATACTGGATATTGTTATGGTGATTGCCGGAGTTTTATTAGGCGGAAAGTTTGGCATATGTACAATCGTAACAATCATTATCTCAGGACCGGTTATTCAGTTTACGGCATCAAAAACGAAAAAATTATTTATAATGTAAAGGAGAGAGTCTTTATGTATGATATAAAAATCATTAATGCAAAAACAAGAAACAGTTCAAAGCTGGTAAGTATAGGAATCATAAAAGGAAAAATCGCTGATATAGGAGAGAGTATTCCTGAGGAGGCAAAAAAAATAATAGATGGTAAATACATTGAGTGGTTCAGTTTGTGCCTATAGAAAAGAAACTGTAAAACCAAGATTTATTCGTATTGATGAGGTAAGCCTGAAATGAAAGAAGGAAATCCTATAAGGTTATATAGTTTGGATGAAATCACGGAGATATTCTGTAAATTAGGACTTCGTATTTGTAACAGCTTTGCTGATTTCAGTGGAAAGCCGAGTTCTGATAATGATATTCAATTGATGGTTTATTCCATACGGGAATAAATCTTCATCAAATCTTTATTTTTTTCTGTTAGGTTATATTTCAGTAAGAAATGAAATATAGAAGGAAGGATAGTAAAGATGGAAATGATGTTACAGACACAAAATCTATGTAAATATTTTAGAAAACAGAAAGCGGTAAATAATGTTTCACTTAATATCGAAAAGGGACAGATTTATGGACTGCTTGGACCGAATGGCGCTGGTAAATCTACCACATTGAAAATGCTGACCGGTATGATGAAACCAACTGCAGGAAAGATTTACTTTGATGGAAAACTTTTGGATAGGAAAGATTTATCAAAAATAGGAGCGTTAATTGAAAATCCGCCTATTTATGAAAATCTTTCCGCCAGAGAGAATTTGAAGGTAAGACAATTATTGCTTGGTACAGATGAAAACAGAATTGATGAGGTCTTGCAGATTGTATCACTTACAAACACCGGAAAGAAGAAAGCAGGACAGTTTTCTTTGGGGATGAAGCAAAGACTAGGCATTGCAATGGCATTGCTTGGAGAACCGGAACTTTTGATATTGGATGAACCTACGAATGGATTAGATCCAATAGGCATCGAGGAATTACGAGAGCTGATCCGGTCTTTTCCGGAACAGGGAATCACTGTAATTCTCTCCAGTCATATTCTCTCAGAGGTACAGTTACTTGCAGATAAAGTCGGGATTATTTCAGGTGGAATCTTAGGATACGAAGGAGCATTAAAGCAGGGAGATAATCTTGAAGATTTGTTTATGAATGTGGTAAGAAAAAACCAGAAAGCAGGTGAAATCCATGGTTAATATTATAAAAGCAGAACATCAAAAAGCCAAAAGAACCATGCGAAAAAAGTTTATCTGGGGATTTCCTCTTCTTACATTTGTCATGGCATTTATATTTACTCTTGGGATGACAAATGCTTATGCAGAAAGTGTTTGGAACTGGTGGTATACACTTTTGCTGCCGGGGATGATTGCTCTATTTTGTTATCTTTCTGTGGCGCAGGAGAAAAAGATAAAATACTATCATTTAATGACTATTCCCACAGACAGAAGAAAATTGTTGCTGGGGAAAATTATTTATATTGGGTACATGATTTTGTTTTCTAATGTGATTGTGTTTGCAGGAGCAACGCTTGGAGGCTTTCTTCTAACGACACATGTTCCAGTTGGAGGAGCGTTGATTGCAGTATTGTTTCTGACGGTTTCTGAGTTATGGGAGATTCCGGTAGCTTTATTTTTAAGTGAACGATTTGGAATGATTGTAAACCTGTTCGTCTGCCTATTTATTACCGTCAGCGGTGTGGTAATATCACAAACCAGAATCTGGTATGTACTTGTTTCTGCAATCCCTATGCGAATGATGTGCCCGTTGCTTCATGTTTTACCAAATGGACTTGCCGCAGAAGCAGGGAATCCTCTTTTGGATACGGGAGTCATTGTTCCGGGAATGTGTCTCTCAATCATCTGGTTTGTTTTTGTAACGGTTCTGTTTTTGAAATGGTTTGAGAGAAGAGAGGTGAAATAAGATGATTGGAAGATCTCTTAATGCAGACTTGCGAAAGATGAAAGGAACATCTGTGATTCTGGCACACTTACTGATTCCGATTATAACCAGCGTTATATTTTTAATATATTACTTTTTTTCACCATGGAATGAAAATATGAAAGTGATTGCATTTTATCAGGCAATAGGAGCAGGACTTCCGGTACTTATTGGAATTTTTACAGCAAGTGTGATGGAACAGGAACAAAATGCAGGTGATTTTCAAAATCTGTTGTCTTTACCGGATAAACCTGCAGCATTTTTATCGAAACTGTTGATGCTACTGGTTTTGTGTCTGTGCTCTATCCTATTGACAGCAATCATATTCGGAATTGGATTTGGAAGAATCGCATCAAGCGATATCGAAATCATGAAAGGATGTATATTTGCAGCATTGCTGCTGTGGGGAAGCAGTGTTCCACTTTATCTGTGGCAGCTGATTCTGGCTTTTCAGTTTGGAAAAGGGGTATCCATTGGAGCAGGGATTATATCAGGACTAATTAGTGCATTGATGCTTACCGGACTTGGAGATTATGTGTGGAAATATGTATTTGTCTGCTGGACGGGTAGAGTACCATATACTTATCTGCAATCTGTATTGGGAGAAACTAGTGTAGGTGAATGGTTGTCATTCATACCAGGTTGCTTAATATTTACAGGGATTAGTATGGTATACTATTTTTGGTGGGTAAACCACTGGGAAGGAAACAGAATATCGGAATAGAATCGAGGGAAACTATGGCAAAAATACTGGCAGTTGATGATGAACCGGCAATTCTGGAAATGATAGAAAGCATTTTGAATAAGGATGGACATCTGGTTACCAAAGTAAGTAATCCGCTGAAACTTAATATGGAAGAATTACATCGTTATGACCTGATTTTACTGGACATTATGATGCCTGGAATTGATGGCTTCGAATTATGCAAAAGAATCAGGGCACTTGTGGATTGTCCGATTTTGTTTCTTACGGCAAAAACGGAGGAAAACAGTCTGGTAAACGGACTTTCTTTAGGAGCAGATGATTATATTTCAAAGCCATTTGGAGTGATGGAACTTCGGGCAAGGATCAATGCACATCTTAGAAGAGAGCACAGGGAACATTCTGTCCGGATGGTTTTGGGGAGGGTCTGTATTCAAATATCTCAAAAGAAACTATTGGTTGATGATAAGGAACTTCCTCTTACGAAAGCGGAGTACGAAATTTGTGAATTCCTGGCTAAAAACAGGGGACAGGTTTTCTCGAAAGAACAGATTTTAGAAGAGGTCTTTGGTTTTGACAGTGAGAGTAATGACAGTACCATTATCACGCATATCAAAAATATAAGAGCAAAATTTGCGGATTATGATTATACACCGATAAAAACAGTCTGGGGGATTGGATATAAATGGGAAGAGTAAAGAGAAGCAATGCACTCAGCTGGATTTTTATGAGATATGTACTGGTCATGCTTGGATCATTAGTAGGTTTGGTGATTGTTGCTTGGCTGCTGCTGTACCTTTTGATTAGTGTGGGCTGTATCTATCCGGCGAATTATGCAGAGCAAAAGATTAATGAAGCATATGATACGATTTTACGTGCGGATAAAGTAACTGCTGAGATGATTCCTGCACTTTGTGATTATGTAATCTTTTCAGAGAATGGAGAGAAAATAGGTGGAGATCTGTCAGAACAATACGAACAGATAGCATGGAATGTTGCAAAGTACGGAAACGCATCCGGGAAATATTTTTATAAAGTAATTGTAAGGGAAAATGAATATGTTGTATTGCAATATCGCCTGACACCTCAATATCATTCAGCTTTTTTGAGGGAGCATTTTATAGGACCACAGAATGTGATGAGTATTATGTCAGTGATTGGAGCGGTAGCGATTATCATCATTCCGTCCATACGTTTTGGAAAAAGAATCAAAAAGCAGATGCAGCCTGTATTAGACGCAATCAGACAAATAAAGGATCAAAATCTGGAATATGAGACATCCTGTTCCGGTATCAAAGAGTTTGATGACTGTTTATCGGCAATCGATGATATGCGAGATGCATTGCGAGAATCTTTAGAAAAGCAGTGGAAAACAGAGCAGGAAAAGAAACAACAGATGTCTGCTTTGGCGCATGATATTAAAACACCTCTTACGATTGTACGGGGAAATGCAGAACTACTTTCAGAGACTGAACTGACCACAGAACAGAAGAATAATATCACTTATGTTTTGAACGGCACAACACAGATACAAAGTTATGTAAAACAGTTGATAGATGTCACAAAATCATGGAATTGCAGTGATGTTACCTATACAACGGTGAGGTTAGAAGATTTTTTCGCAGATATAAAGGAACAGGCACTCGGACTGGTAGAAATCTATCACCAGAAAATAGATTGGAAGGCGGGACAAAGTGATAAAAAGGTAACGATTGCTTATGATCCAATGTTCCGGGCCGTAATGAATATGATTCAGAATGCAGTGGAGCATACAAAAGAAAATGGAATCATTTATATTGACGCAAAGGAGCAGGATGGCCGGCTGACATTCATTGTGGAGGATAGCGGATCAGGATTTACAAAAGAAGCATTATTGCATGGCACAGAGCAGTTTTTTATGGATGACACAAGTAGAAATGGCGAAGCCCATTATGGGATGGGACTATTTTTTGCAAAAACTGTGGCTGAAAAATATGGTGGAGGTATTAAACTTTCAAATTCTGAAAATACAGGTGGGGCGAGGGTAGAAATATTTTTCCTGAGTAGTCAAGAAACAAGCTAAATAGACCGCAATTAAGCTATGTAAAAGTTAAACTGCCCTTTGAGAGAGGAGAAATCCTTTTCTCAAAGGGCTTTTTCTATTTGTACGGATATTCGCAAACTACAAGATAAAGCCAAAACTTCATATACTCTAAGCATAAGGAGTCCTCGGTTTGGCTATGAATAACAGTTTAGCAGAAGTACATCCGGAACTTGTTTCGGAGTGGTCGGAGAAGAATTTGCCGCTTACGCCTGATGACATTACCTTCGCCTCAAATAAAAAAGTATAGTGGAGAGGTGCTTGCGGTCACGAAAATTATATAATATTCGTGACAAAACAAGGAGTGTGATTTTAGGGCAAGGCATATCAGGAATAGGGATAAGCAAAAGTAGATTGACAGAGAATATTGAAAAGCGTATTATAATAATAAGAAGTGGGATTTCCCACGAGACTGTTTGCGTAGGAGGTGTTGATAATGGAAGCAATGAAAGATTATGTTGCCCATCTGGATAACAAAAAAAGAATTACGCTCAGAGGAGCTGCTTATCAGTATTACAATGTAAAAGAATACGGAAATGGCTGCATTATTTTGGAACCTCGGGAACTGGCAGTGCCGGAGAGCATTTCAGCCAGAACTCTGGCAGATATGGATCGTGCAGTAAGTAACTTTAAGAGAGGCGATGTTTCACCGGCTATTGACCTGTCAGATTTTTAAAAGGAATAAAAGTGTGGCAATCTTATCTGGAAAATAAAACCAGTGGTGCAATGAGAATGTATTGGGTTTATGGACCGGACCAGAAAGATATTACAATTATCGGATTAGAGCCGCATCCGGAAGATAAGAAAAATGGTGCATACGACCGAATTTCACTGTCGGATTTGTAGAATAAAACTTAATATGGAACTAAAACACGAGCAGTTAGTCTGTAAAAAATAGGTTAGCTGCTTTTTTCATGCAAAAAAAGGAGGTGCCGTGTATGGGATATGCACGTAAAGATGTAGAGAAAACAAAGAAAATAGCAAAGAAATTTGATGTATACATAGCCCACAGAAAAAGGTTGCGTGAAGCCACATAAAAATGTATAATTAGGAGTAATGAATTTCATATTAAATGATATTGGAGGTACTCATGTCACAGTCGGTTACGATAAAGAGTAATAAATATGGAATCAACTTAGTTTTAGATGCGGATATGCCATTTGCTGATTTGATAAAGGCAGTTGTAGAGAAGTTTAAGGCATCCGCCAATTTTTTTAAAAACGCAAAGCTTGCCATTTCGTTTGAGGGAAGGCAGCTTTCAGATGAAGAGCAGCAGCAGATAATTGCAGCGATTGAGGAGAATACCACAATTGAGATTTTGTGCATTGTGGAGAGTGGTACCGAGCAGGAAGCCATTATGAAGGAGCAGGTTGAGGCATTTAATGAGGCAGTGCAGAAGCAGTGTGAGAATGTTGCAACAGTCAGTGTTCCGGAGCAGTTTTACCGTGGTACGCTCAGGTCCGGTCAGGTGATTACCAGTGAGTCTTCAGTCACCATCATAGGTGATGTCAATCCGGGAGCCAAGATTATAGCTCAGGGCAATATCGTTATTCTTGGCGCATTAAAGGGCAATGTCCATGCAGGCTGTACAGGGGACAGGAGCTGCTTTGTATTTGCACTTGATATGCAGCCGATTCAGATTCAGATTGGTGATCTGATTGCGAAGAGTCCGGACAAGCCTTTGCCAAAGCACAAGATAAAGCGCAAGGAAAAGCCGGCGCAGGAGCAGGCGCAGATAGCCATCGCGAAGGATGGTTATATTTACATCGAACCAATTACTAAAAATATTTTAAATAGCATTTAGGAACGTAGGAGGAAAAAAGTTCATGAGCGAAGTAATCGTTATCACATCAGGAAAGGGTGGTGTGGGCAAGACCACAACCACAGCAAATATTGGTACAGGTCTTGCACAGTTAAATAAAAAGGTTGTTATGATTGATACTGACATCGGACTGCGTAACCTGGATGTTGTTATGGGACTTGAGAATCGTATTGTATACAATCTCGTAGATGTTGTTGAGGGCAAATGCCGTATCCGTCAGGCTCTTATCAAGGATAAGAAATATCCTGAGCTGTGTCTGCTTCCATCAGCCCAGACAAGGGACAAGGATGCTGTTACACCTGAGCAGATGGTTGAGCTTATCAATGAGCTTCGCGAGGAGTTTGACTATATTCTGCTTGACTGCCCGGCAGGTATCGAGCAGGGCTTCAAGAATGCCGTTGCAGGAGCTGACCGTGCACTTGTTGTCACTACACCTGAGGTATCAGCAATCCGTGACGCTGACCGTATCGTAGGTCTTCTCGAGGCAAATGAGATGAAGCGAATTGATCTGATTGTCAACCGTCTGCGTGTCGATATGGTTAAGCGCGGTGATATGATGAATGTGGATGATGTAACAGAGATCCTTGCAGTCAACTTAATCGGTGCAGTACCGGATGATGAGCAGATTGTTATTTCTACAAACCGTGGTGAGCCGTTGGTTGGCTCAGACAGCCTTGCAGGAAAGGCATATATGAATATCTGCCGCCGTATCATGGGCGAGGAGGTTCCTTTACTTGATTTAAACCAGAAGCATGGTGTCTTTGAGAAGCTAAAGGATATGTTTAAGAAAAATTAAAGGGGGATACATACCATGGGTATAATGGATTTATTTAAAAAGAAATCTTCTGGCAATGTTGCAAAGGACCGCCTGAAGCTGGTGCTGGTTTCCGACCGTGCAAACTGCTCATCGGAGATGATGGAGATGATGAAAAGGGATATCATTGAGGTTATTTCCCGCTATATGGATATTGATGCGGAAGCTCTTGATGTGAAAATCACAGAGACAGAGTCTGATTCTAACAACGGAATGGTTCCGGCACTCGTTGCCAATATTCCTATCCGTGACATGAAGCATCGTCCGGATCCAAGGTAGAGTAAATAAAATAATAGGATAAGATATGAGGGTCAAAGGTATTTTGACCCTTTTATTATACTATTGAAAAAAAGACTTGATTTGATATTAAAGTATGATATACTTTAATACGTTACAAATAAATAAATTTTAGCAGAGTAGACACATGTGCGTTAAGTGCCGGATGAACAGGGAGTTGTCACCCGGACGAAAAGAAAATCTTGCGGTACATGAGTCGCATCCCGCTGCATCCGAAGATATTAATTATCTCCTGTTGTAGTTCGGTGAGGTCTGCAAAGGAGGTAATTTTTTAATGAAAAAATTCGTTACTTTGTTCACCGATTCTGCCCGAGAGCTTAAATCGGTCAGAACCATCACAACTATGGCAATGCTTGCTGCAGTTGCCGTTATCCTTGGATATTTCTCCATCGAATATGGACAGTTTATCCGTATCGGTTTTTCCGGTATTCCAAATGGTATCGTTGATTACCTGTTTGGACCGGTTGCCGGAGCTGTTTTCCACGGAGCGCTTGACATCATCAAGTATCTGATGAAGCCTACAGGACCGTTTTGTCCACAGCTTACACTTGTTGTAATGCTTGCAGGTGTTTTATATGGATGCTTCTTTTACAAGAAAAAGCTTACCATATGGAGAGTTCTTGCTGCGAAGTTTGTAGTAATGCTCATCTGCAATGTTATTCTCAATACTCTGTGTCTGCAGGTATTGTATGGACAGGCGCTTATGGCAATTCTTCCAATGCGTGCACTCAAGAATCTTATTATGTGGCCGATAGACTCAATCGTATTTTTCGGCATTGCAAAGGCACTGGAGCAGATTGGACTGTTCCGCACCTTCCGTAAACCGGAGCTTGCAAAGAACGCATAGCCAAAATAATGCACAGACAATATAATGTACAAAATATTGCATTAAAATAATATATTAAGCATTAAATGGTGATTTATGTTAATAATTTTAAGGATAAATACCTTTAAACTGACAATTGTGAGGTATTTCGCATTTTTAATGAAAATTGTTGACACAATATATTGAACGTGATATTGTTTACTTGTTCAAAATAATACACAAAAGAAAACGAACAAACAACTACATATCAATTATGAATATTTAAGAGCAAAGACGCTAACCGGTGAAGCACTTTGCTCTTTTTTATTTATCAAAATCACAAAGACATTTAATTAGGAGGCAATATATTATGAAATTAAAAGACACAGGATTAACAGCACAGGACATCAAAGACAAAGTAAAGAAGTATATGATTGAGACCTATGAGCGTTTCGATTTCATCGCTGAGACTGCAGAGGGCATGTATCTATATGATGAGAATGGCACACCATACCTTGACTTTTACGCAGGAATCGCCGTAAACAATGCCGGCAGCAGAAACCCTAAGGTTGTTGCAGCAGTCAAGGATCAGGTCGATGACATCATGCATACATTTAACTATCCATACACTATTCCACAGGCACTGCTTGCTGAGAAGGTTTGCAAGACTATCGGAATGGACAAGATTTTCTACCAGAACTCAGGTACAGAGGCAAACGAGGCTATGATTAAGATGGCTCGTAAATATGGTATCGAGAAATATGGTCCAAACAGATACCACATCGTAACCGCAAAGGATGGCTTCCACGGCAGAACCTTCGGTGCTATGTCAGCAACAGGACAGCCGGGAAACGGATGCCAGGTGGGCTTTGGTCCTATGACATATGGCTTCTCATATGCTCCTTACAATGACTTAAAGGCATTCAAGGATGCTTGTACAGAGAACACAATCGCTATCATGATTGAGCCTGTACAGGGCGAGGGCGGTGTTCATCCTGCAACACCTGAATTCATGAAGGGACTTCGTGAGTTCTGTGATGAGAAGGGCATGCTTCTCCTTATCGATGAGGTTCAGACAGGATGGTGCAGAACCGGTGCTGTAATGAGCTACATGAACTACGGCATCAAGCCTGATATCGTTTCTATGGCAAAGGGTCTTGGCGGTGGAATGCCAATCGGTGCTATCTGTGCTACAGAGGAGGTTTCAAAAGCATTCTCAGCCGGTTCACACGGTACAACCTTTGGAGGACATCCGGTATGCTGTGCAGCAGCACTTGCAGAGGTTGGCGAGCTGCTTGACAGAGACCTTGCAGGAAATGCAAAGAAGGTTGGTGATTATTTCGCAGCTAAGCTTGAGAAGCTTCCACATGTAAAAGAAGTAAGACATCAGGGACTTTTAGTTGGTGTTGAGTTTGACGATACAATTTCAGGTGTAGATGTAAAGCATGGCTGCTTCGACCGCCATATGCTCATCACAGCAATCGGAAGCCATATCATTCGTATGGTTCCGCCACTTATCGTAAGCGAGGAAGAGTGCGACAAGGCATTTGATATCATCAAGGAGACAGTTGAGGCTCTTTCATAGAAGGCTTGATGCAGATAACAGAATTATATATACGGCAGAGATTTTTACTGGTCGGATAAAGGACAAGGGCGTCACGATTAGCTTCGTGCGCCCTTTTTTGAACAAGGGATATAGTGGAACAAGTTTATATAAAAACATAAGATTAAAGGGTCAAAAGATCTTCATATCAAAATATTATAAAGATGTATATAAGAAAAGCGAGGGGAACGAAATGGCACATCTTGTTATTACAATAGGATGCGAATATGGCGCGAAAGGAAACCAGATTGGCAAAAAGGTTGCCAAGGATCTGGGAATCAAATTTTATGACAGAGATACTGTAGATGAAATCATCAAAGAGGTCGGTATTCCGAAGGATATCATGGAAAAGGTCGAGGAAGGTATCACTATCGCCGGAAAAGGTGCAGAGGGTGATGTCAGAGGCTCTTTCTCCAAATATGCAGACCTCACAGAGCGTGCAATTCACGTCCAGAAAACCATAATCAGAAAATTATCAGACCGTGAGTCATGCGTGATTATCGGTCGTTCAGCAGACTATATACTAAAGGAACATAAACCGATTTTACGTATTTTCATATATTCACCGGATGAAGTGAGGATTGAAAACGTAATGAAGAGCCACAATTTGTCGGAGGATGATGCAAAGCTTTTTATCACTGAAAAGGATAAGCGTTATCATAAGCGTCATATGGCGCTGACAGGAAGCAACCGAGGCGACAGACACAACAGGGATATGCTTATAGACAGCAGCCTGTTAGGAGTGGATGGCACAGCGGAGCTTATTGAGTCTCTGGCGAGAAAAGTGGTAGAGAATGAAAGTAAGACAGAAGCTGGAGGTGACAAGTAATGGAACAGAAAAAATCAGAATTTAACAAAGTCCTGAATGCCTGGGACGTACTTGTAATTGCATTTGGAGCCATGATTGGCTGGGGCTGGGTTGTCTCAACCGGAGGCTGGATTGAAAAGGGCGGAGTGCTCGGTGCCGCAATCGGCTTCGTAATCGGCGGTATCATGATATTTTTCGTGGGAATGACCTACGCGGAGCTGACAGCAGCCATGCCTCAGTGCGGTGGCGAGCATGTATTCAGCTACAAGGCAATGGGTTCGACAGGTTCATTCATATGTACGTGGATGATTATCCTTGGATATGTCAGTGTGGCATGCTTTGAGGCGTGCGCTTTCCCAACAATCATCACATATCTGTGGCCGGGCTTTTTGAAGGGATATCTGTATACGGTAGCAGGCTTTGATATTTATGCTTCATGGCTTATTGTGGCGATAGTTGTGGCATTTTTAATTATGATGATAAACATTATCGGTGCAAAGACAGCAGCGATTTTGCAGACTGTGCTCACATGTATTATTGGTGGCGCCGGAATTTTGTTGATAATTGCATCGGTAATCAATGGAACAGTTGATAACCTGGATGAACAGATGTTTGCAGGCAGCTCTGCAGGTCTGAACGTAAAGGCAATTATCGGAGTGGCAGCTCTGTCACCATTTTACTTTATCGGATTTGACGTAATACCTCAGGCGGCTGAGGAAATCAATGTTCCGGCAAAGAAAATCGGCTCAATACTTATCTTATCAGTAGTTCTGGCAGTTGTGTTCTATGCACTTGTCATTGTTGCGGTAGGTCTTGTCATGGGACCACAGGCAATTATTGATTCAGAGCAGGCAACAGGACTTGTCACAGCAGATGCAATGGCTGCCGCATTCAACACAAAGATAATGGCAAAGGTTATAATAGTCGGCGGAATGTGCGGTATCGTAACCTCATGGAACTCATTTTTGCTCGGTGGCTCGCGTGCCATGTACTCAATGGCAGAGTCATACATGATTCCAAAGTTTTTTGCAAAGCTCCATCCAAAGCACAAGACACCAATCAACTCACTGATTCTCATTGGAGTACTCACAATGCTTGCACCTTTTGCAGGCAGAAAGATGCTCGTATGGATCAGTGATGCCGGCAACTTTGGATGCTGCGTGGCATATTGCATGGTTGCTCTTTCATTTATTATTCTTCGCAAGAAGGAGCCGGATATGCCAAGACCTTACAAGGTTCCCGCATACAAGTTCTTTGGAACGATGGCGGTCATCATGTCAGGCTTCATGGTTGCCATGTACTGTATACCGGGAAGCGGCGGAACACTTATCGTCCAGGAGTGGGGCATCGTGCTTGCATGGTGTGCGCTCGGCGTGGTATTCTTCGTCTTCTGTAAAAAGAAATACAAGGAGTCATTTGGTACACTTGTTGAGCTCATCTCAGATGAGGATGCTGCAACACTTATGCCGGAGGCAGATGAGGTTGAACTGGATAAGGTTATCGATGCTGCAATAGACAGGGTACTTGCCAAGAAAGCAAGCTAGTACATCCAAAAACGTAAGATTGAAAAACGGGATGTAAGAACAGGCAAAATAAAACGCAAAAAGCGTAAAATTATATACATGAAAATGAAATGAGATACAAAAATTCAGAAAGGACAGATTATATATGGAAACATTTAATTTCTCGGTGCCACAGGACATCACAGTGGGAAAGGGCAGTCTCTCAAAGCTGCCGGAAATAGCCAAAAAACTTGGAGGTAAGCATGCACTCATCATTTCAGGACCTCATCTTGAGAAGATGGGACTTGTAAAAAAGGCAGCAGATTATCTGGCATCAGTTGACATAAAAGCAGACACTTTTACAGATATAGAGGCAAATCCATCTGTCACAACAGTGGAGAAAGCCACAGCAAAATACCTGGAGTCGGGCGCAGACTTTATCGTGGCATTCGGAGGCGGCTCACCGATGGATGTGGCAAAAGCAGTGGGTGTAGTTGCCAAATATGGCGGAAGCGTCACAGACTATGAGGGAGCACACAAGGTGCCGGGACCAATCGTACCGCTCATTGCGATACCAACCACCGCAGGAACCGGCTCAGAGGTGACAGCATTCTCTGTAATCACAGATCATAGCAGAAACTATAAGCTCACAGTATTCAGCTACGAGATATTGCCAAAATATGCAATTCTCGATGCAGAGCTTATCACAACAGCACCGGCAAGCGTGGCGGCAGCCTGCGGAATTGATGCATTTATCCATGCAGAGGAGGCATATGTATCCACAGCAGCATCGCCATTTTCTGATGCACTGGCAGAAAAAGCGATGGCACTTATCGGTAAAAATATCCGCAGATTTGTAGCAAACAGAAACGATATCGAGGCTGCAGAAGCTATGATGACAGGCTCGCTTTTTGCAGGAATAGCATTCTCATTTGCAAGGCTCGGAAATGTGCATGCGATGAGTCATCCGGTCAGCGCATTTTTCGATGTGCCTCACGGAGTGGCAAATGCAGTGCTGCTTCCTGTAATTGCAGAGTACAATGCACTTGCAGACCATGGCAAGTATCTGACTATCTACAATGATATAAGCCAGATTCCTGCGTATGCGGACGAATTTGAGCCGATGATGCTTGTAGATGCAATCAGGGAGCTTTGCGCAGACATCGGAATCCCTGAGAATCTGACCATCGCGATCAACAATGCCAGCAAAAACGGAACAGTCACAAAGGAAGAGATAGAAAGCAGGATAGAGCCGATGGCTGTCGATGCCATGAAGAGCGGCAACATTGCTGTCAATCCAAGGGCTTCACGCCAGTGCGATATCGAGATGCTGTATCGCAGGGCACTGTAAACTTATAAAATACAAAAACGGAGATATGAGTATGGATTATCTGTCACACAATGTATCTGAAAATTTAAAAAGAATACGCCAGTCAAAGGGCATGAGCTTAGATCAGGTAGCAGAGCAGACCGGTGTGAGTAAAAGCATGCTTGCTCAGATAGAAAAGGGCACAGCGAATCCATCTATCGGAGTGCTTGGTAAAATCACAAGCGGCCTGCGAATTGAGTTTCAAAGACTTATAGATCCACCGAGAGTAGACTATGCACTCATATCTCCGGATGATCTGGTCCCGACAAAGGAGCTTTTGGGACAGTACAGGGTATGGACCTGCTTCCCATACGAGGACTCAAGGGAGGTTGAGGTATACCGTATCGATGTGGAGCCGGGCGGCGTGTATACAAGCGGTGGGCACGGCGAGAAAACACGCGAATATCTTACAGTCACAGACGGTGTGCTAACGGTCGAGTGTCACGACCATGTGCAGGAAATCCATAGGGGACAGGTGTATAAGTTTGAGACCGATCAGCCTCATTTGTATCGCAATGATGGTGATAGGGTGGCAAGCTGCATGTGCTTCTTTTTGGATTATACTAATATTCGGTGAGATTTTTAGCCTCTCCTCACCACAGCACTTTTCCCTCTAAAAGCAATACCGATGCTTATAATTGAATTCACACCATTATCGCGCAGCTCTGTGTCGTATTTCTTTGCTTCTATCTGTTGCAGGGCGCTGTCGGCTAATGCAGATAAATCGGTATGTTCATCTTTAGTGTGTTTAAATTCAAAGATAAATCCGGGCATTCCCTTTGTTAAAGGCATAAGCTGAATATCAAATCGACCGAGGCCTGATTCGCGGTTTGAGCGTATCTTGTAGCGGTTTCCAAGTATGGCACAAAGACCAAGCATCATTCCGTGATAGAAGCCTTCATTAGCTCCATCAATAGAAGAAATGCTTTTTACCATAAAATCCTCCAGCAGAGCCTGGAGTTTTTGCGTGTCCTTGGAAAAGATAGCCTGACTGATAGATATGGCAAGGCTATTTTGGTTGGTGCGGTTTAGAACCTCCTTTTCGTAAACAAAAGTAATTTCTTTGTTCGGAATAGCAACGTCACACATGAAATTTCCATCGCTTTGCGGATAAATATTGGCAACCTTCAGGTATCCGGCTACCAGAAGAAAGCTGTATATACTATATGGATTATTCTGAACCTCGGGATAGATAACACCGGTATCAATATAGGCTGCGATTTTTTCACCACAGAGCAGCTTATAAAGGTCTTTGGTAATTTCAGGCGTAGCTGCCTGGATAATTTCTCCGATTATCTCATTGCTGCCGGTGGATTGCCAGAATGCTTTCGGAAAGCAGTTGTCAGAGATATAATTGATTACAGACCATGGATTAAAGATTTCTGTATTGCCAAAACGATATCCATCGTACCATTCGCTGAGCTCATTATATTTATCATCTTTTCCATAGTATCGCAGCATGTCTTTTACCTCTTTTTCAGTAAAACCAAAATAAGAGCTGTAGCCATCATCGAGAATAGAATAGGTTTTCAGATTGTTCATGCCGCTGAAGATACTTTCCTTTGCTACACGCAGTATTCCTGTAAGAAAGCCAAAGGCAAGGTGTGGATTGTCCTTGAGTCCTCCTGAGAAAAAATTGCGCATGAAATTTACTATTTCCGGATAGAAATTGCAGGTATGCCCCTGCTGGATGGGTGTGTCATATTCATCAATGATAATGATACATTCCCTTCCATAATGCTTATGAAGCAGTAATGATAAAAGCTGCAGACCCATCTGACAATCGACTTCATCCCCGCTGTCTCCGGCAAGAAGATGATATTGTTCTTTTTCGTAAGCGGTTAAAACAGAACTTGTCTCAAGCTCGTTATGTCGTATAAATTCTAGAGATATAAGCCTGCGGATTTTTTGAAAGGTTTCTTCCCAGGTCATGCTTTTAACATCTTTGAACGTCAAAAAAATGACAGGATACTGTCCTTGATGTTTAGTGTAGTAATCGCCGCATTGCCATATCTGTTTGTCTTTGAAATAAACAGATGTATCCTCGTTTGTTTTTTCAAAAAATACGCGCAGCATATCCATATTCAGAGTTTTTCCAAAACGCCTTGGGCGTGTGAAAAGAGATACCATCGGTTTTTTATCCAGAAAATCACGTATCATCAGAGTCTTATCTACATAATAATAGCCGGTGGTTGCAAGCTTAAAATCAGATACACCTATTGGCAGAGATTTATTTTTCGCGAAATGATTCATGTGTATGGTTTCGTCAGGGATTAACCATTTACGTCCTTCCTTTATTGCACCGGGCAATTCACCGTTTTTGCACATCTGCTGGATTCTTCGTACAGAAAATCCCATTGCTTTTGATGCATCTGAGCAAGATAAATATTCCATGTGGCACCTCCGCATAATAATTTAATAGCAATACTTTGATTATATTATATGTCATTATGCGAAATATAACAACTGTGATTTCACATGGATTTCGCATAACAATATGGAAATTTCGCATAGATTTCGTCTACAAACGAAATGCTATGTTATTTATCAGGTGTTATCCTGTGTTTTCATTGGTCATCCTATTGCATATATAGGTTTACCTATATATAATGATGTGAGTTAAGAAACAAATAGTTTCACCAACAACACACCGGGAGAACACCATGCAAACATTAAAGAAATTCATCAAATACTACAAACCCTACAAAGCAGTCTTTTTCATAGACCTGCTTTGCGCAACAATAATCAGTGCTATAGATCTGGCATTTCCGCAGCTGCTTCGCACGCTGACCAAAACCCTTTTTGCAGGAGCACCGGGAAAAATCATTTCTGCGATGATTCCTATTACAATAGGCCTTTTGGTGGCATATATCATACAGACTGCGTGCAGGTATTATGTGACGTATGCGGGGCACATGATGGGAGCGAGGATGGAGCGCGACATGAGAAAGGAGCTTTTCGACCAATATGAAAAGCTTTCTTTTTCGTATTATGATCAGAATAATTCAGGACAGATGATGAGCAAGCTCGTATCCGATTTGTTTGATATATCGGAGCTTGCGCATCACGGACCGGAGAATCTTTTTATATCGGTTATAAAGATAATCGGTTCGTTCATTTTTCTGTTTATGATAAACCGTATGCTTGCGGTTCCTATGCTTATTCTTGTGGTGCTTATGCTTGTGTTTTCATATGGACAGAATAAGAAAATGCAGGAAACCTTTATGGATAACAGGCGAAAAATCGGTGATATTAATTCGAGTCTTCAGGATACTCTGGCGGGCATAAGGGTGGTGCAGTCATTTGCCAATGAGCGTATCGAGCAGGAAAAATTTAACAGAAGTAATGAAAATTTTCTGATTTCAAAGGATGCAAATTACAGATGTATGGGAAGCTTTATGAGCGGAAATGCATTTTTCCAGGGGATGATGTATCTTGTTACGCTGGTATTTGGTGGTTTTTTGATAGCGCATGGAAGGATGGAGGCATCCGACCTTGCTATGTATGCGCTGTATATAGGTATCTTTATCAGTCCTATCCAGATACTTGTAGAGCTGACTGAGATGATGCAGAAGGGGCTTTCGGGCTTTAGAAGATTCTTAGAGGTGGTGGAAACAGAGCCTGAGATAGTTGATGCTGCTGATGCAAAACCGCTTAAAAATGTAAAGGGAAATGTCTGTTACGAGGATGTTTCGTTCCACTATAGCGATGATGATACACTGGTGCTTTCGCACGTATCCTTTGAGATACCGGCAGGAAAATCAATTGCGCTTGTTGGACCGTCAGGAAGTGGAAAGACGACAATATGCTCACTGCTTCCGCGGTTTTATGACGTGACGGAGGGCAGGGTCACAATAGATGGAAATGATGTGAGAAAGCTCACGCTTGAGAGCCTTCGCTCGCAGATTGGACTGGTTTCGCAGGATGTTTATCTGTTTGGCGGAAGTATAAAGGACAATATCGCCTATGGAAAACCGGAGGCGACGATGGATGAGATTGTAGATGCGGCAAAAAAAGCAAATATCCACGATTTTATCATGGAGCTGCCGGATAAATATGACACGTTTGTCGGGGAGAGAGGCACCAGATTGTCCGGAGGTCAGAAGCAGAGGATTTCCATTGCGAGGGTGTTCCTTAAAAATCCACCTGTGCTCATACTTGATGAGGCAACCAGTGCTCTTGACAATGAGAGCGAGCGCTTTATCCAGAAAAGCCTGGAGGAGCTGGCAAAGGACAGAACGACTATCACCATCGCCCACAGGCTTTCGACAATCAGAAATGCGGATGAAATTCTCGTGGTAGCTGATTGCGGCATCGCTGAGAGAGGCACACATGAGGAGCTTTTGGCGCGGGACGGAATATATGCGCGCTATTATGATATGAGCAGGTAGCTATAAGGAAACTCCACCGGATTTATGTTATTATAGCTACATAAACTAACTATATAGGAGCAGATACTATGCAGGCAATGTTCATAGATGTAGACGGCACTTTAAGCAGTCCGTGCTACAAGGTAAACGGAAAATTTCAGATAGGTATGTCGGATGTGCAGTGGGCAGACTACTGCAGGGAGCATGGTGAGGACACATATGAGTGGTGCCGCCCTGTGGTGCAGGTGAAGGAGTATGCCATGAGGGCAAAAGAAAAAGGCACGAAGCTGTATGTGCTTACCACATCAGGAACCCAAATCGAGACGGCTGCAAAGCGCAGATTTTTAGACAGATACTATGCGGGAATGTTTGATGATATCTATGCGGTGGAGCACGATGATGACAAGGTCAGGTTCATTCTTAAAAAAGCAGCAGAGCTTGGGATTGAGCCGTCGGACTGTGAGCTGGTCGAGGATACATACCGCATACTTTTGCAGACGGTAACTGAGGGCATCAAATCCACTCATATCACTACGATTCTAACAGGCGGGTGCGAACGGTAATCAAAAATTTCACACTGCCTCTAAAGAAATAAAAAAAACATCCGATAAATATGTCAAGAAGCAAAAATTACATATTTCAAGGATGAAATATAAAAGAAAGGAGATCCTGTTATGCGTATAGATGCATATAATCAGATAGCCCAGTTGTATGGCGTATCAAGAACAGCAAAGACAGCAAAGACACAAAGCGCGGCGAGGATGTCTGATCAGGTATCAATTTCGCAGGCCGGTAGGGATTACCAGATTGCGAAAAAAGCAGTATCAGAGGCTTCGGACATCAGGGAAGATAAAGTCGCTTTGCTTAAGAACATGGTAGACTCCGGACAGTATCAGGTCAGTGGAGATGATTTCGCCGGCAAGCTGTTAGAGAGGTACAACTCTCTGTAATATGATAATCATATCATATATCAAAAGTAAAAGAGGATTTTATAGTGGCTAGTTTAGTGGAAGAGCTTATAAATGTGCTCACAGAGGAAGAAAAAGTATACAGAACACTCGCAGCAAACGCAGAGAAGAAGCGTCAGATAATCATAGACGCCGATATCCCTGCGCTTGAAGCAATGACTGATTTGGATCAGCAGGCGGGCGATGAGCTTCTTACAATGAGCAATAAGCAGGTTTCACTTCTCAAAGACATTGCCAATGTACTGGGCAAGTCAGATGAGAAGATGACAGTCACAAGGCTGATTGGATATCTCGGCACACAGCCGGATATTCAGGCGAAGCTTACGGCAGCGCGCGACAGTCTGCTTGAAGCAGCTGCACAGATGAAAGAAATCAACGATTTAAACTCACAATTACTTGCTCAGGCAATAGAGCTTACAGAGTTTGACATTACCCTGTTCAAGAGCATGAAACAGGCACCGGAGACCGCTAATTATGACAGAAATGCATACAATACAGGCGACCTCTTAGGCAGCAGCGGTTTTGATGCGAAGCAATAATCATTAACCGGGAGGACAGGGACATGGCAAATGGATTCGGAAGTTTTTATGTAGGCAGCTCCGGACTAAAAAACTCGCAGAATGCTCTTAATACAACCGCAAACAACATGGCCAATGTCAACACGACAGGCTATGTGCGTCAGCAGGTAAGATTTTCAGATAAACATTATATCACCAGAAATAACCCTACAGCGGGCACCAACATCCAGCAGAGCGGACTGGGCGTTTCCGTATCGGATGTGGCACATGTCAGGGATATTTTCTTAGACAAATCGTATAGGCAGGAGAATGGCCGAAAGGGCTTTTACTCGACACTTTACAGCACCACATCATATGTGGAGGATATCATGCAGGAGATGAACGGTGCACAGTTCAAGGATAGCATATCAGAGCTGTGGCAGGCATTTCAGGAGTATGGCAAGGATCCGACAAACTCTACGAATCAGAACCTTATTATCCAAAAGAGTGAGCTTTTTCTGACCAGATGCAATACGGTTTATTCTGATCTTCAGAAATACCAGTCAAATATAAACTTACAAATTAAAGACCAGGTCGACAGAATCAATGAAATCGGCGACAAGATTTATGCACTCAATCTCGAGATTCAAAAGACGGAGTCAGGCGGTGTGGAGACTGCCATGACAGCACGAGATGCGAGGGACAGTCTGATTGATGAGCTCGCAGGCTACGCTAAGATAGAGGCTGAGGAGGATTCCACCGGCTACGTGCGCATCAAGCTCGAGGGGCAGCAGTTTGTGCAGGATAACAAATGCAACCATATAGGCCTGACTGAGGAAAAGGGCACAGGCTTTTATACACCGTACTGGCCTCATATTACTACACAGGAGAGCTATATGCCGGTGTTTAGCGATGTTGCACTGCCGTCAGCGCTGGCTGAAAGAGTCGGCTGTACGCAGACCACCAACATAGCAACCAGCCTGAATAATGATATAGGAAGTCTGAAAGCACTCCTTGTATCAAGAGGCTCGGAGTATGGCACCTACGATTTCATGAGCGAGGAGAACTACAGTAAGGTGGAGGACAATGTGGTCATGGAGACACAGGCCGAGATATCATATCTCGCGCGAAACATCATGATGGCCATGAACGATATATTTTGTCCGAATACCACATATACAGCGGCCGACGGTACCACATACACGGTTTTGGATACTGCAAACTGCTCGGTAGGGGCCGATGGCAACCTGCCGCCGCATGAGCTCTTTGCAAGAGAGGGATATGACCGTTACACGCAGATGGAAATAGATGGCAGGCAGTTTTATGTATACAATGATGAGACAAAGGCTAACAACTCATCCTGGTACAAGCTGGGAAATGTTTCGGTAAATTCAAAGCTTGCGGCACAGGTGACACTGATGCCGTCATACAAGCAGGACGGAGCCGCAAACTATGGACTTGCAGACCAGATTACAAAGGCGTGGTCAGCAGAAAATCTATACATCAACCCAAAGGATACGTCAAAGTGCAATTTTGAGGGATATTATGACAAGATAATCTCGCATCTCGGAACAAACGGCAGTATATATAAGGCGTCATCGGACACTATGACATCGACAGCAGCGGCCATAGACAACCAGAGAAACCAGATAATGGGTGTGTCGAGTGATGAGGAGCTGACAAATATGATCAAGTATCAGTCGGCCTACAATGCATCAAGCCGTTTTATCACTGTAATCAGCCAGATGACGGAGCTCATAGTACAGCTTATATAGTTTTAGGATACGACAAGAGAGTATAAACAGGAGGAGTCGGTATGGCTTCAACATTTTTTGGATTACATATAGGGTCGAGTGCTCTGAGCTCATTTCAGGTAGCGACCAATACAACAGCCAACAACATAGCCAATGTCAAGACGACCGGATACACCAGGCAGGCGGCTACCCTGCAGGCAAAGGATGCGATAAATGTCACAGCCCGCTACGGAAGCGTCGGCACAGGTGTTACAGTCACCTCAATCAAACAGCAGCGTGACCTGTACTACGACAACAAATACTGGGAAAACAATTCATGCTATGGGCGCTACGAGCAGAAGCTGTATTACATGGAACAGATTCAGAACTACTTTAAGGATAACGGCTCATCGGTTAAGGGCTTTTCGACTGTTTTTTCACAGATGTTTTCAGACCTTGACACACTGCGCAGCAAGCCGTCCGACAAGACGGTGAGAAACCAGTTTATCAGCAGCGCGCAGAGTCTTTGTACATATTTCAATCAGATGAGTGACAATCTCTCAAAGCTGCAGGATGACTGCAACGAGGAAATCAAAAACAACGTAGATGAAATAAATTCAATCAGTGAGAAAATTTCACTGTTAAATAAGGAGATTAACCAGATAGAGACAGGAACCGGAGTGGAGGCCAGCTCGCTTAGGGATGAGAGAGCCAATCTCATCGACAGCCTGTCCAAGATTGTCAATGTCTCTTACAACGAGACAGAGGTGCAAAACACCTATGGAGACAATCTGGGTGGCACCAATTTCTCACTATATATAAATGGCGAGAAGGTTGTGGAGGGCAAGGATTACCGAAAGCTCATCTGCGAGTCGTCAAAGACGAAAAACAACCAGACAGACAACGATGATATGTATAAAATATACTGGGAAGATACGAAGATGGAGTTTTCTGCAACAGCCGGAACCGCAGGGGGAAGCCTGAAGGCTCTCTTTGAGGTGAGAGACGGTGACAACCTGGAGAACTTCAAGGGTAAGGTCACAAAGGCTGATTCGTATTCGCTCACAGTGGAAAATACATCAATAGATAATATAAAGTCACTCAATCTGCCGGATAAGGACGGCAAAATCACTGTAAATAATATCACCTACAGCTACGACAGCTGGGAGGCACAGGTGGATGCACAGGGCAATATCAAGTCTGTAACATTTGCGCTGAGCAAGGACAAGGCGATAGCAGACCCTGACAGGGTCGTAGCAGAGGGATATCTTTTGAATGCAGGCTCTGCAATAAATGCGAAGGGAATCCCTTACTACATGACACAGCTCAACGAGTTTGTCAGAAATTTCTCAGAGATGTTCAATCAGATAGAGAGCAAGGGACAGAATCTGAATGGAGATACACCGCCTACATTTTTTGAAGCTATCACAAGCACGGCAAAGGTATATGATTTCTCGGAATCAGCAGCCTACAGCAAGCTGCCTGACGGACAGACTGCCACAATAAACAGCAGCTCCAACACGTATTACAGGATGACAGCGGCTAATTTCTCCGTAAACAAGGATGTGATGAACGATGTATCACTTTTTGCGACTGCCACAGACTATGTCAAGACTGATTCATGCGATATAGTTGATGAGCTTAAGAAGCTGCAGTCGGAGAAAACAGTATACAGAGGTGATAAAGCGGAGTCATTCCTCGAGACGATCATCTCAAATGTATCGGTGGATACGGAAAAGGCAGAGACATACAACAAGCTCTACAGTAATCTGGAGCAGACCATTGCAAACCAGAGGACATCGGTATCGGGCGTGGATGAGGATGAAGAGGCATTAAACCTCGTGAAGTTCCAGAATGCATACAATATGGCATCTAAAATCATATCGGTTATGAACCAGATGCTTGATAAGCTCATAAACGATACGGGCGTGGCATAGAAGCAGGAGGCATAATATGAGAATCACCAACAATATGATAATGGGAAATACCAAGACCAATATCAATTCAACAAAGGTTTTGGTAGACAAATACAATACTCAGATGACCACCCAGAAGAAGATATCCAAGGCATCGGAGGATCCGGTTATCGCCATCAGATCGCTTCGTTTGTCGACCAGTCTGTCACACCTTGACCAGTACAAGGATAACAATATCCCGGATGCTTCCTCGTGGATGGATGTCACAGAGACAGCCCTTAGCAATATGAAATCACTCCTCACGGATATCCGTACACAGTGCGTAAACGGTTCTACGGATACACTCACAGCTGAGGACAGAAATACTATATTACAGCAGCTCACAGCTCTGTCAGAGCAGGTGTATACAGAGGGCAATGCAGACTACGCAGGAAGAACGGTATTTACGGGCTACCGCACAGCGTCAAAGCTCACATTCCAGAAGGACACAAAGAGCACATATCAGATAACACAGGAGTTTTCTGCCGCTGATTTGTCGGAGAAGCGGTATTATACAAATGGCGTGACTGTTCCGAATAGCATAAATACAGCAACACCTGACTGTACCGCAGATGTCACAGAGCACAGCTTCCAGAGAATCCGTCTGGGCTACGGTAATACGACAGACGATGTGAAGCTTTCTATCGATGGAAAAGAGCTGACACAGGGCACGGATTATACTGTATACAAGAGTGCGTCTGATTTTGACCCGTCAAAGCTTTCGGCTGATGATACAGCATATATTCAGGAAACCGGTGAATTTGTTTTTGGTAAAAATGTAGCTGCTTCGATTAAGAATAATGACAAGAAGCTTTCTGTCACATATGTAAAGACAGGCTTTGACAGCAGTGATGCGAGACCTGAGTATTATTACAGCTGCAAGGATATTACAAATGCTGTGACGCTCGATGCTGATGGCAATGTACCTCATGATGCAGCAGGAGACATCATATACTCCGACCCATCAAAGGTAGTGGATTTTGAGTTTTCAAGTCAGGAAATCAAATATACAGTGGCAAACAGCACCGATATCACTGTCAATACACAGGCGAAGGATGTTATGGATACAGGCATCAAGCGCGATGTGGATGAGCTGATTGATGTAGTGCAGAATGCAGTCAATGCTCACGACAAGGTTTCACAGCTAAAGAAGATGATGCAGCAACAGCAGTACTCTGACAAGGATTCACAGGCAAAGCTTAAGACTTACCTTGAGGCTGCAGAGCAGGAGGCTGACTACGCCGACAACAATTTGCAAAAGACCTACAGCCAGTACATCACACGCTTTGATGATCATCTGAATAAGGTAAATCTGGCGCTCACCAATTCGGGAAGCACAAAGAGCCGCCTCACTCTCATAAAGAACAGAGTTGAGGAGCAGCAGACGACCATAGAGGAGCTCAAATCAACCAATGAGGATAGGGATATTTCTGATATAATCATTGATTTTTACGCTATGTACAATGCATATCAGTCCAGCCTGACAGCGGCATCAAAGGCCAATTCACAGACCTTGCTTGATTATCTGTAAGGAGTTAAAAAACGGTACACAATGACCGGGTTATATAACGCTCGTGGAGCGAGCGAAAAGGAGGAAAGCCATGAGGGCAAAAACAAGAATATTTGGGGAGATTGACATCCCACAGGACAAAATCATCACGATGGACAAGGGAATGATAGGTTTTTCGGAGCTGAAAAACTACACTCTGATATACAATTCAGAGAAGGAGAATGATAAGAAGTCTATCATGTGGCTTCAGTCGATGGATGATGGAGACATTGCATTTCCTGTTATGACACCGGATATCATCATGCCTGACTACAAGCCGACGGTCAACGAGGAGCTTCTTGCACCTCTTGGAGAGCTGAATGAGGAGAATATGTATGTGATTGTCACTGTAAATGTACCTAGCGACATCACAAAGATTGCCTGCAATTTAAAGGCTCCAATTGTGGTCAATACCGACAGCAACAAAGCGGCACAGCTTATAGTGGAGGATGACTACAAGGTGCATTTCCCGATTTATGACATCATAAAAGGGAAAAAAGAAAGGGCGGGTGAATAGTATGCTGGCTCTTACAAGGAAAAAGGGTGAATCTCTGGTGATTAATAATGATATTGAGATTACTATTCTCGAAATCAGAGGCGACCAGATTAAGCTCGGCGTAAGTGCACCAAAGGAGGTGCCGATTTACCGCAAGGAGGTTTACACTCAGATACAGCAGGAGAACAAAAAGTCTGCGGATGCACAGAATGCACAGGCTCTCAAGGAGCTGTTCGGATAACCTTAGGCAGCGAGGTATATGTCGAAAGTTGCGACCGAAACCAATTGAATGAGTGTTCTATCAAGGCTATAATTGAACCAGTACAGCGATATAACTTTTTTCGCGGTGCTGGTTCTTTTCGATGTGCCAAAAGCGTATAGAGAATAAAATATAATTTCAGACAGGAGGACTTCAATTTGGAGAAAGTACGTTACATGATTTCCGATGCGGCAGCTGCCGTGGATGTGGAGACTCATGTGTTGCGTTACTGGGAGGATGAGCTGGGACTTGATGTGCCCAGAAATGAACTTGGCCATAGATACTATACGAGAGACAATATAAAGCAGTTTTTAAGGATAAAGGAGCTCAAGGAGAAGGGCTATCAGCTTCGTGCAATCCGCGATATGCTTCATTCTGATGCACCCGGTGAGCCGGTAAATCCACCGGAGCCTGCGGTCAGGGAAGAATCCGTACAGCCTGTAAATTACCCGAATATCGCAAATCAGGCGGTAAAACAGGAGATGTCCGGGTATAATCCGGCATATCACGAGGAGCTGGACAGATACAATCATACATACAGAAGCCGCACGGCAGATGAGCGTATGGATGAGTTTCGCGAGCTGATGAGCAATATCGTGGGGAGAGCCATAGCACTGAACAATGAGGAGCTGAGTCAGCAGATATCCACTGAGGTGCAGGAGCGGATATTAAAGGAAATGAACTATCTGATGCGTGAACAGGATATTGCGCAGGAGGAGAGATATAAAAAGCTGGATGCTGCCATACGCGGAAATCTGCGCAGAAAGGGGCTTTTTGCCAGAAAAAGGAACGCGGATGGGCCTGCAGATACAAAAATAAGCGCGGCAGACACCAAGGGAAAGAAGGGGCGTGATAAGACGCATACGCATGAGCTTAAGCCGGTGAGATTGTAGAGCGTGTATGACAACGCTTACACTATAAAAATGAATACAATACAAAGACGATTACAACACAAAAAAGACGACCCATATCAGGTCGTCTTTCTTTCTTAAGTATGCTAAAAATTAGCCCTCGCTGATTGCTCCAGTTGGGCAAACACCAGCACATGTACCACAATCGAGACAAGAATCTGCATCGATTACGTACTGTGAATCACCAGCAGAGATAGCTCCTACTGGGCACTCACCAGCACATGTACCACAGCTAACGCATGAATCAGAAATTACGTATGCCATAATGAAATCCTCCTTATAAAATAATGATCATTATTCGCCGTTATTGGCTTATCTGCATTGTAGTACAAAACGCAGAATAATGCAATGCCAAATAAAATTGTACTTACTTTTACACAATCTTATATAAAAATTACCAAATATTGAGTAAAACTTGAAAAGCTATTGTTACTATTGTATAATAAATAGAAAACTATTTTAGCTGCGTAGCAGAGACAAAGCACGACAATAAAAACACATGATCATTTAGAAAAGCAGGTGTTTGCACATGGCATATTACTGCAGCATGTGCGGTGAGGATATATAATGGAAACAAAAATTATAACAATAGATCAGGACAATTTAGACCATAAGCTCATGCAGGAGGCGGGTGATTTGATTGCAGCCGGTGAGCTTGTAGCATTTCCGACAGAGACCGTGTATGGGCTTGGCGGTGATGCTTTAGATCCGGAGGCTTCAAAGAAGATATACAGTGCCAAGGGACGTCCATCGGACAATCCGCTTATCGTACACATATCAGATTTTTCAGACCTGGAGCGTGTCGCAAAGACAGTGCCGGAGGATGCAAGGAAGCTTTCGGATGCCTTCTGGCCGGGACCTCTTACCATGATAGTGGAGAAGGGCGATGCCGTACCGTATGCCACAACAGGCGGCATGGATACGGTAGCTGTGCGTATGCCGAATCATCCTATAGCACTTGATCTCATAAGAAGAAGCGGCTGCCTTATCGCGGCACCAAGTGCCAATACATCCGGCAGACCGAGTCCTACAGAGGCAGCACATGTGGCTGAGGATTTAAGCGGCAAAATAGCCATGATCATAGACGGAGGACCGGTTGGCATAGGAATAGAGTCCACCATCATTGATCTGACAGAGGATACACCTATGGTGCTGCGCCCGGGCTATATCACACCGCAGATGCTTTCAAAGGTATTGGGCAAGGAGGTCATTATCGATCCGGGAATCATAGTGGCAGATGATACGAGAAAGCCAAAGGCACCGGGCATGAAGTACAAGCATTATGCGCCAAAGGCAGATATGGTCATCGTGGACGGTACGAGAAAGCATGTGATTGCAAAGATAAATGAGCTTGTGGCTTCACACAGGGATGATGGCAAAAAGATAGCAGTCATCGCAACAGAGGAGACAAAGCAGTTTTACGATGCAGATGTTGTCCTGTCGATGGGAAGCAGGGCAGATGAGGATTCGATAGCCCATGAGCTTTACCGTATATTAAGGGACTGCGATGAGCTCGATGTGGACGTGATTTTCTCGGAGAGCTTCTCCACACCGCGTATAGGACAGGCCATCATGAACCGTATGCTAAAGGCTGCAGGCCATCAGGTGATAGACACACACGTGAAGTATGACAAAATCATTTTTGTCGCACAGTCAGGCACCTGCAGAGAGCAGATGGCAAAGGGCATCATGAACGACTTTGTACTCAAGGTGCCGATGGAGATTGAGGCGAGAGGACTTGTGGTCCAGTTTCCGGAGCCGGTCAATCAAAAGGCAGAGGCAGTGCTCATAAGCAATGGCATTTCCACGGAGGGCATGGTGTCAACGCAGCTTGAGGAATCGGATATCACCGAGACCACGATGGTATTTACCATGGAGTCATCACAGCGCGAGCGCATTATAGAAAGCTTTGCCGATATCGACCCGGAGCAGGTTTTTGTGCTTTCACAGTATGTGGGCGATGAGCTTGAGATACTGGATCCTTACGGCGGCACGCTTCAAAGCTATGGGCTGTGCTATGAAAGCCTCAGAGCTACGCTTAAGAAGCTGGTAAGGCTCTTAAATGCAAATACATAAAAGACAAACAAATATAACACAATACAAGATAAAGGAGAACAATATTATGGGTAAAGTAGTAGTTATGGATCATCCGCTGATTCAGCACAAGATTGGAATTATGAGAAGAACAGACACAGGCTCAAAGGATTTCAGAACACTCGTCAGCGAGGTTGCGATGCTTGAGTGCTACGAGGCAACAAGAGACTTGGAGCTTACAGATGTGGAGATTGAGACTCCTATCTGCAAGGCCACTGTAAAGGAATTAAAGGGCAAAAAGCTTGCTGTTGTTCCTATTTTAAGAGCCGGACTCGGTATGGTGGAGGGCATGCTCGAGCTCATTCCTGCCGCAAAGGTTGGACACATCGGCATGTATCGTGACCCGGAGACAGCGGAGCCGATTGAGTACTACTGCAAGCTTCCGGCAGACTGCGCAAACAGAGAGGTATTTGTGGTAGACCCGATGCTCGCAACAGGCGGTTCAGCAGTGGCAGCACTTGATATGCTCAAAAAGCGTGGCGTGAAAAATATCCACTTTATGTGCATAATTGCAGCTCCTGAGGGAGTAAAGAGACTCACAGAGGCACATCCTGATGTGGATGTATATATAGGAGCGCTCGATGATCATCTCAATGAGCACAAATATATCGTGCCGGGACTCGGAGATGCAGGAGACAGAATTTTCGGAACCAAGTAATAAAATGATGATAATTGTTGCCGATTACACTGAGGATTATACAGAAATATAAAACGGTAAAGAAATAGGCAGTAATAGACAGCAACGAATGGAGGTGTATATATGGGAGCTTCTGAAAAGAGAAAGGATTATATCTCATGGGATGAGTATTTTATGGGCATAGCGATGCTTTCAGGCATGCGCTCGAAGGATCCGAATACTCAGGTGGGGGCATGCATAGTGGACCCGGAGCACAAGATACTCTCAATGGGCTACAACGGCTTTCCTCTCGGCTGCTCAGATGATGAGTTCACCTGGGCCAGAGAGGGTGAGGACAACAAGTATTTCTATTCTACCCACAGTGAGCTCAATGCTATCCTAAACTACAGGGGCGGAAGCCTTGAGGGAGCGACCATATATGTCACCCTGTTCCCGTGCAATGAGTGTGCAAAGGCCATCATACAGTCCGGCATCAGGGAGGTAGTCTACGACAGTGACAAGTACGAGGGCACTGCCAGCGTGACAGCTTCAAAGAGGATGCTTAGGGCGGCAGGTGTTACGATTCGCAGGTATGAGCACACAGACCGTGAGGTGACGCTTGTGCTGTAGCACTTGTTGTGTCAAATTGACGTGATTTGACATGAAACACATGTATTTTTTATGCATTTTACACATAAAAATGTAGACAAAAGCAATAAAAATGATATAATAATTTGTATATGAAAAGAGATAATAAGAAAGAGGTAATGAACGCACTTATCATGGTTTTCCAGTTTGGAATCAACATGATTGTGCCGATATTTCTCTGTACACTGGCCGGTGTGTGGATTGGGAAAAAGACCGGAGCGGATTGGGTAACTGTTCCATTGTTTTTTCTTGGAGCGTTTGCGGGGGCAAACAATATATACCGCATGGTTCAAAAATTCCTGAAGCCAGAGGATGATGGCAGAGCCGTCAGACAGACACCGGGCAGGCAGAGTACTACGGAAACAGAGATATCAGACAGTATTAGCAGGGTAGAGAAGGATGTTAAAAAGAATAAATGACGCATTGCCGGGACTTGTATTTGGGATAGTTTTTTACGGGATTGTTGTGCAGCTTATTGGGGTATGGTTTGTCACAGACAAAATTTCATATTCTATCGGCTTATGGTATGGGATAGCGATAGCTGTTGGTATAGCTGTCAATATCGCCACAGTCATATATGACGCGACCGCCATATATGGACAAAAGGATGCCAATCGCAGGATCGTAGCAAAATCACTTTTAAGGTATATTGTTGTTGCGGTCCTGTTATTTATATTGGGACTATTTGATTTTGGAAATCTGATAATGGCCTTTGTCGGTATGCTGGGACTCAAGATTTCAGCGTATTTACAGCCTTTATTTATGAAGGTGACAGACAGATTTTCCGGGAGAAGTGATGCATCTTCCGCCGGCGAAATGGAGACAGAGTAGCAAAACTGCAGGTAAACTTAATAAGGAGGAGGTGATAATGTGAATCAGGCGATTTTACTGGAAAGTAACGCAGACAATATCGACTTTATGATCCATGGTATTTTTTCGATAAAGGTATTCGGTCAGGAGGTCTGGATTACCACATCGCATGCCTGTATCCTCATAGTGATGGCTCTTATGGTCATATTCGCTATAGTGGCAAACAGGAAGCTTAAAAAAGCAAAGGAAGTACCGGACGGCTTTCAGAATATCATCGAGCTCATCGTAGAGATGCTCGACAAGATGGTTGAGGGAACCATGGGTAAGTGGGCTCCGAGGTTTGTAAACTACATCAGCACGATTTTTATATTTATACTGATGAGTAATATCTCAGGCTTGTTTGGCTTAAGACCACCGACAGCCGACTACGGAACCACACTGGCGCTTGCACTTATTACATTTTTCATGATCAGATTCAATAAGGCTAAGCATCAAAGCGCAAAGGATATCTGGACCGGTATGTGTTCACCACTGCCGCCGTGGTTGCCTATATGGGCGCCAATCAACATTATCAGTGAGATTGCAATTCCTATCTCATTATCATTGCGTTTGTTCGCCAATGTGTTGTCAGGAACTGTTATCATGGCGCTGGTATATGGTCTGCTAAGGTTTATAGCCATAGCGTGGCCGTCAGTACTGCATGTATACTTTGATTTGTTCTCAGGAGCAATTCAGACATATGTATTCTGTATGCTGACAATGACATACGTTACACAGGCATGTGAGACGGATGAGTAAAACTATAAGATGTATTTTTAGGAGGATTCAATTATGGATATCAATGGACAGGATTTAATCAGAGCATGCTCAGCAATCGGTGCAGGTTTGGCGGTTATCGCCGGAATCGGACCTGGTGTTGGACAGGGTATCGCAGCAGGACACGGTGCAGCAGCCGTAGGACGTAACCCGGGAGCAAGAGGACAGATTATGTCAACCATGCTTTTAGGACAGGCGGTTGCAGAGACAACAGGTCTTTACGGTCTTGTTGTTGCATTGCTTTTACTTTTCGTTCATCCGCTCGGATAGTATATTACGGTTTGCCGCAGAGGATTACCGTGCGGTGATACAGCCAACGGAAAGGAGAGTAAAAGTTGTTAGCACAGGGATATACATTTTTGTTTAATCTGGATGCGCAGTTGCTCTTTGATGTAGTGCTTTTGGCAATAGCAGTATTTTTCCTTTTCATGCTGATGTCGTATCTGCTTTTCAACCCTGCAAGGAAGCTGTTAAAGGACAGACAGGACAGGATAGAAAGCGACATAAACACAGCAGTTGCCGACAAGGAAAGTGCCGCAGCACTAAAGGCAGAGTATGAGGGAAAGCTTAAGGATATCGATAAAGAGGCCGAGGCTATTCTCACAGAGGCGAGACAGAAGGCGCTTAAAAACCAGAACAAGATTGTGGATGATGCAAAGGAAGAGGCTTCACGCATCATAAAGAGAGCCAGAGAAGAGGCAGAGCTTGAGAAGAAGCATGCCATGGATGATATGAAGCAGGAGATGATACAGATAGCATCGCTTATGGCACAAAAGGCTGTCGCAGCTTCAATCACCACAGACATTCAAGATACACTCGTTGAAGAGACACTTAAGGAAATGGGAGAATCAACATGGCTAAGCTAGTATCAAAGGTATACGGTGATGCATTGTTTGAGGCTGCCCTTGAGGACAACAGGCTATCAAGCCTGTCTGACGAGGTAACGGCAGTAAAGGAAATCATTGCTGCAAATGATGACCTCTCAAAGCTGATGGATCATCCGCAGATTGATAAAGAAGAAAAGGTCAGAATCATCGAAGAAATATTTGGGGGAAGAGTTTCAGCGGAGCTGGTAGGGCTTATGAGGATGATTATAGAAAAGAATCACTACAAAGAGCTTACCTTAGTCTTCGACTACTTTCTTGACAGAGTCAAGGAGTACCAAAATATCGGAACAGCATACGTCACATCTGCATTTGAGCTGTCAAAGGAGCAGAAGCTTGCTGTGGAGAAACGACTTCTTGACACGACAAAATACGTGAAATTTGAGATGCATTTTGAGGTGGATACCGCGCTCATAGGCGGTATGAAAATCAGAATCGGGGACAGAGTGGTGGATTCATCTGTCAGCAGCAGATTAGAAAGACTCACCCGCGATTTGACAAAAATACAATTGAAAGTAGGTGAATGCGCTCCATGAATCTAAAGCCGGAAGAAATCAGCTCAGTAATAAAGGAGCAGATTAAAAGATACGCTTCCCAGCTCGAAGTCGCTGATGTAGGAACAGTCATTCAGGTGGCAGACGGAATCGCACGTATTCATGGTCTTGAGAATGCGATGCAGGGAGAGCTTTTGGAATTTCCAGGGGAAGTATATGGAATGGTATTAAACCTCGAGGAGGACAATGTCGGTGCTGTTTTACTTGGACAGCAGCGCAATATCAACGAGGGAGATACAGTTAAGACCACGGGACGAGTGGTAGAGGTGCCGGTAGGCGATGCGATGCTCGGCCGAGTAGTAAATGCGCTCGGACAGCCAATCGACGGAAAGGGACCTATCCAGTCGGACAAATATCGTCAGATAGAGAGAGTAGCATCGGGAGTTATCTCGAGAAAGTCAGTAGATACACCGCTTCAGACCGGTATAAAGGCTATTGACTCAATGGTTCCTATCGGACGAGGACAAAGAGAGCTTATTATCGGAGACAGACAGACCGGAAAGACGGCTATCGCGATAGATACCATAATCAACCAGAAGGGACAGGGTGTGAAATGTATCTATGTAGCTATCGGTCAGAAAGCTTCCACGGTTGCATCCATAGTAAACGAGCTCGAGGAGTTCGGAGCCATGAGCTACACGACAGTAGTGGCTGCGACAGCATCAGAGCTTGCACCGTTACAGTATATAGCGCCATACTCAGGCTGCGCTATAGGTGAGGAATGGATGGAAAACGGACAGGATGTGCTCATAGTTTACGATGATCTGAGTAAGCATGCAGCAGCATACCGTACACTTTCACTCCTCTTAAAGAGAGCACCGGGACGAGAGGCTTATCCGGGAGATGTTTTCTATCTCCATTCAAGGCTTCTGGAGAGAGCAGCGAGACTGTCAGACAAGCTGGGTGGAGGCTCACTCACAGCCCTTCCTATTATTGAGACACAGGCGGGTGATGTATCAGCATATATCCCGACCAATGTTATCTCAATCACAGACGGTCAGATATATCTTGAGACAGAGATGTTCAACGCGGGCTTCAGACCTGCCATAAATGCAGGACTTTCAGTTTCGCGAGTTGGAGGCTCGGCACAGATAAAGGCAATGAAAAAGATTGCAGCACCTATCCGAGTAGAGCTGGCTCAGTACAGAGAGCTTGCAGCGTTCTCACAGTTTGGCTCAGAGCTTGATGCAAGCACAGCAGAGCAGCTCGCACAGGGAGCACGAATCAAGGAGATTTTAAAGCAGCCGCAGTACAAGCCGATGCCTGTAGAGAAGCAGGTTATCATAATCTATGCTGCAACAAAGAAGTATCTTATCGATATCAAAATCGAGGATATTTTAAGATTTGAGGCAGAGCTGTTTGACTTCATTGATACCAAATATCCTGAGATTCCTGAAGCAATCAGGGAGAAAAAGGTGATGGACGATGATACGGAGCAGGCACTTATAAAGGCAATCGAGGAATGCAAAAAGCAGTTCCGTTAGACGGTTGGATATTAGTAGAAGGCAGGTGGTAAAATGGCTTCGATGCGAGACATAAAGCGCAGAAAAAGCAGTATTACAAGTACTCAGCAGATCACAAAGGCCATGAAGCTCGTTTCTACCGTCAAGCTGCAAAAGGCAAGAGCACATGCGGAGGCAACAGATCCGTATTTCAACTATATGTACAGGACGGTCAGCTCAATGCTTGCAAAGAGCGGCAATCTGGAGCACCCATATCTAAAGGCCGGTGATTCGCCAAGGAAGGCGGTAGTCGTTTTGACATCAAACCGCGGACTGGCAGGCGGATACAACAGCAATATAGTAAAGCTCATCACACACGGAGACTTCAAAAAAGAAGAGCTCGACATATACGCTGTGGGAGCAAAGGGTGAGGAGCTGCTTACTTCAAAGGGCTATCATATAGTAGAGAGTGCACCGGAGATGATGGAGGACCCGACCTACGAGGATGCGGCGGCACTTTGCAAAAGAGTGTTAAAGGCATTTACAGACGGTCAGGTGGGTGAGATTTACCTCGCATATACCCATTTCAAAAACACAGTCACACAGGAGGCGAAGCTCATAAAGCTATTGCCGGTGGAGCTGGATGAGAGTGGGGATAATGAGAAGGAGGACTCCAATATTCTCATGAATTTTGAACCGAATCCACAGGAGGCTTTGGAGCTTATAATACCAAAATATGTGACAAGCCTGTTTTACGGAGCACTGGTGGAGTCATTTGCCAGTGAAAACGGAGCCAGAATGCAGGCGATGGATTCTGCTACGAGCAATGCAGAGGATATGATCAGTGATCTGACATTGAAATATAACAGAGCGCGTCAGGGCTCAATCACGCAGGAGCTTACTGAGATAATTGCAGGAGCTAATGCGATAGAGTGATACACGCATATCAGGTCATGGGAAGACAGGTATGTCTGTGAATGGCCAAAAGGCGAGTGTATCATACGAATTAAAAAAGAAGGAGAAACTATAAATGGCAGATAAAAATGTAGGTAAAATCATACAGGTTATCAGTGCCGTTCTGGATATCAAGTTTTCAGAGGGTAATCTGCCTGAGATAAACGATGCAGTCGAGGTGCCGCTGAAAAACGGCGGAAAGCTGGTCGTTGAGGTTGCACAGCATCTGGGCGATGATACAGTCAGATGTATCGCCATGGGACCTACTGATGGTCTCGTCCGCGGAATGGATGCTATCGCAACAGGAGCACCTATTTCTGTGCCGGTGGGGGAGAATACACTTGGAAGAATGTTCAATGTGCTCGGAGAGCCTATCGATGAGGTTGAGCCTCCACAGACAGAGGAGAAATGGGCAATCCACAGACCTGCGCCTAGCTTTGAGGAGCAGGCTACATCGCAGGAGATGCTTGAGACAGGAATAAAGGTTGTAGATTTGCTCTGCCCATACCAGAAGGGTGGAAAAATCGGACTCTTCGGAGGTGCCGGAGTAGGAAAGACGGTGCTCATCCAGGAGCTCATACACAACATCGCTACACAGCACGGTGGATACTCAGTGTTTACCGGTGTAGGTGAGCGTACACGAGAGGGAAATGACCTGTACTACGAGATGAAGGAGTCAGGTGTTATCGACAAGACCACCATGGTGTTCGGACAGATGAACGAGCCACCGGGAGCACGTATGAGAGTTGCCCTGGCAGGACTTACGATGGCAGAGTATTTCCGTGACAGAGGCGGCAAGGATGTGCTACTTTTCGTGGACAATATCTTCCGTTTCACACAGGCAGGTTCAGAGGTATCAGCGCTTTTAGGTCGTATGCCTTCAGCCGTTGGTTACCAGCCGACACTGCAGACAGAGATGGGAGCTCTTCAGGAGCGTATCACATCAACCAAGAACGGTTCAATCACATCGGTTCAGGCCGTATATGTGCCTGCAGATGACCTTACAGACCCGGCACCGGCGACTACCTTCGCACATCTTGATGCCACGACAGTACTTGAGCGTTCTATCGCAGAGCTCGGTATTTATCCGGCTGTAGACCCGCTGGCATCCACATCGCGTATCCTTGATCCGCGTATCGTGGGACAGGAGCATTTTGAGGTGGCACACGCTGTCCAGGAGATACTCCAGAAGTACAAGGAACTGCAGGATATCATCGCAATCCTCGGTATGGATGAGCTCTCAGAGGAGGATAAGCTCGTAGTAAGCCGTGCACGTAAGGTGCAGCGTTTCCTGTCACAGCCGTTCTTCGTAGCAGGACAGTTTACAGGACTCGAGGGCAAGTATGTGCCTATCGCTGAGACCATCAGAGGCTTTAAGGAGATACTCGAAGGAAAGCATGATGATGTACCGGAGAGCTATTTCTTAAACGTCGGAAGCATAGATGAAGTCCGTGCCAAGATGCAGTAATGTGAGGTGATTTCATGGCAGATAACATTTTTGACATAGAAATAATCACACCGGACAGGGTGTTCTACAAGGGAGAGACAGATTTCCTCGAGTTCAATACCCAAAACGGAGAGATTGGTGTATACAAAAACCATATACCGCTCACGACAGTGCTTGCACCGGGAATCGTGACTATCCATAATGGCGACGAGGAGAAAATAGCCGCAATCCATTCAGGCTTTGCGGAAATACTTGGGGACAAGGTCACATTTCTTGCAGAGCTTGCAGAGTGGCCTGATGAGATAGACGTGGACCGCGCACAGGCCGCAAAGGAGCGGGCAGAGCAGCGCCTTTCAAATCACACAGCAGAGATTGATGTGAAGAGAGCAGAGTTTGCACTCAGGAAGGCACTTATCAGAATAGATGTGGCACATCATATGTAATTATAAAATCCCGGAATCTGCAGGTAAGCGGATTTCCGGGGTTTTAATATAAGACCGATAAATCATGAGTATACCGAAAGGCTTGTATCGACACGATTATTATAATATTTTTTTCTGATGTCATTGCAATAGTTATCAGACAAATGACAGGAGCGTAATGCTCCTATACTTTATTTTCTAAACAGGAACTTTTGGGTGAAAGGAAGGATATTCTTCGCTAGCAACGGAATTGAGTTCATAATTCAGAATTAACTTATTTTTTGGAGATTTATGACGATAAATACTATATAGAATTGAGTTAATTTCAAACGGATTTAGAATATATTTACACGGATGTTTATATGTCAATGAATATCAGCGGATTGGGCAATGCCTATAATGGCATCAACACAAATAGCAAACAATATAAGGCTTTGAAAGAAAAGGGCTGGTTAAGTTTGATGAGATACTGAAATATTTTGAAACAGAACTACAAACAATCATGATTAAAATAATACAGACAAAACATGAGGCAGTAGGGCTGGTGATACAGCTCTATTTAAAATTTAGGATAAATTTTATATCTAATTTTCGATTATCCGCATAAACACTATACTTTCAAGTATTTTGAAGTATAGAAAAAACTCATTTTACCACGAATTTACCACGATTGAATGAGCCTTGATATGACCTATAAAATAACACCCAAAAGACATCATTACACCTAAATGGTGTCTTTTTAAAAAGCAGTCAATCCTAAAACTAACTGCTTTGTGTATATGGATATGAAATTGTAAACTAGAAGCTGTTTATTTTTTCTTTTTAGGTTTTGGCGTTGGTAGTTCATCATACATCACATCAAATAACCCCGTCAGAAAATCTTTATTATCAACTTCTTCCACCAATAACATTTCTTTGGCGTTTTCGTATGGAATTTCATAAGTAACTGTCGGCATATAAGAAATTGCAGACTTTGTTGGTTTTACAAGTAACCTATCATCATATATACCGCCAACGATTTTTCCACGATAATAAATAATAAATTCTCCCATCATTGCACGATATGTTATTTCTTGTAATTCTGATAATTGTTCTAAAACAAATTGTAAATAATCTTTACTTGAAGCCATTTCCAACCCTCCAATCTTGAATTTTATTATTCCAATGCTTTCTTTAAGTCCAGAACAAATTGCTTTTGTTGTTTTTTCAAATAGGTTTTTACAAAAGGTTTCATAAACCACTTTTTAGGTATCACATTTTCTGTAAAGTCTATTTGTGTTTCATTCCCTTTGTCTATAAAAACACCAATCCAATGACCTTTCATGTTGCTATTCTCCATATCAAATTCCCAGCGTTTATATGGTTCTGCAACGGTAACGGTAAATGTAGTAGCATATCCATTTTTTGTGTATTCAATAAATTGTTTGTCATTTATTATTTCTGTTTTGCTCAAATCACTTCGCCATGAGTTATATTTATCAACAGCTAAAACAATGTTCCAAACTTTTTGAATATCATTACTAATAATTGTATTTATATTTGAAATTGCCACTTTTTCATTTCCCCTTTTCAAACTGGAATTTGTCTTACAACAATTTATATATGCATAAAAAGCAATATATTTATGAAAACACCCTAAATCCAAAATCTACTCAATTCATTTTTCCTTACATAAAATGTTCTCGTATATTTCACTTCCTCACCAAGTGTTTCCCCTATCAAAACTTCAAAATCATTGATATCAAATTCTGGAAAGAATGTATCTCCATCTTCAATATTTAAATCTACTTCTGTGATATACATTTTATCTACTATTTGCAAAGCTTCCTTAAATAGTCCATATCCACCAGATATGTATACATCTCGTCCTTTAGCCAATAATAATGCATCTTCTAATGATTTAACTGAAACTAAATTATCTCCTTGATACTCTGTTGTGGTGGAAACAACAATATTCATTCTATTAGGCAACGGATGACCGATTTCTTCATAAGACTTTCGCCCCATAATAACCACATTACCCGTTGTTAACTCTCTAAATTGCTTTTGTTCTCCCTTTATTTTCCATGGTATATTACCATTCTTGCCTATAACATTATTCTTTGACCTCGCAACAATCAAACCTATCATCTATTTCATCCTCCATAATATGATGTCGTACCTGTGATTCCATCAAGTGCACCACATCTTAACAAACTCAAAATTATCTCGAACTAACCAGCTCGACAAATTCTAATTTATCACTCTTTTTTACTTTCCAAACAAGCTATATGCCAGCATAAGAAACACTAAAATATTGCAGACCATACCGCCCCAAAACAGGTACAACTTCAAGCCCTCATATCTGAAAAAGCTGTTCTTACTTTCCTCCAGCTCCCGGATCTTCTGCTTCATCACGCTCGTAAGTGTATCAGACTGCTTCTCAAGAAGCTTTGTAGCCCTCTGTATAGCCTCTATATTCGCCTGTAACGCCTTTCTAACCTCTTGGACGGTGTTTTCCTTAACCTCATCTTTCAAGCTCCCAACCTCGTCCGATATAGCGTCTTGAAGCAACTCGTTGCTGTTCTTCAGCAGCTCTACGCTCTGCTTCAGCTCGCTGATGAGCTTCCTGTTCTGCTCTGCGTCTCTCTGCCTGTTCTGCTCTGCCCTTACTTGTTCTTGATTTGACTGCTTCATCAATTCCTCGCAGTTCTCGCTCGACATCGCCAACGCTTCTTTGAGCAGACTGTTTTCCAGCTCTGTCCGGCTCTGTCGGTTTAACTCTTGAAGCTGCTCTCTTGGACTGCTCTGCTTCTGCTGTTCGTGCATTTCTCTCAAACTCATGCTCCATGCTCTCCTTTCCGAAATCCATATTGTAGTATTTTTCCAGCTTGTTATCTCTGATTTTACAAGCCTTTTCTCCTGCCTGTTCCCTGGCTAAGTCGGTATATGTGATGTACTTATGGCTGTCCTGCCAGTCCACTCCGTACCCTCTTTCATTCATCAGCCGGATAAATGTTTCCCGGCTGGTCGCTGTTTCCTTACAATCCAGCACCGCAAGGGCAATATCCTGCACATAGCTTTTGACCTTTCCCTGCTCTGCCTGTTTCAAAAGCTGGTAGGTGTCTTTGCTCCATGCCACCGTTTCTTCCCGTACTTCTCCAGCAAATGTCTTTCCTTTCTCCGGCACATGCAAGCCCTGTTCCCGGCTCTGCTCGTTGCACCGTTCCTTTAAGTCTTTAAGGTCGTGCTTACTCCATTGGAGCTTATGACCGTTCTCATAATTTACGGAATTAACAATAAAGTGCGTGTGTATATGCCCCTTGTCTATATGCGTGGCTATCAGAACTTCATGCCCTTTCCATGCCTTTGTATGCTCTGCCAGCTCGACAGCGTTCTTGTGAGCCTGCTCCGGGGTTATTTCCTCGTCCTCATGGTAGGATTGCACATAATGCTTATAGGTTCTTCCGTCCGTCTTGCCCCACAGCTCCTTTGTGGCTTGCATTTCTTCCTTGACCGTCTCCGGCTCACAATGCAGACCGCTGACAAGCTTCTCCTCTGTCTTTTCTTTTTTCGTCACATAATCTATTGCGTGCCCTATGCCCGCCTTTGAAGATACCGCCTTAATGACTGCCATACTTTGTTCAGCTCCTCTCCATGCTTCCGCACTTCCGCTTCACTCGGCAACATTCCCCCCTCATTACACCGCTTTGCTATTTGGTTGAGGTTGTTCCCTATCCGTTTCAGTTCCGGGATAAGTTCTTTGATACCGTCCGTATTCACGATCTGCTTCTCCAGCACACAGGAAAGGATATACTCCTGCTGGTTCTTTCCACTCTCTAAAATCTTCTCCTGCAACTGCCGGTATTCTTCTTCACTTACTCGGAATGATAACTGCTTTGGTCTTGTCTTGTTCATACCCTTACCACTCCATATCCATGACATCAAGCAAGTCAAAGAAACGCTCCAGCGTCTTATTTTCCTTTTCTGCCGGGTTCTGTTTTACATATTTATCAATTACTTTCATCAGCTCCTGCACCTCGTATCTGTACTCAAACTGAATTTTATCCATTTCTTTTTTCATGCCTTTGACCTCTCTTTCTTCGGTGCTACCACCGTCACACTATGAGCCTTTCGGCTCTCTGAAAAGGGGGATTGAAGGGGGGCTTGCCACCCTCACAAGTTCTAAAGTGGTAACACTTTAGGGAACTTGCAATATATCCGCTACACATATTATAGCATGATATAAACTCTATATCAAGCGGATATATTCGTGCGTATATTCTGCCAAGAATATAGTGGAGCTTACTTCCTCTTGGGCGACTTTGGAAGTGTAGGAGGAAGACAGTCAAGGGCTTGTTTTTTATCTGCAGTATGAGCTTCGGCTTGCCGATCAGCGAGTACAGCAGATAAAAAATGGTCGCAGACCACCCTTTACTTTCTTCCGCCGGAACGGACAATGAAGCACAGGGGGGGAAGTAAAGGAACGGACGGACAGCCGTTTTCCCCTCCGGCATTATAGCCAACAAAAAAGAGTATCAAGGGTAAACGCTGCGGTCTATGACCGCCCTTGACACTCTTTTCCTTATGGCTTTGATAATAAACAAGGGGAAATGGCTTCTTGTGGCATTTCTGCCACTATGGTATAATGGGCGACGCTACCACCCCTATACAGGTACAGAAAGGGGGTGTGCCACCATGAGTATATTTTCGTCTTTCTTACTCTCTGTCTTGGCAAGTGTAGTCGCCTACTACATCTGCAAATGGCTGGACGGAGATAAATAGGCGGTAGCCAGCCTAAGGCATAAGCCACCTTGCCACAACGGAATAGAAAAGCCCCGGAGGTCGCAACTCCGGGGCTTTTTGCGTGCCACAATGAGCACTTTCGTCTTTCTTGCCTATTGGCATTATAGCATATGCCTTTCGGCATTTCAAGTATGCCCTACTTCCACCACTTATAAACCGTATGCTTTGCAAGTCCTGTCTCTCGAATGCAGTCCGCTTTCTTTCCTGCCGGGTGGCTCTCCTGCCATTCTCTGACTGTCCGCTCTGCTGTTGGTCTGCCCTCTTTTACTACTTCGCCTATAACTTTCATATCCTCTTTTTTTCGCCTTGCAAGATATAAATGAGCCTCTTGTTTTCTGTAATTTCGCTTATTTGCTGGTATCGTAACCTTTGTGTTGTCCTCTATCCATTCCCGGCTTGCTATCGTTGACAACCTTTTTCTGTCCCCTTTCAATGCCCGGAGAGCGTCTTTCACATCTGCCCGGCTGAAATGGTTGTCCTCGTCCTCGGTAAGGCTCTCTAAATGGTCCAAGAACGCATAGGCGTCTCTCCGTATCTTCTGCTCGGATATGCCACACTTCAAGCCATAAGAGCACAACGCCATAATAGAAAAGTAACGCCCTCCGGCTTTCACTTCCTCGGTTATTTTCCGTTTCCACCACTCATATAAAGCTTCGTTACATACCCACGTACCGCCCTGCTTCTTACTTTTCTGCTTCGGCTCTCCCTGCACGATCCGCTTCTCATACCATTCCGGGTACAGCTCCTTTGCTTCTTCCAGCGTAACGGTACTTTTTCTTCTCGGCTTCTCGTACAACGGAGCAAGGTCTACCTTACAGCTCGGTATGCTGGCTTTTATGTCCTCCAGCGTGTAACGGTTCTCTGACAGCTTATAGGCTTTTACTGGGAAATCTGCACCCAGCTTCGACTGACTCCCCACACACCGGAAACCTTGATAAATTCCGGTTATATCCGGGCTGTCCGGACGGATAGAGCTGGTATCATTCCATAGCCGCCGGATAAAGGCTTCTTTCAGCTCCGCAAGCACTTCTTCCCGGTTTCGATACAACTGAACCGGCTCCTGCAAGAAATAGTAAAGATGTACCCCCTTGCCGGAGCTGACAAGATAAGTCGGACGAAGCTGCACACCATTCCCAAACTGCTTCAACAGGTTCTTTAACTGCTGTTTGCCTACATAATCCACATCCACCACCACCGCAAACAGCTCATGAGCGTTCTCTTTCGTGTGTGACTTCCCGTAAAAACTAATAGGCGGTATCAGCCCAAACCTATCTCCTATGACCTTATCCAGCATTTTCAGACTATCATCAATTACCCACTGCCGGGTTCTTCCTTTGCCGGACGGTCTAATCTGTGTCGCTATAATATTACCTTTTCCGTCCCCCGGCTCTTGCTGCAGACTACCAGTCGGAAACAACTCTCGATAGAAATCATGAGGACTTACTTCCGGGTATCCCCTCTCCAGCATAAGAGCTTCTTTCTCCCGATAAGCAGACTTCCACTCATACCCTCTTTTATCTCTCCTTTTGGTGTATTTTGCCATAGTCTTTTACACCTCACTCCCTCTCGCCTTGACCGCTAATCTTATCAATAGGTTTTTGCACCTTTTTCTCTCAAGTATAAGGGAGTGCCTTTTTGGTGTCAATACCTACACCTCACTCCCTCTCGCCTTGACCGCTAATCTTATCACTACAGTATTTTACCTTTTTCTTCGTACCGACAAACTGGAATTTGTCTTACAACAATTTATATATGCATAAAAAGCAATATATTTA
>OIYY01000216.1_pt1 | contig 44547 bp, 37 predicted proteins | sample 1588341 | NCBI WGS metagenome assembly OIYY01 (sample SAMN03283287) | human gut metagenome | biome: human-associated habitat; material: feces | host: Homo sapiens | place: Peru | collected 2012 | reverse complement strand
TGACGAGGGAGCTGTCAACTTTGTTGACTGAGGGAGAGAAACAATATAATGTGGCGTAGCCGTCAACCTATTATAAACTATAATTTATCAATTCACTGACTTTATCAATATCTCTGCCCACATCTTCAACTGTGTGTGCATCGGAGCCTGTTGAAAATTTAACACCGTTTTTAACTGCTGCATCAAAAAATTCTTTATTAACTCCCAAACCTTTTGATGTATTCATTTCCAAAAACATATCGTGCGCCTTAACATTTTTGCAAAGCGTGTCATACTCATCTTTCAAATCATATGACGGATAAATACCATGGCAGGTAACAAGGTCGGGATGAGCCAAAATATCAAAAATATTACTTTTAACAAGTGAGTTTTGAAGCGCAAAATAACGACGATAAATCTCGTCAACATCACGGCCGAGCCACTGATATTTGCGCTGATTAAAAGTCCAGTTGTCTATCCAGTGAACCGAACCTAAAAGATAATCAAAAAAGTTATCGTTTACAAGCTCTCTGATTAAATCTTCGTGCTGTTCAAACCAGCAAATTTCCAAGCCGAAATTCACTTTTATCGGGTAATTTCTTTGTCTTATTTTTGTTGCGAGTTCTTTAAATTCATCAAGTGTGCGTGCACTTTTTGCTTTGCCGTCAAACCACTTTTGCTGATACAAATTATATTTTCTTGCTTCTTTAAAAGTAGGATGAAAATCTTTAAATCTAATACTGTGCTCAAGCAGGCAAATTTCATCAAGTCCCATTTGCTCAGCCTTGGTTATAAATTTTTCTATCGTTTCAACCGTGTAATCGTATCGTTCAATATGAATATGTAAATCTTTCGGCATATTTTTGCTCCTTTATTTGATATGTATATAATACTATATTTAAACAATCATTTCAATTTTTAAAAATATTTTCAAAAATTATCAAATAAATCTTGACATTAGCTCAAAGTTACTATATAATACATTTCGCAATGGCCCGGTAGTTCAGTTGGTTAGAACGCTAGCCTGTCACGCTAGAGGTCGACGGTTCGAACCCGTTCCGGGTCGCCATTTTTGCTGATATGGCTCAGGTGGTAGAGCACATCCTTGGTAAGGATGAGGTCACCGGTTCAAGTCCGGTTATCAGCTCCAAGGACAGAAGCTCAACTGCCTCTGTCTTTTTTTATTTTACGAAAGTTTTTATCGGGACTTGAACCGGTGACACGAGGCTCCAAATTTGGCGACCTTTGGGAGCAACAAATTTAGAAGAAACAGTCAGGTTATCAGTTTAGTCATAAAACCCCCGAAAGCGCATAATGCAAGCGTTTTCGAGGGTTTTTGTTTTGTATCACTTTTTATATTTTTCTGCTTGTAGGTTAAACATATAGGCGTAAGTTTTTCCAAGTTTCATAAGTTCGTCGTGAGTGCCCGATTCTATTATTTTTCCGTTTTCCATAACATAAATTTTATCGGCATCAACCGTGGTTGAAAGGCGGTGTGAAATAAAAACAACCGTTTTATCCTTAGCCGCTTCAAGCATTGCTTGATTGAGGTTATATTCGGCAACCGGGTCAAGATTTGCCGACGGTTCATCAAGAATAACATAAGGACACTTTTTATAAAATGCTCTTGAAATTGCAACCTTTTGGCTTTCACCGCCCGAAAGCATAATACCCTCATCGTCAAATTCCCTTAAAAGTTCGGTGTCGGTGCCGTGTTTAAGATGTTTTGTAAAACCGCTGTGTTTTAACGATTCCATTACTCTTTCACTTTCAAACTTATCACTGAGCGCAACATTTTCACCGACCGAGCAGGCGAAAAGCTGAAAGTCTTGAAACACAGCGGAAAACCTGTTTCTATGGCTTTCTATCGTGACATCATTAATATTTTGACCGTCGATTTTGATAGAACCGTCGGTTGCGTCATAAAGCCTTAAAAGAAGATTTGTGAGCGTTGTTTTGCCGGCGCCGTTAAAACCGACAAGTGCAATTTTTTCATACGGCTTAATCGTGAGATTAATATTTTTAAGCGTTGGTTCACTGTTGCCCGGATAAGTAAACGAAAGATTTTCAATCTTAATTTCTTTAGGCTTGCCGACCTTTGCTTGCTCATTGCCGTCTTTAATTTTAAAATCACTCTTTAAAAAGCCACGGTATTTTTCAATCAGCTTTGCCCTTTCGCCAAACTGAGCAACGCCCCAAACGGTAAGGAAATTAATGCTTATTGCGATTGAATACGCACTATTGAAACTTGCCACAAAATCACCGGGAGTAATCGTCTTTTTTATCAGAACAAGATAGCCGAGATATAGCGGTAAAATAAACATAAAGCCGACTATTTGAACGCCCATTTCCTGAATAAAATAAAGGCGTGGTATCTTTGTCCAATACTTCTTTTGATTTGCGATAACATCATCTGCGGCATCGTTATACCTGTCAATCAAAAGCGGATGGATATTATTCATCCTGACTTCTTTTGCATAATCTTGAAGATAGAAAATACGCTGAAAATAGTCTGAGCGCCTGTGATATTTTGTATTTTCAATTCGTCTTTCAACCTGCAAATTGCTGATAACATGGCTGATAGGAAGAAAGATTAAAATAGTGCCGAGAATAATAACAAGGCAAAACGGGTCGATAGTTAAAAGAATTGACGACACGGTTAAAAGAGAAACAACATTTGCAAAATATCGCCTAACAAGCCCTAAAAGGTTTTGAATATTGTCGCTCGATGATTCAATAGTCAAAATAAATTCGTTATAAAAATCGGGGTTGTCGTACGATTCAAGGTCAAGCGACTTAGCCTTTTCATAAAGTTGTCGGTTAAGGTTAAAATACGCTTTTTCCTTTTGCACATTCCAGAAAAATTCACGATACAAATAGCAGATAAGTTTGCTGAAAAAGAGCAAAGCTGCAGTGCCCAAAACGACATAATAAATGCGGTAAAGCCTGTCACCCGAAGCGGCAATATCAATAACATACTTGATTCCCAAAACGCTTATAATTGTGCTTGGCAAAGTACTCATAACACCCCAAACAAGCTCGCCTATAACGAGAAAAGGCGAAGCCTTAAAAAGGAGAAAAATAAAAAACATCATATTTGAAAACATACTGTGCTCGTCTTTTTCTTTTTTCTTAGTTTTCATCGATTTCGCCCTCCTTTTCATAATTTGAAGCTTGGAGAGTAAACATTTTTTCATACTCCCCGCCCTGTTTCATAAGCTCGTTATGGCTTCCCTGCTCAATAATTTTGCCGTTTGAAAGTACAATTATATTATCGCTGAGCACGGCACTTGAAAGGCGGTGCGAAATGAAAATAACCGTTTTGCCTTTTGTTACATCAATAAGATTTTCATACATTTTATATTCCGCAATCGGGTCAAGAGCAGAACTCGGCTCATCCAAAACGGCAATTTCAAAGTTTTTCGCAAAGAGTCTTGCAGTTGAAACCTTTTGACTTTCACCGCCGGAAAGACCAGCTCCGTTTTCGTAAAATTCCCTTGTAAGTGAAGTATCGCCACTGTATTTAAGCGTTGAAACCTTGCTCCAAGCACCGCTTTGCCTAAGCGCTTTTTCAGCGATTTTTTTGTCATTTTCGTCACACTCGTGGCACATAACATTTTCATAAACGGAAATTGCAAAGTTTTTATAATCTTGAAAAACAGTTGCAAAAGAATTACGAAGCGAGGACAAGTCGTACTCTTTAATGTCAATTCCGTTATAAAGAATTTGACCCCTCGTCGCATCGTAAAACCTTAAAATCAGTTTGACAAGAGTTGACTTACCTGCGCCGTTAACGCCCACTATAGCAAGGCGCTGACCTTTTGTAAGTTTAAAGCTGACATTTTCAAGCGAATACTTTTGTGCGCTCGGATATTTGAACAAAACATTTTTAAACTCCAAGCTTTCAAATTTTTCCGCTTTTCTCTTTCCCGATATTATCTTAGGCTCGTATTCAAAAAATTCTCTCAAATTTTGAAAATAAAGTGCCATAAGCGTCATTTCATCAAAACACTCCGTAGTGTCAATAGTGGCAATACTGACGGAAGTTATTGACGACATAACAACGCTGAAATTTGAAGCGCTCATCGTGCCAAGTTTGACAAACTCGTAGCCGGCATAGGAAAGCGTACCTATAATAGGTATAAATTCGCTGAAAAGCGAGCTTGCCATACTGTACAAAAACAGCTTAAAACCGTAATTTTTAAGTATTTCAATATTGGCTTTAATGGAAGCCTCAAATCTTTTCATAATAACGGCAAAAATGTTTGAAGTCCTGATATCTTTTGAAAAATCACGCAAAAACACAGTTCTTTGAACATAAGCTTTAATGCGATTATTAGTCGTCATTTCCATATCACGCTTATAAACGCACTTACTTTTGGCAAGTTCAATAAAAAAGACCAAAAATATCGGAATTAAGAAAAGAATATAAACAGGGTTAATTATCGCAACGGTTACAATTACACAAACAAGGGTAATAACATCGGCTATAAACGACGCAAAATCGTAGCATATCAAATCAAAATAACTGTCCGTCAAAACAAGGGTTGCACGCTGGTATTTGTCGTAAAAAGCAGGGTCTTCATAGCAAGAAACATCAAGGCTTATTGCCTTTTCAAACACCATATTATTAAGATATTTCAGCACCTTTTTAGTCGCAATCTGCTCGGTTTTCATACCCCACCACTGAAAGATTTTAACAAAAAGCGAAATCAGTGCAAAAGCCACAAGTTCTTTAACATAAGTTTTAAAATCACGATTTTGGCTGACAACATCAAGCAGTATTTTTAAAAACAAAATATTTTGAAGATATTTTGAAAAAATCGCAAAAAATCCCTCCTGAAAAATATAACCCAAAAGAAGTTTTTTATCGGCTTTCCAAGTAAGTTTGAGAGCGTAAATCACATTTTTAAACACAGGCACATTTTTCTGTTTCTCATCTATTTCAACAAATCTCACGCTATCCCTCCTTTGTATCCGTAAATTGTAGCACATTTGTTCTTGTTTTGTCAAATTATCCATTTCTGTCTATTTATTCAAAATTAAAAGACAATTTTAGCCATTTATGTTGACTGAACGCTTGATAACGGTTATAATAGTAATTCAAATAAATAATTCAAGGGATAAAATTATGAAATATAAAATTGTAGTTGACAGTTGTTGTGACTTAACAGCTGATATGAAAAATTGGAATGATTTTGAAGTTGTTCCGCTTTCGCTTGAAATAGCCGATTATCATATTTTTGATGACGCAAACTTTGACCAAGACGACTTTATAAGCCGAATGAAAGCAAACGGCGGCAACGCAAAGAGTGCCTGTCCTGCTCCCGACGCTTTCAAAAAAGCATACGAAGGCGAATATGAAGCCGTTTTTGTTCTTACAATTACAGATAAACTCAGCGGCACATTTAACAGTGCGCTCCAGGGCAAAATGCTTTATGAAGAAGAATTTGACGATGATAAAAAAATTATCGTTTTCAACTCTCTTGCAACCTCCGGTCTTGAAACAATAGTTGCAAAAAAGATTAAAGAGCTTGCAGACAGCGGCTTAAATGCAGACGAAATTGAAGCAAAAATCAACAACTATATTGTTAACAATACCGGTCTTTATTTCTGCCTTGAAAGTCTTGACGCACTTAAAAATAACGGCAGGCTTTTTGCTCTTGCGGCAAAGGTACTTGAAAAGATTAGAGTTAAGCTTATTTGCAAAAGAACGACCGAGGGCAACATTTCACTTGCTGCGCAGGATATTACTCTTAACCGTGCTATGATGAAAATGAGCAACCTCATTGCCGAAGAACTTAAAGGCAAAGATTTGTCAAACGAAACGCTTATTGTAACATATGTTTGTTGCAAGGAAAGAGCTCAGCAAGTCGCAGACAAAGTTTGTGAAAAAGCACACTTTGGTAAAGTTGAAGTTATTAAGGCTTCGGGTCTTAATTCGCTCTACGCTTCCGACGGCGGAATAATCGTGTCATATAGTTTTTAAAATTGGCACGGTTTTGCTGTTTTATTAACATTGAGAGAATAAGTTAACTTATTTATTGTTATTTTCATATATTGCAAAGCGGCAGACACTTATGTGTCTGCCGTTTTTATTTAAAAAATTATATTGCAAAAACTCTCGCTCGTGAAAGTCTTATAATATGTCCTGCAAAGTCTTTGAGGATAAAAAATCTTCAATGACATCATCAAGTTCTTTCCAAAGGGTATATGTTTTGCAACTCGATTGTTGTTCGCAATCGCCATCGCCGACGCACGCTACAGGAGCAAGGCTTCCCTCCGCAGCATTTAAAATTGAAGAAATAGTATATTCCTGAGGCTCACGGTTGAGCATATAGCCGCCATTTTTGCCCCTTACGCTTTTTAAAAGTCCGTTTTTATTGAGTGAAGAAACAATGATTTCAAGATATTTTATGCCGATATTTTCACGCTCGGCAATATCTTTAAGCGATACAGGTCCGCCCTCCTGATTTTCGGCAAGGTCAACCATAATGCGCAGAGCATATCTGCCTTTTGTTGAAACCATCATTATTCTTCACCTCCGAAATATTCTTTAGCAATTCTTACGCTTTCCATAGCGTCCTTAGCATAATAATCGGCATTTATCATTTTGGCATAAGACTTTGTAAGCACTGCGCCGCCGACAAAAACTTCTGCGTCCGTATTGTCGTGAATAAGTTTGATTGTCTTTTCCATATTAGGCACGGTAGTAGTCATAAGTGCTGAAAGACCGACAAGTTTAACATCGTTTTTTTGCACTTCTTCAAGCACTTTTTCGCACTTAACATCTTTGCCGAGGTCGATAACATCAAAACCGTAATTTGACAAGAGAACCTTAACAATATTTTTGCCTATGTCGTGAATATCGCCCTCAACTGTTGCAATAACAATTTTATGCTCGCTTTTCTTTTCCTCGCCTGCCAAAATCAAATGCTCTTTAATCACATCAAACGCAACTTTAGCCGAATCGGCGCTCATAAGAAGCTGAGGCAAAAAGACTTTATTTTTTTCAAAACCGTCGCCGACAACATCAAGAGCCGGAATAATATACTCGTTAATAACATCAAGCGCAGCCTTGTCCTTTAAAAGTTCCTTGGCGCAAGCGGCTGAATCTTCCTTAATACCTTTTATAATAGCAGTTTTAAGGTCGGTTACGCCTGCTGCTTGATTAGTTGTTTGCGAAGCGGTAACAGATTCAATATATTCTGTGCAGTTATCGTCAAAACCCTCAAGCGCATTATATGAATAGTATGCATTCATCATACTTTCACTCAGCGGGTTAATAATACCTGCCGAAAGACCTGCTTTAAGTGCAAGAGTAAAGAAAGCAGTATTAATAGCCTCACGCTTCGGAAGACCGAAACTGATGTTTGACACGCCTAAAACAGTACCCACTCCAAGCTCATGCCTGATATATTCAACTGCTTTAAGCGTTTCTTTTGCATTGTCTTTATTGGTTGAAATTGTCATTACAAGAGCATCAACAACAAGGTCTTTTTTATCTATGCCGTAGCTTTCTGCTGTTTTGATAATCTTTTTTGCAATAGCAATTCTGCCATCTGCCGTTTCCGGAATACCGGATTCATCAAGGCAAAGGCAAACAACAACGCCGCCGTATTTTTGAACAAGCGGGAATACCTCACTCATAGACGACTGCTTACCGTTAACCGAGTTAATCATAGCCTTGCCGTTATACATTCTCATAGCTTTTTCAAGCGCAGTAGTATCGCTTGAATCGAGTTGAAGCGGAAGCGGCAACACGCTTTGAAGATTATACACAGCCGACTGAAGCATTGCAACCTCATCAATCTCCGGCAAGCCGACATTAACATCAAGGATGTGCGCACCTTTTTCCTGCTGAGCAATACCCTCTTTAATTATATAGTCAATATTATTATTTCTAAGTGCTTCTTTAAAAAGTTTTTTGCCGGTAGGGTTAATTCTTTCACCGATAACAACAGGCTTATCGCCTATTGTAACCGAAGTCGAATAGGAGCAAACAACAGTGTCATTCTTCTTTTCGGGAACACTGTCCGCAATGTCCTTGCAAAGTTCAATCATTCTTTCAATATGCTTTGGAGTAGTGCCGCAGCAACCGCCGAGATAAGATACGCCAAGCTTGGCAATCTCCCTCATATCTTCTGCAAATTCGTCAGGTGAAACATTATAAACAGTTTTACCGTCAACAGATTCCGGAAGACCGGCATTCGGCATAACAAGAATAGGAAGCGAAGTGCAGGCTCTGAGTTCTTTAACAAGCTCAATCATCTGTTTTGGACCTAAACCGCAGTTAAAACCGACAGCGTCAACTCTAAGACCCTCAAGCATTGCAACCGCACTTTTAACATCACCGCCGGTTAAAAGCCTGCCTGATTCGTCAAAAATCATTGAAGTAATAATCGGCAAATCGGAATTTTCCTTAACCGCAAGCACGGCAGCTTTAAGCTCGTACATATCGCTCATAGTTTCAATAATAGCGACATCCGCACCGTCCTTGCCTGCTCTTACAACCTCGCTGAAAAGTTCAACCGCCCTTTCAAAATCAAGGTCGCCCATAGGTTTAAGGAGCTTACCCGTGGGGCCGATATCAAGCGCAACTTTTTTGCCTGCCTTTTTAGCAAGTGCAACACCTGCTTTTACAAGCTCGTCCACATTGTCATATTTAAGCGAATTTGCGCCGAATGTGTTGGCAGTGATAAACTCTGCGCCCGCTTTTGCATAGCCCTCGTGAACGGCAAAAACTCTTTCAGGGTCGCTAATATTAAGTTTTTCAGGCAATTCACCTGCTTTAAGGTTGAGCATACTGCCCATACCACCGTCAAAAAATCTAATCATTTTCAATACCTATAAAAGCCGTAACAGATTTCGACGGCACCATTTGATAAGTGTCGGTCAAAGTAATTCCGATACGCTTTGTTATATCCATAAGTTCAAATAACTTTTTATTTTCTTTAATATCAAGGTCAAAGTACCCCGGAGAATAACGCATACGAAGCCTCATTCCCTGACCTTTAAGTTCATCTTCAAGAGCATCGCACACTTCTTCAATCTTAGATGCAAGGCACGCCTGAAGTACCATCGCTCTTGCAATATCGTTTGAAGAATAAGTGCGAAGAAGCCTGTCACATTCCGTACCCAAAGTCGCACCGAAAAGGCAAACTCTTTTGCAGCCCTTCATATTATCGGCAAGCCTTTTACTGCTAAACACCGTGTCACCGATAATAACCTTATCTTCAGTCACTTCACATTCAAATATTCTGCTTATTGTTTTAGGTCTTACGCATTTGTTAACCTCACTGCAACAATCGTCAATAAGGCTCAAAAGCCGTGGGTCGTCAACCTTAGAATTAGTACGCAAATAATGAAGTATTTCTGTCTTATTCATTGATAATAGCCGAAAGTCCTTCCATAATTTGATGAGCAACATCAGGTTTGTTCATAGTATAAATATGAATGTTATTAACACCGTTTGCCATTAAATCAATAATCTGCTCGGTAGCGTAAACAATGCCTGCCTGCTTCATAGCGTCAGGGTTATCACCGAATCGCTCCATAATCTTTGTAAACTTAACAGGTAAAGAAGCGTTTGAAAGTTCAATACTTCTTTTAACCTGATTTGCATTTGTTATCGGCATAATGCCTGCAATAATGGGAACATTAATTTCCTTAATTTCGCACATTTCACGGAAGTTATAAAACTTGTCATTATCAAAAAACATTTGAGTTGTAATAAAATCAACACCGCAATCAACTTTTTCTTTAAGCCTTGCAATATCTTCAACTCTTGTTGATGACTCAGGATGAGTTTCAGGGTAGCACGCTGCACCTATGCAAAAATTATCTCTCTTTTTAATCTCGTTAACAAGTTCATAAGCGTGATGGAAATACTGTTGCTCGCTCATTTCAAAATCTTTTGGAATATCCCCTCTTAAAGCAAGCACATTTTCAATACCGTTTGCCTCAAGTTCGTCAAGAACACTGTTAATCTTCTCTTTGGTTGAAGTAAGACAAGTAAGATGAGAAAGCGGCTCAACTCCGCCCTCTTTGATAGCATTTGCAATTTCGGTTGTAAAACCGCTTGTAGTGCCTGCCGCACCGTAAGTTACACTCATAAAAGACGGCTTGTCTTTAACCATTTCTTCAACTACTTTTTTAGTATTTGCAATTTTATCCCACTGCTTCGGCGGAAAAACTTCAAATGAAACTGTTACTTTTTTATTATTTATTATGTCTCTGATTTTCATAATTTATCACCTATATTTATATATTCCTATTAATCGCATATGGTATTATACTATCTTTTTGGTAGGAATTCAAGTTATATTTATCATATAACCTTTGCATCATATGACCTTTACAAAGAGAAAAATCAAATGTTTTCATAATTTATAATTGAGCATTTAACAAGAAAAAGTGAGAATAAGCGAGTTTACGAGAGTTTTGCACTATTTTTATAAATTTGTTGTTGACTAATAAAACTTCTTGTGTTATTATATGTGAGCAAACGAAAAGGACCGTTTAGGTCAAACTATTTAGGAGGAATTGATTATGTCAACATTTTTACCAAAAGCTGACGAAATCACCCGTAAGTGGTATGTAATTGATGCTGCTGACAAGCCTCTCGGTCGTGTAGCAAGTGAAGCTGCAGTTCTCCTCAGAGGTAAGCACAAGCCAATCTTCACACCAAATGTTGATTGCGGTGACTTCGTAATTATTATCAACACAGACAAAGCTGTTCTTACAGGTGACAAGCTCAACAAGAAGCTTTATCAGCACCACACCGGTTACATCGGTAACCTCAAGGAAGTTAAGTACGGCACACTTATGGCTGAAAAGAGCGACTTTGCTATGCAGCTTGCTGTTAAGGGTATGATTCCTGACACAACACTCGGCAGAAAGCAGCTCACAAGATGCCACATCTACAAGGGCGCAGACCACAAGCATGAGGCTCAGAAGCCTGAAGCTTACGAATTATAATAGGAGGTATCTGAGTTATGTATGAAACTAATCCATATTTCTACGGTACAGGTAGAAGAAAAGAATCAGTAGCTCGTGTACGCTTATACGCAGGTACCGGCAAAATCACAATCAACGACAGAGATATCGACGATTACTTTGGTCTTGAAACACTCAAGCTCATCGTTCGTCAGCCACTCACTCTTACTGAAACAGGCGAAAAGCTTGATGTAGTATGCAGAGTAAACGGCGGCGGTGTTACCGGCCAGGCAGGTGCTATCCGTCACGGTATCGCAAGAGCTCTTCTTCAGTATGACGAATCACTTCGTCCTGCTCTCAAGAAAGCCGGCTTCCTCACTCGTGACCCAAGAATGAAGGAAAGAAAGAAGCCAGGTCTCAAAAAGGCTCGTCGTGCACCACAGTTCTCAAAGAGATAATTATTTATCTTTTCACAGCGTTTCCAAATCGGAAGCGCTGTTTTTTTATAAAGAAAAAGGCAGAGAAATAAAAATAATTCAAACGGATAATTTGAATTTATTTTAAAAAATCGTAAAATTTTCTTGCATTAAATTATATATTATGTTAAACTAAATAAAAATTTTATAGTTGGCAAAATAGTCGAAAGGCTATGACGCAAAGCATTAGTATCTAAGGTTTTTACTATGATTGACTGGCTGCAAAGAAAGTGATTTATCACCTTTTTTGCAGCCTTTTTTATTTTGGAGGGAATTATGAACAATATTTTCAGAAATGTTATGAACGCAGCAGCAAATTCGACTTCAACTTTTGTTGAAAAAATGTATAAAAGTGAAAAGGAAAATTCCTCAAAGGAAATTGAAGGATACTCTTTTGAAACAACTATTACCATTTTGGACAAAGAGGGCAACCCGGTTATGGTAGCTCGTTCAACCGTTAGCGATAAGCCGGAAGTGTCAAAAGATTTTGAAGAACAGGTTATGAAAAAAATTAATGAACTTGCAAAAAACCAAAGCGAAGTTTCAAAAAATTCACAGCCAAAAACCTTGGTGCAGGAAAGCCTTGAAACAGAAGTTGAAAAAGAGACTGAAAGTGCGCCTGAAGTAAAGGTTTCGCAGGTTAGAATGCCTGAAATTGAAAAGGTTGAAGAACCTTTAGACAAAGCAAAAGCGGTAAAAAAAGAACTTCCAAAAGCGCAAGAAAGCGAATCAGAGGTTGAAAAAGTAGCCGAGCCTCCTGTTTCTGCCGAAGTTGAACCGGTAACTGAAGTTCCTGTCGGAAGTATGCTCAATTCTAATCTTTGCGTTAAACCGGTTGAAGAAGTAAGCGCTCCTACAAAAGCAGAAGTTAAAGCAGAAAGCGAAGATGCTCCAAGCACTTCGTCACTTAAAGCTCAAACAACCGAAAATGAAACAAAAAGGCAAAAAATAGAAGAACTTTTGAAAAGATATTCATCACTTGATTAATTGAGGTTTTTATGAAAAACAAAAAGAAAAAAGTTAAAGAAAAAGATGAAAATGTGATTGAAGAAACAGTTGATACACAGGAAAACGAAGAAGAACTTGCGCCTAACAGATTTGACGAATTCGTTGACGGCGTGATTGAAAAAAAGGACAGCGTTAAGCCGAAGGGTAAAAAAACCATTGTTTTGGCACTTGTTTCAATTATTCTTTTTGCGCTCACTTTTGCGCTTCAATCTATTTATACAAATTATCTTGCACCGGTCGGTGAAAATGAAATCGTCAACTGGATGTTTGTAACCGGAAGCAAAAATGCGGATGTTGCAAACGCCGAAACATATAATCAGGCTTCAAAAGATAACAGAATAAGAAAGCCTATTTTTGACAGATATGTACATACGGTTTATAACATCGATTCATCAAAAGATGAAAGAGTACTCAGCGTTATTACCGAGTATGCGCCCGTTAAAATCACTCTCAATGACCAAGAAATATATAATAACGGCTACGGCAAAAAGAAAATCGTCGGCAACAGCTACAATGAAGTTCTTATTCCGTCATCAACTCAAATGCAAAAGCTTGATTTATATTTATATTATCCTTTCGGCTTTAACCTTAAAGCGGATATCAACCCTGTCGGCAACAGCAGTATGTTTGATGCGTCAAATATAGCCGACAATTTTCAGGTCGTTTTTGGATTGAGCATTGCTTTGCTCGGTTTGGTGCTTTGCATTCTTGTGTTCGGCTTGATGTTTAGGAGCCGAGATATTCTGGTGCTTGTCGGGGTAGCTGTCAATGTTCTTGTTTGCGGTGCGGCAATGTTTTTTAAAGAATTTGCAAGCCATAATGCTTCATTTTCTTCCCCGTTGTTTTTTGCAGTTACAAATGTGCTCACTGCACTTGTAATATGCTTGATTATTAATAATTTCAATTCTTTGGTTGAAAAGAAAAATCGTTTTATAACTGTTTTGTCCGTTTTGATTGTTGCGCTTTCGGCTGTTACATTTGTGCCTAATGTTTTGGTAATGCAAATAGGTCTTATTGCCTCAGCCGTTTGTTCACTTGTTGCATTTATCATATTGTTTAACGAGTTTAAAAAGACGGAAAATCTTTTCATTTTGGGCAGCAATGCAATAAGAATTGTCGGCATCTATTCACTTCTTGCATATATGTTTAATGCTTTCGGCGTAGCACTCGGAGCTATTAAATATTCTGTTTTTGTATTTATTATTTCAACCGTAATTACACTTGTTACTCTTTTCATTCTTTATTCAAAGAAAATTGCTATGGGTAACCTTGTTGAGTATTCAAGTGAAAAAGGCGAGGAATATTACACCGATTTGTTTAAATCTGTTGCCGATATTATTATTGTTACGGATAACAAAATTTCTTATGAAAACTATGTGCTCAATTTTTGCAACAAAACCTACACTTTCTTAACGAGCAACAATATACTCGCAATGGCGAACCGTGTTTCCTACAGTGTCGGAGTTAAAAACGACGATATGTTTGACACCGTTTATTCAAAAAACGCTAAGGGAAATGTCAACTTTGATTCTGTTTACAGTGTTTTGAACACTCAGGAAAGCAAATTCAGCGTAGGCACAACATTTTTCAATATGTTGCTTCAAAGTGACGGTCACGATGACTATATTGTCACTTTTGAAAATCTTTACATTCCAAAAGAATTCAATATAACTACATTTATTGAAATTCTTTATCAAACAATAACAAATTCTTTGGCAAATTATAAAAATGATTTGATTGAAGAACAGGAAATCAACCCGATTATTTATGATGATTACGAGGCTGCATTTATCAAAATTGCCCAGATTGTTGAAGCTAAATGCCTTTGCACGGAAAACCATATCAGAAATGTGTCAAAAATTTCTGCCACTCTTGCAATAGAAATGGGACTTGAAGATAAAGCAAAAGTTTTGGCAAAAGCGGCAATGCTCCACGATATCGGCAAAATCGTTATCAGCAACGACATTTTAAGAAAACCGGGCAAGCTTACAAACGAAGAAATAAATATTTTAAGGCAACATATTGTTACCGGATATAATATTTTGTCCGGTATTGACGGCGAATTTTTTGCAATAGCAAGAGCAGTTGTGCTTGAACATCACGAAAATTATGACGGCACCGGTTATCTTGGCAGAAGGGGTGACAACATCAACCTTTACGCAAGAATAGTTAAAGTTGCCGATGTTTTTGACGCACTTGTTTCTAAGCGTGATTATAAAGAAGCCTGGAATTATGAAGACGCAATAAACTACATTTTTGAAAAGAGCGGTACCGAGTTTGACCCAAGAGTTGTAGCTGCTTTTTCAAGATGCGGAATGGACATTATTGCAATAGAAGAAGATAATCAATAAAAATTTTAAAAGGTAATAAATATGCCGAAGAAAAATAATGAAAATAAAGAAATACCAAATAATGATTTGACTGCAAAAACCAAAAAGCGTGGAAAAAAGAAGCGTGCACAGTCTAAGTATTTGAAAAAACTTAATATGAAAGCAAAAAAAGGAGTCAAAGTGTTTATCGTAATTATTTGCGCTCTTTTGATTGCTATTGCCGTTTGCATTGCCGCTTGGTTTATTAAGCCGTCAAATTCGCTTTATTTTGCTATGGTTGACAAAACCGTTCCGGCAACTTCGGCTGATTCGGCAAGTTATCTTGACGATGTTGACAATATTTACCGTAAGCATATCGGTGCAAACTGGATACTTGATTATATGAAAATCAAAAATCCGGAAACTAAAGATTATTACAGCATTGAGGATGATTATTACGGCAACCATGTTGACAATAACTATAACCTTACCGACCCCACATACCTTGAAAATATTAAGGAAATACCTGACATTCTCTACCTTTCAGACAGTTACGGCACAGAGCTTAACGAGGAAAAAGGTATCAGTGAAAACGATATGAACACTATTGCGCTTTGCCACTCAATGGGAAGCGTGGTAATCGGTGAGCAGGATATTTTAACTACCGGCACGAGCGATGAAATATCTGCTCAACTTCAAAATCTTTTCGGCATTAAACATTCGGGTTGGGTTGGCAGATATATTTACGATTTGGCAGACCTTACCGATGTTCCTTACTGGGCGCCTCCTATGTATAAGGAAAAATACGGCGTTGAGTGGCGCTGTTCGGGTTCGGGTATTCTTCTTGTTTCAAACGAGGGCGATATCATCGTACTTGAAGCAAAAAAAGATTTTGAGGACGATAACCTTTTAAATATAAGAATAACGGATAAATATAAAAAAGAGTTTGGAAAGGCAAGTTTGAACTATTATTCTTGGTTTGAACTTGTTGAGACGACTGCAGGCAGTCAAACTATTGCCGAGTATGAATTTAACCTTAACAAGGAGGGTATGGAAGAATTTGCTCCCGTATCCGATACTCCTGTTTTTTCTGCAGTGATTCGCAACACCTCAGACGATGCGCCGACTTACTATTTTGCAGGTGATTTTAACGACTGTGTTGACGATTTTAAGCCGTTTAGATTTGTCGGCTCTGACCTTTTTTATCAGTGGCTCAGCTTTGATAAAGACGGCGATGTGACACACTTTTATTGGCATTTCTTTGAGCCTATGTTTAAAAAGATAGTAAAAGATGTTCAAAAAGACGGTGCGGTTAACCATAATACAAACGAGCAAAGCGAAAACGAAAAGCAGTTAAAAGCAAGGCTTGATTCAAACAAGCTTCAAATTTACACCGACAAAAACTGGGTCGATTTTAGAATAAAGGGCTTTAATATGTATGGCGAAAAGCCGGGCAACGCTAAGTACGACTACAGCGACAGCTACGATTACTACAAAAACATTATTGCAAAAGTTGCTTCGTCCGGTGCAAATGTAATAAGAACTTATGACCTTTACTCCCCTGATTTTTACCGTGCACTTTACGAATATAATCAGGCAAACGACAATAAGATTTATCTTATTGAGGGTATAAGTTTAAACAAAATTGACACGAAAAATATTACAAGCGACGCTACGCTTAAACTTATTAAACAAAACGCCGAATACACCGTTTCGGCAATGTTCGGCAATGCTAATTTGAAAGACAGCGCAAATAACAAAACCGGTCTTTACAGGCACAATGTGTCGCAATACCTTTTGGGTTATGATATTGATTTTGGCTTGAGCGACAAAGAATATAAAGCCTTGGCTAAGAGCGATTACTCATATTCGGGCAAATATTATTCTGCAAGCGGTAACGGTGTTGAAGCACTTTATGCGAATATTCTTGACACTGTTTCAAGCTTCAGCAAGGAAAAATACGACAACATTCCGCTTATCTTTGCAAAGGGAAGCACTTCGCTTTTAAGCGGCGCATTTTGGGCAAAGGGCGATACTTTCAACCTTTCAAATATCAAGGTTTCGGATGATACAAAGTCGCTTTTCGCTGTTTCTTACACAGCAAAAATCAATGACGATACATATCAAAAAAACAAAAAGAATTTGAAAGCGAAAAAAGGCGCAACAAAGTATGACGCTTATTTAAGTGAAATTAAGAAAAACAACACTGCTCCCGTTTTGATTGACAGCCTCGGCGCTTCTTCAAGCGTAAGCATTTACGACAATAAAAATAAAGAAGTGTTCGGTCTTTCTGAAGAAGAACAGGCAAAACAAATTATTGATATGTACAAATCGGTTAATAACGGCGGTTTTGTCGGCGGTCTTGTTTCAAACATCAACGACAGTTGGAACGATGTAGGTTCTGACAGTTATGCCACAACCGTTCCGCTTTCAAACGCATACCTTTGGCATGATGTTACGGACATTAACCAAACAAACGGTATTTTGTCGATTGATTCAGCCGAAAATGAAGATTCAACCTTGAGTGTTGCCGAAGCCGACCAAAACATTTCCGGTATTGATTACGGCTCGGACGAGGGATATCTTTATGTCACAATCAATATGAAGAAAAAGATTGATTACGAAAAGCAGGTTGTTGTCATCGGTCTTGATACATACAAAACACCTATTGAAGACGAATACAAAATGGGTGACGCTTACAAAAAGCTTTTCGGCAAGACCTATTCGGGCTTGGAATTTTTGATTCGTATCGACAACAAGGATACGGCAACACTTTACTGCGTTCCGAGTTATAACAGGAAAAACGGTTCTCTCGGTGTTAAGGAAAAGTTTGACGCAGATTTCAACAAAGTTGCAACGCTTAAATACGGCAGTTTTGCAACTCAAAACACTCAATATTTTATGACGGGTAATAATATTCGTTTAAGACTTCCTTGGGCAATGCTCAATGTTACCGACGCTTCCCGCAGAATTATTATCAACGATTCGGGCAAAAACGGCGCAAGCGGCATTGACGGTCAGTATCGCACAACAATTTCTTCAGGCGTTGCGGCAACTGCAACTGTCAGCAAGAAAAAGGATATGGAGCGTGCATACGAGTTTCCGAGCAGTAAGCGTTCGCCTGCATATAAGCGTTATGCGTGGTCAACTTGGGAAGAAAGCGATGTTAAATACCAAATAAGAGAAAAAGCAGCGTTCAAATCTCTTGAAAACTATTTTATAACTTACTGATTTTAGGAAAGGTGCATTTATGAGCCAGGAAAAAATTGCGATACTCTTGTTTATTGCTGCAATTATTTTGATACTTTTAGAACTTATGTGGCTTTATACAGTATCTCAGCAGCAGGAAGATTTGCTTAGAAAAAATCACACAAGAATAAATACGGCGAAAAATATTATAAGCGCTGTTTTAAGTGCACCGAGTGAAACATCGCAGGACGAGGAAATAAAAAGACTTGTTGATTTTATGAATAAAGATAAAGAAAATGTGCTTTATATTACTTCGGCTTACCTTGATTTCAACAACGAAAAAGATAAGCTTTCTAACGAGCGTAAACTTGTGCTTGAAAGGCTTTATCAAAAACTTGACCCCGTTCCTGCTTTGCGAGAACTTTTAAAGCACAGCAACAATTACAAGTGCGCCTATATTGTAAGGTGCTTGGGTCTTTTGCACGCTTATGATGCGGCAGACGATATAAGAGAATATCTCGATTCAAAAAATGCCACCCTTGTTTATAACGCAGGTATGGCACTTTCAAGCCTCGGCGACGAGGACGGTGTGTTTAAATATATCAAACTTTGCGAAAACAACAGAAAATACAGTCACCGTGTTCTTCTCGAACTTTTAGATTTGTACACAGGCGACAAGGTATCACTTATTAAAAGATATATTAAGAGCAAAGATGTTGACGAATATGTTAAGGCAACGGTATTTAAGTCTGTTTCCGACCAAAAGTTTGCTCAGCTCAAGCAGGAATTTATTGACGGTTTTTATTCTAAAAACAATCAGGTCAGAATTGCAAGTGTGAAGGCACTTTCAACTCTCGGCACGAAAGATTTGGAGCAGTATATGATTACTGCCGCAAGGGATAAGGACTGGGTAATAAGGCTTTCATCAATAAAAGGTTTGGAGCAGATTAAAACTCCATCGTGCATTGACGAAATAAAAATGCTCACTTCCGACGAACAGTGGTGGGTTAGGCAAAGAGCCGCAGAAGCACTTGTTAAAGTCGACGACAACTTGGCAAGAGTTGAATCGGTTATAAACGGTTACGACCGTTATGCCGCAGACGCAGTAAAAAATGTACTTTATAAACAGTAGGGGGAAACAATATGTCTTTTATGGAAATAATCAGAAAAGTTATATCCGTATTTAACTATTTCTGTATGGCGTATACTCTTTCTCTTACGCTCGTTTATTTAATTCAGTTTATCATTTCTATAATCAAAATAAAAAAGGACAGAAAAACCGAAATTGCAGACGATTTTTATCTTTATAAAGATTCCGACAATCTCCTGCCTATTTCTCTTGTCGTGCCTGCATATAATGAACAGGAAAACATAGTACATAATGTTAAATCACTTATGAAACTTAACTATCCCGTGTTTGAAATTATAGTAGTCAACGACGGTTCAAAAGATGAAACGCACCAAAGAATGATTGACGCTTTTAATCTTAAAAAGATTGAATCTTCAATCAGGGTTGACATTCAAACTCAGGAAATTCAGGGTGTTTATTATAACAGCAAATATCCAAAGCTTATTTATATCGACAAGCTTAACGGCGGTAAATCTGATGCACTTAATGCCGGTATCAATGCCGCAAAGTATCCGCTTTTTGCCTGCCTCGACGCCGATTCAAGAATTGAAAAGGATGCTCTTTTAAAACTCGGCAGTATCTTTCTTAAAGACAGTTCAACAGTCGTTGCCGGCGGTTTCGTTCGTATTGCAAACGGCAGTGTGATTGAGGAAGGCAAGTTTAGAGAATTTAAAATTCCGGAACTTATGGTTGAAAAATTTCAAATTGTAGAATATTTCCGTTCTTTCCTCTACGGTCGTGTGTCGTGGGGTAAAGCACTTCTTATCGTGTCGGGTGCTTTCGGTGTATTTAAGCGTGACGCAGTAGTTGAAGTCGGCGGCTACAAAACAAACACTATCGGCGAAGATATGGAAATTGTAGTAAGACTTCACCACGAACTGACAAAAAAGAAGAAAAAATATAAAATCGTATTCTGCCCTGACGCTGTTTGCTGGACACAGGGACCTATGTCAATGAAGGACTTAAAAAACCAGCGCAGAAGGTGGCAGGTAGGTCTTTTTGACACACTTTTGAGTCATGCATCAATGACCTTTAACCCAAAGTACGGTTCGGTCGGTTTGCTTGCGTTTCCATATAACTGGTTTTATGAACTTTTCGGTGCGGTAATTGAGCTTATCGGTTATTTCATCATTCCGTTCTCGCTTTTAATGGGTGAACTCAATATATTCTTCTTCGTAATATATTTGCTTCTTACCGTCAGCATAGGCAGTATGCTTTCTATCGGCGGAATTATTATTGAGCAGTATCAGCGAAAAGGATGTATGAACACAAAGCAGGTTATGACGCTTGCGGTTTATGCACTTATAGAAAATTTCGGTTACAGACAATTAATAGTATTGTCCCGTGTTCAGGGAATTTTCCAATTCAGAAAATTCCGTAACTCTTGGGGTAATATAAAGAGGAAGAACTTTAATGAGTAATGACAACAGTAACAATTCAATAAAAAGAGTGCTCACTCCCGTTATAATAACAATTCTTATTTTGGCGCTCCTTGCCCAAACGGGTGCGCTTCAAAAATTCGGCATTAACAAAGCTTCTGTAAAAACGACGAAAGAAACCACAACCGAGGCTGTAACAAATCAGCTTGACGCCGACAATGTTGAAAGCCAGTCAGACGGCTCGGTTAAATATAAATTTAAGGCACAGGGCGACTATTTTTATGTTTATGAAAACGGAATGTGGAATCAGGAGTTTATGAAAGGCGTTAATGTCGGCTCAGGTAAACCGGGCAGCTTCCCCGGCGACCTTAACCTTACTTACGACGATTATTACAGGTGGTTTAAAGAAATCAGCGCAATGAACGCAAATTGTATAAGAATTTATACCGCTATGCTTCCTGACTTTTATAATGCGCTTTTTGATTTCAACTCAAAGAGTGACAAGCCGCTTTATCTTTTTCAAGGCGTTTGGATGGATGAGGACGATATTGCTACGCTTAACGATGTTTACGCCGACAACAACAAGATTTATAATCAGTTTAAAAAAGATGCGCTTGACCTTGTTAATATAATTCACGGTAACTGTACCCTCTCCTCTCGAACCGGTTACGCTTCGGGCACATATATAAGCGATGTTTCGCCTTGGTTAGCCGGCTGGATAATCGGAATGGAATTTGACCCGTCGTTTATTGAAAATGTAAATTCGTTAAATTATGACAAAGATTCGTTTGACGGCGACTATCTTTACACACAGGGCGCTACTGCCTTTGAAGCATTCCTTGCGGATATCGGCAACAGTGTAATTAATGAAGAAGCAGACAAATATTCTTGGCAAAGCCCTATTGCATTTTGTAACTGGGTAACGACCGACCCGCTTATCCACCCCGAAGAACAGGATGAGGATGAGGACTGGATAACTCTCAATACAGAAAGTATTAAGTCTAAAAATTCGTTTAATTGCGGAGAATTTGCATCCTACCATGTGTATCCGTATTATCCCGATACAATGTCTTACCAAAAAGACTATATAAAATATAAGGATGAAAGCGGAAAGATTAATACATTTGAAGCTTACCTTAAAGATTTAAAAACAGCTCATACCATGCCTATTATCATTGCCGAGTTCGGTGTTTCAACTTCAAGAGGCAAAGCACATGAAAGCCTTATGGGTTGGAATCAGGGCGAAATGGAGGAAAGCAAAGCGGGCGAAGCTATTGTTGAAATGTTTAAATCTATCTATGCTCAAAAATATGCTGGCGGCATAGTTTTCTCTTGGCAGGACGAGTGGTTTAAGCGTACTTGGAACAACGAAGATTTTGACAACAGTGAGCGCAGACCGTTTTGGGCAAACTACCAAACCTGCGAGCAGTTTTTCGGTCTTTTGGCGTTCGACCCGGGTGAGGAAAAAAGCGTTTGCACCATTGACGGCGACACTTCGGAGTGGAGCGAAAAAGATATTGTGTCAAGCGGTAAAAATGCTACCCTTTCAATGAAAAGTGACGAGGGATATGTCTACTTTATGGTGGATACAAAAAACGATTTTGACTTTAATAAGGATGAAATTTTAATTCCAATCGACACTGTTGCAAATCAGGGCAACACAAAAATGAATTCAACCAAAACTTCTTTCAGCGAAGCTGCCGATTTTGTTATTCAAATCAAGGGCAAGAAGAATTCAAGAATACTTTGCGACGCATATTATGATGTGTTCAATTATTTTTACGGTTATCAGGGCAGAAATTTTGCTCAAAATGATAAATACGCAAAAAAGAACACCGGCATATTTAACAAAATGAATATGTGCACCGGTTTCAAAATCACTATTCCGTCAACTAAGCAAAAAGTTCCTTTTGCTTATTATGAAACGGGTTTGCTTCATTACGGCAATGCCGACCCAAAGAACAAAAATTATGATTCCCTTTCAGATTTTTGTGAGAAAGACGGCAAAATTGAAATAAGAATCCCTTGGCAGCTTCTTAATTTTACTGACCCGTCAAAGGGTGAAATTATGAGCGACTTTTATGAAAGACAGTCCATTGTCGGCAAAACCTTTAACGGCTTTACAGTCGGCGTCGGCATAGGAGAAACCAAAATCAATATGGACGGCAAGTATACTTACACTTATTGGAAAGACAACCCGACTTATCACGAAAGGCTTAAAAAGTCCTATTACATTTTGAAAAAAGAGTTGCCTAATATAGGAGGATAAATGAAAAAGTATATAAAATGTTTATCTCTTATTCTTGCCCTTTTAATGACATTTTCTCTTGTAGGTTGTCATAAGGAGTATGAAAAAGTGAACCCGAACTTAACCGTATCAAACAAAGAACTTAAAGATTACGATGTGCCCGAGTATCATATCAAAAGTGTGTCAAAATCACTCATATCTCATGCAAATGTAAATATGAGTTTCACTGCAGATAAGGACAGCAAACTGCTTTTTAAACTCGGCGAAGACAATATGAAAAGCGTTTACATCGCAGGGGTAAATATGGGTCTTTCAACCGGCACAACAAACCTTGCAAGCGTAGACATTTCGTATGACACATATATGACTTGGTTTTCCCAAATTGCACAGATGAACGCAAATACAGTGCGTGTGTTTTCAATTATGCCGCCGCAGTTTTATAAGGCATTTTATGACTATAACAAAGACGCTTCAAAAAAACTTTATCTTATGCAGGGCGTGTGGTTTAGCGAAGATTATATGAGTGACCCGGGCGATTGCTATAAGGGCGAAGTTATTGAAGAATTTGAGCGAAATGTAACAAAAGCGGTTGATGTTATTCACGGCAATGCCGAGTATATCCGCTATTCAAATAACGACAGCGACAAATTTATTTATGATGTGTCCGAGTACACTTTAGGGTATATTTTGGGCTTGGAGTGGAGCAATGAGTTTGTAACTGCAAGCAATAAGCATAAAGATAAGGAAAATTTTTCGGGCGATTACCTTAAAACCGGTGACACTTCACGACCTTTTGAAGCTTTCCTTGCAAGGATAGGCAACACGCTTATATCTCACGAAAGTGAAACTTATAATTTCCAAACTCCCGTTGCGTTTCTCAACTGGTCAACTAACGATACTTTGAACCATCCAAACGAACCCGATTCATACGAGGACAGCGTTGAGGTAAATACCGAGAGTATTGTTGCTACAAGAAATTATTATGCAGGTTTGTTTGCCGCAGTTGATGTTTATCCTTATTATCCAAAGAGCATTGATTACGACACAAAATATAGCACCTACAAGGACGATTTAACCGGTAAGCAAAACAACTATAAAGCTTATCTTGAAGATTTGAAAAAAGAATACACCGTTCCGCTTTTGGTTGCCGAATTCGGCGTTTCAACCTCTCGTGGCTGTGCTGCAGAAAGCGTTTTGGGTTATAATCAAGGCGGAAATACCGAGCAGCAGCAAGGTCTTTATGACAGCAAAATGATTGTTGATATAGCAAGCTCTGGCTGTGCCGGCGGACTGATTTTCTCTTGGCAGGATGAATGGTTTAAGCAAATTTGGAACACTTTCAGATATTCTGACTGCGCTTCCGAACAGCGCACGCCAAACCGTATGGTGCCCGAGCAAAACTATGGCATTTTGGCTGTAGAAGCAGGAGAAAAAACAGCGTGTATCCTTGACGGCAAAACAGACGATTGGCAGGACAGCGATATCCTTTTTGACACTTCAGATTACTCTTTAAGCGTCAAGTATGACGAAGCTTACCTTTACGGCTGCATCAATCTGAAAAAAGGAAAATTCGGCGAAAATAAGCTTGTTATCCCCGTTTCAACAGTCGGCATCGGCAGCAAAAAAGCTAATGATTTCGGTTTGAAATTTAATAAAAAAGCTGATTCTCTTATCGTCATTGACGGTAAGGATAATTCAGCCGTTATGAATGATGAATACTACGATTATAACCGCTTCAGGTTTTATCCTGAGCAGAAAAAAACGGCAGATTCGGGCAAATATAATATCGTTACCCAGTTTGTTAACGGTGAGCTTCAGCTTCCTGAAACAAACGAAACGATTGAAAGAAAAAGTAATGAAGTCGGCAAACTCAATTTCGGCACAAGCGACCCCGACAGCGACGATTTCAACTCACTTGGCGACTTTTACGCCGAAAGTAATGTTGTGGAATTTCGTATTGCGTGGTATATGCTCGGCGTGCTAAATATCTCGCAGGGTATGGCTTTGAACAACTTTAATAAGGAAAACGAAGCCTACGCAGTCGAACTTAAAAATATCTCGCTCGGCATTTCTTTTGCAAACCAAAGCAACGAGGTTAAACTTGAAAATATGAAATATAAAACGGGCAACAGCACTTACCACACAAGGCTCAAAAAGTCCTACGACTATATCCAAAAAACACTTGCAACCTTGTTTACGCAGTAAAATTCAATAAAAGCAAAAAGCAGTCCAAGAAGGGCTGCTTTTTGCTTTCAATCATAAAACACCAATTCATTTCTGAATGCTTACAATTTTGGGTTTACTAATCGACAAAAATTTTATATAATAGTTTTGTTATTCATTTTTGCAACAAGATTATGAATAAATCGTACAATAAAACAATTATCTTTTCAAGGCTAAAAGGGTAAAAAGCAGTTTTTGCAGGGTAAAAAACATATTGTAGATGCAATTTTAAGAAGGGTGATAACTTGACAAGGTTTCTTATTTGTGATGATGAAAAAGAATACGAAGAAATTATAAAGTACAAAATCGAAAAAACGCTTAAAAGCAATTTTGAAATAAAGTACACAATAAGCTGTTGTGACAATCTTAAAACGCTTAAAGAAAAGCTTAGTAAAAACGAAGTTGACATTGTATTTCTTGACATAATGATGGCGGGTGAAAACTCGATTGACTGGCTGATAAAAAACAAGAATATCGTTTCAAAAACTCAGTTTATAGTTATGACGGCGTTTCCTGTTGAAAGTTACAAAATTTCCGAGATTGACAGTTGCTATTTTCTTATTAAACCGAGAATGACGGACGAGCTGCTTTTAAATGCGATAAAAAGAGCGCTTGAAAATATTAATGAAAAAGAGCAAAAGAAAAAAGTTATTAAACTCGGAAACAAATCATTGGCAGTAAATGTGTACGATATAACTTATATTGAAACTTTCAACAACAATATAATTATACATATGGTATCAGGAGAAAAGCATAAAACATATTCTTCGCTCAAAGCGTTTGCAAATGAACTCCCGTCTCAATTTCTGCGTTGCCACAAAAGCTATATGGTAAATATGAAACATATTATCGGTTACGAGCCTTACAATTTTTTGCTTGAGGACGAATCGAAAGTTCAGATATCACCGAGAACATTTCACAAAACGATAAACGAATACAAAAAATACTTAATGAATTCATAATGAGGAGAACAGTATGAACGAAATATCGACAGTAGACTTTTTTCCTTTTGCTTGGATGATACATCTTGCAAGAGCGCTTGTTTTTTACAATATTGCAACTGCAATGCTAAAGAAAAAATATAACAATTTTATCACCTTTATTGCTATTATCGGTACGAGTATGGTTTATTCATACATAACGCTTCAGCTCGGCAACAAAGGGCAGGCGGTTGAATACACTTGTTTGATTTTATATTTTATTTTGCAATTTGTCATAATTGAATTTACAATGGTCGGCAAACTGTTTGAAAAAATAATGGCAATCATTTTTTCATTTTTAACAATGACTATGTCGTCAATAATTTATTTTACAACGGTAAATTATATTTTAGGCTACGACTATTCAACGGCTTATGCAACTACGCTTGACTTAATCAGTCTGATAGCGATATCGCTGTTTATGGTAATACTCTCATTCGTTGTGGTTGTATTAATCAAACTTGTTCAAAAGAGATTTAAAAAAGGCTTTGATTACAACTTAAAATATTTGTATCTCTACCTTTTCCCTATCACCCACTTTTTCGGCTTTCAATTAATTCATGTAGTTTCGCAAATATTTGTTAAAACGCTTGGTTATTTCCCTAAAAAATTACAATACTGTTTTGCATTTATGCCGCAGTTTGCTTTTTAATCGACTTTTCAATCATATTTGTCGTAGATTATATAAACACGAAAGAGCGTGAAAATGCAAAATACAAAAACATTATTGCTAAAAACGAACTTGACTACCAACAATTTTTGCAGCTTAAAAATGAAAAAGAGCGTTTTGGAAAAATCAGGCACGACATTGCAAATATTCTTACAACCGCAGGCGGTTTTATTGAAATAGGCAACAGCGAAAAAGCGCTTAACATCATTAAAAATGCCGGAAACGACATTCAGCTTTCGGCTCAATCTGAAATTTGCAAAAATGAAACAATTAATACTGTCTATTCTATCAAGCACAAAATTGCTCTTGAAAAAGGCGTTAACTTTTCAATTAAAGTTAAAGAGGGCGCAGATGTAAACATTGCCGATTATGACCTTTGCCGAATTCTCACTAACCTTATTGACAACCAAATAAATGCAGTTGAAGATAACGAAAACGCCAAAAGTGCCAACCTTTCAATCATAATAACTCAAAATGATATTTTGATTAAAGGCACAAACGAATACATAAAGAAAAGCAAAAAGACGGACGACCCTAACCACGGCTACGGTCAAAAAATTATAGCCGATATAGCAAAAAAATATAACGGCTCATATAAAAGCGAAATTAAAGATAATTTGTTTATAAGCGAAACAATGCTTAATAATAAAGCAATATAATTTTCATAACACAGTAAAAACACCGTGAACAAAATTTGTTCACGGTGTTTTTTATAACTTTTTAAGTTCGTCAAGCAAGAACTGCCTTGATGTTACAAGTGTTGAATTCATACCGAAAGCTATTGCGGCGTCAACATTCACTTTTCTGTCATCAAAGAAAAGGCATTTTGATTTATCGAGCGAATACTTATCGCAAAGCGCCTGATAAATTGCAAAATCGGGTTTCATTTTATGAATCATATATGACACCATGGCACCGTCAATATCTTTCATAAAATCGGCATACCGAGTATGTTTTTTAAACAGAGTTTCAGGATAATTTGAAAGAAGATAGATATGATAACCCTTTTCTTTAAGCCTGTGAACCTCTCGCCAAACATCCGGTCTCGGCACGCTCATATATTCGCCGTGGTCGAGGAAAAACGATATTGCGCCGCTGTCCTGCGGGTGTTTTTTGCAATAAGCTGCTTTTATTTCTTCGTCACTCATTATATTAAGGTCCATTTCATTCCACAAACCGTCAGGGTCGTCTAAAAGTTCCCTGCCCACCCTTTCGGCTTCGCTCTCGCTCAAACCGTAGTCGACAAGCATCCACTTCCATCTATATTCCAAAAGGACATCACCGACATCAAAAATTATATTTTCGTATTTCATTATCTTTCCTTTTCTTTTGAGATTTTTTCTTTATAAAAATCACCCCACTCAGCCATTGAAGATATAATAGGCTTGAGTGTCAAACCGAGGTCTGACAAGGCGTATTCCACCCTTGGCGGAACTTCGGGATAAACCGTGCGTATGATAATTCCGTCTGCCTCCATTGAACGCAAGCTGTCGGTAAGCACCTTTTGGCTGATGCCGTCCAAATCTTTTTTAAGTTCATTAAATCTCCACGGACGAGCCATCAAGTTTCTTATAATAAGAATTTTCCACTTACTGCCGATAAGAGAAACGGTAGTAGCGACCGGGCAAGCCGGGAGTTCTTTTGTTTTCTCGTTCATATGCCACCTCCGTAACAGTATCTTTTGGTTACTTACAGATTCAATATATCATACAGAAATTATTTGCGTCAAGTGAAAAAAATTTTTAAAATTAAAAAACTCCGAAAACTCTTGTGTTTACGCATTAGTCCCCGTTTGGTAACCGCCCAATAGTATCTTTTAGGTAACTAAGGCACAATATTGTGCTTACTTTACAAGTGATACCGACACAGATATAATGAAGTCAAGAGCTACGGAGAACGGCCGATTCGTAACTCAAAGCACAGACAAGGAGAAATCCGAAATGAATATTTTTAGAAAGATTTTTAGCAATAAATCAAACGACAAGAAAGAGGTAATTACAATGACAAATACAGAAAAAGCACTTGCACTTATTAACACATTTTCAACAGGCAATACAGAAAAAGCTTCCGAGCTTCTTGCAGAGGGATACATTCAGCACAATCTTGCATACGGCACAGGCAGAGATGCTTTTGTAGGCTCGGTTTCCTACCTTGCTTGCGCTCCGGTAAAAACAGCCGTAAACAACATTCGTGCTTTCGAGGACGGCAACAAGGTGTTCTTGCAAACAGTCTACAACTTTGCAGGTGCGGGCGAGCAGGTTGCATTTGACATTTTCCGCTTTGATGAAAACGGCAAAATTGCAGAACATTGGGACAACCTTGCAAATAAGGCAGAGCCTAACCCGTCAGGTCACACACAAACAGACGGAACAAAAGAAATTAAAGACCTTGATAAAACAGAGGCAAACCGTGAGCTTATAAAGAATTTCCTTTATGATGTAATGCAAGGCAATCGTCCTGAAAAGACCCCCGATTACTTTGACGGTGACACTTATATTCAGCACAACACAGGCATTGCAGACGGGCTTTCGGGACTCGGCGCAGCACTTGAAGCACTCGGTAAGCAGGGCATTCAGATGATTTATACTACGGTTCATCAGGTGCTTGCACAGGGCAATTATGTGCTTGCAGTCAGCGAGGGTACTTTCGGCGGAGCAGCTACATCTTATTATGATTTGTGGAGAGTTGAAAACGGCAAAATTGCAGAACATTGGGATGTAATGGAAACTATTGCCGAAAAATCAACTTGGCAAAATCAGAACGGCAAGTTCTAATTAGGGTGAGAGCCACGCAAGCTCTTTCTTGCGTGGCTTTCTGCCTTGCACGGAGGGAACACAATGACACAAAATGATAGAAGAAAGTATTTAATAACAGAATTATTGAACGAGCAACCCGAATACGCAGATATATCTGTTCCGAAAGACGAAACCGAACAGAAGAAATTACTTCGTGCGTTATTCAATGTCCGTTTGCCGTTGCCGATAGATGATGATTTCCTAAGGGTGCAGGATGAATATTTGCAAGAGGAAATCGCTCAAAAAGGCATAACAAGTATAGACGATTTAGCGCCGATTAAGCCCGACATTTATTTATGGCAGGGCGACATTACAACGCTGAAATGTGATTCAATCGTTAATGCGGCAAACAGCCAAATGCTCGGTTGCTTTTGTCCTAATCACGGTTGCATAGACAATGCCATTCACACTTTTTCGGGCGTTCAGCTTCGTTTGAAATGTGCCGAAATTATGAAAAGTCAAGGCAAAGACGAAAAAACGGGAAAGGCAAAAATCACACCTGCATATAATCTACCCTGCAAATATATTCTGCACACGGTAGGTCCGATTGTTACAGGCAAATTGACAGAAAAAGACTGCGAATTCCTGCGTTCTTGCTATCGTTCTTGCTTGGCACTTGCAGACGAATGTAAGCTAAACAGCGTTGCGTTTTGTTGCATATCCACAGGCGAATTTCATTTTCCAAATGACAAAGGGGCAAAAATCGCAATCGAAACAGTCAGTGAATATAAAAAGCTGACAAACAGCAAAATCAAGGTGATATTTAATGTTTTCAAGAATTCAGACTACGAAATCTACCGAGAATATCTCGGATAATATAGAAAAATTAAAAGAAAAAATCTGCACGGCTGACGCTGTTGTAATCGGTGCAGGTGCAGGTCTTTCCACCGCCGCAGGCTTTACTTACAGCGGTGAGAGGTTTGAAAAATACTTTTCCGATTTTCAAAAAAAATACGGATTTGAGGATATGTATTCGGGTGGGTTTTACCCTTATCAAACTCCTGAGGAGCATTGGGCATATTGGAGCAGATATATTTATATCAACCGATATATGGACCCACCTTCCGATTTATACAACAAGCTGTATGAATTGGTTAAGGATAAAGATTATTTTGTAATCACAACAAATGTTGACTATTGCTTTCAAAAGGCAGGCTTTGACAAGAAACGACTTTTCTACACGCAGGGCGATTACGGTCTGTTTCAGTGCAGTGAGCCTTGTTGTCAAAAAACTTATGACAATGAAAAAGTCATTAAGCAAATGGTTAAAGAGCAAAAAGATATGAAAATTCCGACCGCACTAATTCCCTATTGCCCAAACTGCGGTGCACCTATGACAATGAACCTGAGAGCGGACGACAAATTTGTTCAGGATAACGGTTGGTACGAAGCATATGAAAGATATCAAACTTTTCTTAAAACAAGAAAAGAGCAAAATATTTTGTTTTTGGAACTTGGGGTTGGAAACAATACACCGGTTATAATCAAATATCCGTTTTGAAAGATGGCAGATGAAAACAAAAATTCCACCTATGCCTGCATTAACCTAAATTATGCAAGTGCCCCGGCATATATTCAAAACAGAGCAATATGCATTGAGTGCGATATTGATGATGTTTTAAATAGATTATAATTTTCTTTCAAGAAAAAACAAGCCTTACACGAATTGTGTAAGGCTTATTTTGTGTAAGGCTTGTTTTGTTAAAGCTCTGAAACATACTTATTAATTTTATCTGCAATCGGTTTGGCGTCCTTTACATCAACCGGTAAAAACGGACTTCTCGGGTTGCCGCATTCAATACCGAAACGAAGCGACATAACTTGCTTTGCCGCACCGTAAAGCGACTTGCAGGAAAGAAGGTCAAAAATACATTCGTTTATTTTAGATTGAAGCACTTTTGCCTTTTCAATTTCATTATTATTAACGAGTTCGTCAAGCTTAACAAAAAGTTCAGGCATACAACCGTAAGTACCGCCGATACCTGCGTTTGCGCCCATAAGCCTGCCGCCCAAAAACTGCTCGTCAGAGCCGTTAAAAATAATAAAATCATCATTTCCTACCGCACTTCTGTATCTTTCCATAAGATAAACAGGTTCGGCAGAATTTTTAACACCGATAACTTTTTCATTCTTTGCCATTTCTGCCAAAAGTTCAGGCGAAAGATTAAAACCGGTAAGCTGAGGAATGTTATAAATAATAAAAGGCAAATTTGTTGAATCAATAATAGAATTCCAATGAAGCTTGACGCTTTCTTCACTTAAATGATAGTAAACGCAAGGAACAGCGCTGATTGCATCAACGCCGATTTTTTCGCAGTCCTTTGCAAGTTCTATGCTTTCTTTTGTTGAAGCGCAGCCGATATGAACTATAACCGTAAAATCATCGCCCGCCGCCTCTTTAACAGCTTTTGCGACCTGCTTTCTTTCCTCGGTTGAAAGAAGAAAGCCCTCACCCGTTGAACCGCATGCATAAACGCCACGAACACCGAGTGATTTATAAACTTTAACAAGTGCTTTCATTTTGTCAACATCTATATTATCGTTTTCATCGTAAATTGCATTGAGTGCGCAAAACACACCTTTAAATTTATCTGAATTCATAAATATTTACCTCCGTTAATACATTTGATTTTAGCACAGTATAGTGATATAATCAATACAAAAACATAAGAAAGCGTGACAAAAATGACTAACGAAGAAATACTTAAACAAATCAAGGGCGGTCTTATAGTTTCCTGCCAAGCACTTGAAAGTGAACCGCTTTACGACAGTTACATTATGTCAAAAATGGCTTATGCGGCATACCTCGGCGGTGCTGTGGGAATAAGAGCTAACACCGTAGTTGACATTAAAGCTATAAAAGAAAGAGTTGACTTGCCGGTTATCGGCATAATTAAGCAGGAGTATAATGACAGCGAAGTTTACATTACCCCAACTATGAAAGAAGTTGACGCACTTGTCAATGAAGGTTGTGACATTATTGCGCTTGATGCCACAAACAGACTTCACCCAAACGGTGTAACTCTTGAAGAATTTTTCACCGAAGTAAGAAAAAAATATCCAAATCAGCTCTTTATGGCTGACACAAGCTGTTTTGACGAGGGCAAAAAAGCCGAAGAACTCGGCTTTGACCTTATCGGCACAACTATGGCAGGATACACTGAGTATACTAAGGGCACTTCACTTCCTGATTTTACCCTTATGAAAAGATATGTAACCGAACTTCACACTCCTGTTATTGCGGAGGGCGGAATTTGGGTACCCGAACAACTTAAAAAAGCTATTGATATCGGCGTTCACGCCGCAGTTGTCGGCACAGCAATCACCCGACCGAGAGATATTACAAAACATTTTATAAAAGCAATTAAATAGTAATAACAAAACAAGGGCTGCCTCATTTAAATGGGACAGCCCTTTAATAATTTATTTCTTAATCTTACCGATTTTAAGTGCTCGAAGTGAATTTGCAATAGCGATAAGGCAAACGCCGACATCACCGAACACGGCAAGCCACATTGCGTTTTCGTCAAATATACCGATTGCACAGCCGATGATAATCAAAAGCTTAACCGCTATGGCAAAAATAATATTTTCAGTAACAATTTTGAGTGTTTTCTTTGCGGCTTTTTTTGCTATGGCAAGTTTTGAAAGGGAGTCGCCCATAATTACCATATCTGCCGCTTCAACAGCAATATCAGAGCCTGCACCGCCCATTGCCACACCGACATCGGCAGTTGCAAGCACAGGTGCGTCGTTAATTCCGTCACCGGTATAAACAACGGTTTTGCCGTCACTTTGAAGTTTTTTTACTATGTTTGCTTTTTCCTCAGGCATTAAGCGTGAATAAACAGTGTCGATTCCTGCCTTGTTTGCAATATCTTTCGCAATGGCTTCCTTGTCACCCGTGAGCATAACGGTTTCCTTAATACCCAAATGACGAAGATTTTTAAGCGCTTCTTTGCTGTCCTCTTTAATAATATCGGCAAACACAATATCTCCCATAAAACCTTTTTCACTGCAACAATAAATTGCTGTGCCGATAACGCTTGTTTCTTTAAAATCAACGCAGTGTTTACGCATTAAAGCCTCGTTTCCGACATAATAAGTTACTCCGTCAACTTCTGCCGAAACACCTAAGCCGGCGTAAGTTTTAGAATTTTTAACTTCACATTCATCTGCATAATGGCCGAAAGCAACATTAATGCTTTTTGCAATAGGATGAGTTGAATAACGCTCGCAAGCAGCAATTATTTTTAATAGTTCACGATGCTTATTATCTTTGCAGTGGCAATGATTGTGCTCGCAGGTTACAAATTCAAATTTGCCGTTTGTAAGCGTTCCTGTTTTGTCAAACACACCGGTGTCAGCCTTTGCAAGCGCTTCAAGGTAGTTTCCGCCTTTAACAAGTATGCCCTCTTTTGAACAAGCGCCGATACCTGCAAAAAAGCCGAGCGGAATAGAAATAACAAGTGCGCACGGGCAGGAAACAACAAGCGCAGAAAGACCACGGTAGAGCCATTCGTGCCAACTGCCGCTAAAGAAAAGCGGAGGAATTACCATAATAAGAATAGCAATTAAGCAAACAATAGGAGTATAGATTTTTGCAAATTTAGTAATAAATTTTTGAGCGTGGCTCTTTTTATCCTGCGATTCTTCAAGCATATCAAGAATACGGGAAACGGTTGAGTCCTTGTACTCTTTTTCAGCTTTAACGGTAACTGTGCCGTCAAGGCTTACAGAGCCTGCAAGTACGCTGTCGCCTGCGTTTTTAGTAATCGGTATGGTTTCGCCGGTAAGCGATTTCATATCAAACTGAGATGTGCCCTCAACAATTTCGCCATCAATATCAAGCTTTTCACCCGGGCGAATTATCATTAAATCGCCGACTTTAACTTCCTCCGGCGTAACAGTCTTTTCTTTCCCGTCAACAATAATATTGACTTGCTCTACTTTTGCCTCAAGCATATTTTTGATAGATTTGCGGCTTTTATCAATCGCAAGTCCCTGTAAAAATTCGCCTACGGTAAAAAGAAATACAACCATACAACCCTCGCTGTATTCGCCAACCGCAAACGCACCGATTGAAGCAATAGTCATAAGCAAATTTTCATTAAAAATATCTTTGTGCATTATGCCTTCAATCGCTTCTTTAATAATATCAAAACCAACGATTAAGTATGAAAGCAAAAAGCAAACAAGATATGTGAAAGAGGGCAACTCAACTGCGCCTTTTTCAGTAATTTCGTTTAATATGTAACCGGCAATGAGGAAGAAACCGCCGCCGATTAATTTGAAAAGGAACTGACCCTTGTCAATATCCTCGTGGTTGTGTTCACAGCCGCAACCGTGCTCTTTGCAACACTCGTCGTGCTCGTGATTATGATTATGTGCCATATTTACACCTCTTTTATATTTAATCGTAATTAATATAAATTAATAAGTGATAATTGTCAACTGTTTATTTTTGTCAATGCTCGCAAGTGCAATTTCACTGAGTTTAATTTCACGATTTTCAATCATCTTTTTAAGTTCGTTTTTGCTCACTTTGCTTTTTTCTATCTCTTTTTCAACAAATTTTCCGTCAAGAACAACATCATATGAAAGACTCTCTTTTTGCGGCGCAAAGTTAAAATCTTTTGGGTTGAGCTGTCTTTTAAGCGGGATAGGCATAAAACTGATGTTGCCCGTAATTTCCATAATCGCAAAGTCAATATCGGCAAGGTTAAAATATCCGTTTGCCCTTGCGCTTGCGATTAAATCGTCAATATCAATTTTGGCTTTTTTCATATTCTTTTTAATTATTTTGCCGTTTTGCATAATGATTATCGCTTCGCCTGAAATAAATCGCCTTGCCTTAATACTTTTTTGCGTAACGATTGAAAGAAGTACGCCTATTATCGCCCAAACAGCCATAGCCGTTATCCCTTTCCACCAAGCAAGGTCAAGATTTGTGGACATCTCGGCGGCAATAGAACCGATTGTTATTCCTATAACATAGTCAAAAAAACTCATTTCGTTTATCTGCCTGAAGCCCATTAGCTTTGTCAGCAAAAACAAAACAACCATAGCAACGACCGACAGTATTATTATCTTAACAAATTCCATATTATCACCGTTACTATTTTGCGCAGATATTTTTGATTTATAAATTATAGTTAAATCGGTTTACGGCTTTACCACATTGTATGCGGGCGAATGATATTCGCCCCTACGATAGTCTGTATTCGGGGACCCCGGAAAGCGTAAGCTTTTTGGGGAAGAGGAGAAAGGAATGAAGTGTTTATTATAAATTTTCAAAGATTAATCGCTTATGAGAAAATTTATTCAAACACGGAATTTCTTTAGACGATGTAGGGGGCGGCGTCCTCGACGACCCGTAATATAAATTACAATTTATTTACTGTTTTTAACCTCAAAAAGTTTATCCGGATAATCGGTCATAATGCAATCTGCGCCCATATCAAAAAGATATTTCATATCGTCCTCGTCGTTGACTGTCCAATACTGCACTGCCATACCGTGAGAATGAGCATAGTTAATCATTTGTGCGGTTGCAAGGTTAATACCGAGATTTGTGTAAGGCTTGCAGAAAGGAATTTGAAGCACCGAGCAAGGCGGCTCATAGTTTTTGTCGTTTCTTAAAGCGCAAAGCCAGAAGTTAAGCACTTCCGGGATAGATGTGCTTCTTGCAAGTTTAGGATAATTCTCGTCAACATATGCGCTAACTTCCTTTTGGAATGTGCCGAAAACAACCTTGTCGGTAATTCCTTTTTCTTCAAGCATTTTGTAAAGAATGTCAACGCCCTCTTTGCCGAGGTCCTCGCCGTTTTTAATCTCGATAATATATTTGTATTGACCGTTACCGACTTTGATTAAATAATCAAGAACATCATTAAGGCTGAGTATTTTCAAATCGTCAGGCACATCCTCGCCTTTGAGGTCTGCATAAGGCATATTTTCGTCCTCGTCCTCAAATTTTGCGCCCATATTAAGTTGCCTTAATTCTTCGTAAGTCTTGTTTTCAGGGCGAACTTCCTTCTCGCCGAAAACTTCTTCACTGTCCGATGTGCGGTCGAGTGTGTCATCGTGGAGCAAAACGAGTTGTTTGTCTTTCGTTATATGAAGGTCAAATTCAAAAACATCAATGTCAAAATCGGGGTTTTCGGCGCAGTTTTTGAACGCTCTCATAGTTTCCTCGGGTTGGATACCGCCGCCGCTTCTGTGACCTGAAATGTCGGTGTCGTCAAGTATGTAAGCATTTTGCGATTCATATTTTTTAACATCCGTTGGGTCGGAACGGTGATTGCCCGCAACAGTCATAACGATTGCTATTGTGGCAATAATGCATAAAATAATAATCAGCGCATTGCGCCCTTTGTGAGTTTTCTTCTTAGTTTTTTCCATTTTTGTACCCTCTCTTATTATACATAATATGCTAATTGTACATAAAAATAATCATTATAAAGAAAATTTTGTACACAATACATATATTATAATATTAGATAAGAGTAAATAAGTCAACTATAATCACAAAGATAGACGAAACAATCAAATTATTCCAAAAAATAAAACCCTTTGAATCAAATCAAAGGGCTTGTGTTTTTATTATTTGCAAATTATGCTTTCTTTGTCTTTTTAAGGTTTTCCTTATTAAAGTCGAGAACAAAGCTTAATGCAACTACTGCTACTATAGAAATAGCGGCTTCAACAGCCATATAGCTGCCGTTGTAGCTTGCGCTGTATGCCCAAACGCCTTTCCAGCCGTCTGCGTAGTCCGCCCAAATTGTAACACCTGAAACGAAGTGGCAGATGAAACGAAGGAATGAACCTACGAATGCGCCGAGACCGAGAGCAACGCTTTGGTTTTTGATAACTTTCTTAAACATTGCGCCGCCAAGACCGAGTGACATAAATGCGAGCACATAGTCCGCAAGGATAAGCACAAGGTAAGCTCCGATGCCTTTAACATAAGCAAAATTACCAAGACCCTGCAAAAGCATTTGAAGGATACCGTGGATAATACCGGTTGTGCAACCCCATTTTACGCCGTAACGGTAGCCGATAATGATGATAGGCACCTGGCTGAAAAGTGTGATTGAACCGCCGTGCGGCAAGCTAAATATTGTTACATAAGAAAGAGCAGTTGCAAGAGCAATCATAATTGCGGTTTCGCAAAGCATTCTTGTTTTGTTGATTGATGAGTTAGCCATAATATTCTCCTTTCCTATTATTTTAATAAGCCAAAAGAAAAAGCACCTGAGCATATACGCAAAGGTGCTGTTGTTATAAATCTTCCGTCTTCCTACGCTTGCATTATCAAACAGGTTAGAAGGGTATAATCTCAGCCTTGAAAAATCAAAGCACCCCTGACTTATTAAGTTAGATAGATTATATAACTATTTTATCTGCTTGTCAATATTTTTGTTTTTAGCTCGCTTTTCACGAAGCCTTGAAAAAAATTCACTTAAAAGTGCCGAACATTCATCCTCAAGCACACCGGATATTATTTCAGGCTTATGGTTATACGGCAAAGTGTTAAAATCAACTACAGAGCCAAACGAACCGGCTTTGCTGTCGCTTGCACCGAAAACCACACGCTTAATTCTTGAATTTATAATAGCACCGGCACACATCGGACACGGTTCAAGCGTAACATAAAGTTCACATTGCCAAAGCCGCCAACCTCCGAGTTTTTCGCACGCATTGTTGATAGCTTCAATTTCTGCGTGGTAGAGTGCATTTTTGCCGAATTCTCTCCTGTTTCTGCCGGCAGCAATTATTTCTCCGTCTTTTGTCACAACTGCGCCTACAGGAACTTCGCCCTCGTCACCGCTTATTTTTGCAAGGGCAATGGCTTCTTTCATAATTTCTTCATCTGTCATATTTTATCCTATGTGAACAGTCGTAGCTGTCATAACAATTAAAATTATAAACGGTAAAATCATACCCGGGAAAAGGAAAGCGTTGATTTTTTGACCCGTGGAAAGTACGCAGTCGCTGTCATCTTTAGGCAAAGTTAGTTTGTGCTTTATTGCAAGATAAATTGCGGCGGAGATACCGACAACAAGCCAAAAAACGAAAAGCGCAACGGTGATATTAACCTCTTTTCCTGCAACAAAATTGACTGTGTCGTTTATTGCAGACATACCGTTATTAAATGCGTGAATACACATGGCAGGGATGATGCTTTCGGTCTTAATTGTGATATAAGCCAAAACAAGACCTACAAGAAAGGCAAAAATAAACTGAATAACATTTCCGTGAAGCAAACCGAAAACAATGCTTACAGCGACTACACCGAAAGCTTTGCCGTAATTTTTAAGCAAGCCGAGTGAACAGCAACGCATTGCAAATTCTTCACAAATTGCAGGAACAATCGCAATTCCGATAATGTCAAGAATACAGTCAAAAATCGAATTAGGAGTAGCCGTTTCGCCTTGAGTAAGCGTTACGCCCACATTTTTAAGAAAAGTTACTAGGTAGCTTGTGCCTGCGTTTGCAATGATGCAAAGACCCATACCAAAGCAAACCCAAATTAATGCATCAAAAAAATTTAACGATTTGGTAGGCACAACAGGAGTTCTGTATTTTTTCTTATTAATAAGCGCAACAATGCCGAAAGGCACAGCCACAGCTAAAATTGAAATAAATAAGATGTTGACAGCATAGCTGAAAGATGCGTTTGATTGGTAAAGCGCATAAAGATTTGTGCCGTTTGAAAGAGTTGTTTTTGTTAAAAGAAGCGACATAAATAACTGCACAACAAGATATAAAATTACCGCACCGCCGAGAAAACAACTCACTTTCCTAAGTTCACGCTTTTGCGCCTTTGCTTTTTCGTTTCGCTCAAACTGAGCTTTCATAAAATCATTTTGTTCGTTTGGAAAAGGATTGTAATAATATTGATTCATACATTTTCCTCTCATTCTAATATATTAAGGCTGCCCTTTGTATTTCGGACAGCCTAATAATACAGTAAATATTTGTATAGAATATTACAAGAGTTTGTAGATTTGTAAAATAAATTATTGTTTGTCTTAACATCGGTTTCTCTCCTATCGACGGCGAAGCCGCCACTTCCCTCGTCAGAGGGAAGCAAGAAAACTCGGCTCCATCTGATGAGGGAGCTGTCAACTTTGTTGACTGAGGGAGAGAAAAACTATAATGTGGTTGAAAGCCGTCAACCTATTATAAACAGTAATTTACAATTCTTTACTAATCTCTTTAATAAATGCCTTTAATTCGTCTTTAGTATCCGGATGCTTTAAGCCTACTTCAATATTAGCTTTAAGTATGCCGAATTTGTTGCCCATATCGTACCTTGTGCCGTTATAATCAACTGCAACAACGCCTTTGGTTTGCGCAAGAGTTTTCATAGCGTCGGTAAGCTGAAGTTCATTTCCTACACCGAGGGGAGTATTTTCAAGAATGTCAAAAATTTCAGGCGGCATAATAACTCTGCCTAAAATAGAGAAGTTAGACATAATCTGCTCCGGCTTAGGCTTTTCAATCATATCGGTGCATTCGTAGCAGTTGCCCTCAAGTTTGTCTACTTTTAAAGAACAATATTTTGACACATATTTTTCAGGAACTTCTTTAACGCCGACAACACCTTTGCCGTATTTTTCGTAAGCGTCGCAAAGTTGCTTTGTAACGGGTTCATCCGAAATTATTACATCATCGCCGTAAAGAATTGCAAACGGTTCGTCACCGACAAAGTTTTTGGCGCAAAGAACTGCGTGACCCAAACCTTTTGTTTCCTTTTGGCGGATAAAATATATGTTGCCAAAGTTTGAGCAAGCGGTAACATCGTCATAAATACTCTTTTTGCTTTCGTCGCCCGCAAGCCTTTGCTCAAGCTCTATTGAATGGTCAAAATGGTCCTCAATAGCGCCCTTTCCACGATTTGTAATAATAAGAACATCCTCAATTCCCGAATTAAAAGCTTCCTCAACTATGTACTGAATTGCAGGTTTGTCAACGATGTTGAGCATTTCTTTCGGAATTGCTTTTGATGCAGGCAAAACTCTTGTACCGAGTCCTGCGGCAGGAATGATGGCTTTTTTAATTTTCATAATTTTTCTCCTATTTTTATATTGATTTCACTTAAAGTCGTGAAATTATTGATGTAATAATATCAAGCACGAAAAATGCTAAAACAGGTGTAAAAATGCTCGTTCCGCCCATTTTGCCGAGATACATTTTCTTCAGGTCGTCTTGTGACAAATTTTGACCGCCGGCAAAAGGCATCATCTGCTCAAACATACTGCCCTCATCAAGCTTTTGATTAATATCTTTAACGGTTTTGATAACTTTTGTTTTGTAAAAACTGTCGCTAAACAGAGCAATAACGATGTGGAGTATAACATTAGCCGCAAATATTATAACAGCCATAGGCAAAATTTGCTCGTATATCTTGTCGAACTGATTAAGTAAATTATCGCTTAAACCGTTTGCTGAAATTTCACTTGCGTTTGAAGTGATAAAGTTCATAAACTTTGCATACGGCTTAGCGTAAACACCTTGAGCCACAAGGCTTACAATAAGCTGCAAAGCGAGAAAAATCGAACCCTCTTTATACATTTTTCTAAAGAAAAGATAGTAAGGACCGAAGATAAAGCCTGCCCAGTTCCAACCAACCTTTTTGCCGGATGTGAACTTAGACATAAACCTCGGCACATTGCTTCCGACAACGCCTGCAACATCTTCCGCTTTTTCGCCGTCGATTTTTAAATCGCTGTTTTCAAAACCTGTTTTAACATTAGGTATAAACGGTTGAGCGAAGGGTGCATTTGCGTTATTGCTGTTTTGAATAGGCTGCCTTGCGCCGCACTTGTTGCAAAACGGAGCGTTTTTGTTAATATCCGCACCGCAGCTTACACACTTTTTAGTATTGCTTTTAGATTCGGCAGTGTTTTGATTGTTTTGATTTTCATTATTTGAGGCGTTAGGGTCAAAATAAGTACCGACGGGAGCGTTTTGTTTCTCTGCGCTTTCACTTGGTACATTTTGAGCGTTGCTTGAAACGCCGGTCTTTTTAAATTCGTAGCCCAAAGCGTGCTTGTCCTCATTTATGCAGTGACCTATTTTTTTGTAACATTCTCTGTGGTGAGGAGTACCGCACTCGGGACAGGTTACAATATCGTCGCCGTCTTTAAATTTTTCGCCGCATACAGGGCATTTTTCATTTTCGTATGAAGGCATAATAATTTCCTTTCATTTTGGGGATACCCATTCAATTTATTATATCCAAATTATCATAATAAATCAACAGATTAATTAAAATATTGTAAATCTATTTTAAACTTGACAATAATTAAGTAATCTGTATATAATATATTAATAACTATATAGACAGATAAATATTTATTTCGGAGAGCGATATGGTAGAATACGAAGAATTAAGATTAAGACTTTTAGAGTCTGAGAAAACAGTTAAAAATTTGAAAGAAGCACTTGCTATTGACACCTTGAAGCAGGAAATCGGTGAGCTTGAAGAAGAAAGCAGTAGAGCAGATTTTTGGGATGATATGGAAAACAGTCAAAAAGTTATGCAAAAAATCGGTTCGCTCAAGGCAAAAGTTGCTTCATATGAAAATGTAAAAAATGATTTTGACGATGCACTTGTTATGATTGAGCTTGCAAACGAGGAAGAGGATGCAGATTTGCTTGAAGACTGCACAGCTTCGGTTGAAGAAATTGAAAAAAAGCTTGAATCGTTAACTCTTTCAACTCTTTTGAGCGGTGAATTTGACAGCAAAAACGCACTTCTCACTTTCCATGCAGGTGCAGGCGGAACAGAGGCTCAAGATTGGGCTGAAATGCTCTTTAGAATGTATAATCGTTGGGGCGAGCGCCACGGATATAAAGTGTCTACTCTTGATTATCTTGACGGCGATGTGGCAGGTATTAAGAGTGCAACAATTCTTGTTGAGGGCGAAAATGCCTACGGCTATCTTAAAGGGGAAATGGGTATTCACCGTCTTGTAAGAGTTTCACCTTTCGATTCATCGGGCAGGCGTCATACTTCTTTTGCTTCTGTTGAAGTTATGCCTGAAATTGACGATGATGTTGATGTTGAAATTCGTGACGAAGATATCAAGATGGATGTTTACCGAGCTTCGGGTGCAGGCGGACAGAAGGTTAACAAAACTTCATCTGCCGTTCGTCTTACCCATATTCCTACCGGAATTGTTGTTTCCTGCCAAATTGAGCGCAGTCAGCATCAAAACCGTGAGGTTGCTATGCGTATGCTTAAATCTAAGCTTGTTGAAATTAAGGAAAGAGAAAATCTTGAAAGAATAGAAGATATTAAGGGCGACCAAAAGGAAATCGCTTGGGGAAGCCAAATTCGTTCTTATGTCTTTATGCCGTACACAATGGTTAAAGACCATAGAACCAATTTTGAAATGGGCAACATTACAGCGGTAATGGATGGCGACCTCGACGGTTTCATTAATGCATATTTAAAGATGAAATCTGTTGAAGGAGTGGAATAAAGTTGGAAATACTTGACATAACTGCATTATCAGGTTTTTCTATCAGGCTTGCGCTTGCAATTTTTCTCGGCTTTATTGTAGGCTTTGAACGCCAGTGGACAAAGCATCAGGCGGGAATACTTACAAATGTTATAGTTTGCGTGGGTGCTTATGCTTATACTGCGTTTTCATACATAGCGCTTGGGGACAATATTGATGTTACCCGTGTTGCCGCTCAGGTAGTAAGCGGTATCGGTTTCCTCGGCGCAGGTCTTATTATTCGTGACGGCGCAAAGGTCAGCGGTCTTTCAACTGCCGCAACTATATGGACAACTGCCGCAGTGGGTATTTTGTGTACGCTTGAAGATATCTATTATGCGATTATTGTTGCGGTTGCAATAGTTATTGTTCACCTTGTTTTGCACCCTCTTTCAGATTATGTTAACAAAAAAAATCATTACAACAATGTTAAGCGTGAAAGGGAAGAGTGCACTTATAAAATTTCCATTTTATGTAAGGAAAGCTCGGAGGTTGATATCCGTGCTCATTTGATTAAAACAATCAGGGAAAAGCAAGATGTTCTTCTTCACAACCTTGAAAGTAACGATTCGCCAAACGGTGATGTTAAAATTAAAGCTTATATAACAACAGCAAAAAAGAATAACGATGTTGTTGAAAGTATTATCGTTCATGTCGGCAAAGATGAAGGCATCATTTCTGCCGGTTGGAAAATTACCGAGTAATACCAAACATATAAAATCGCCTCCTGACAAAAATATTGTTAGGAGGTTTTTTTATGAAAAAAATTTTGTTAGTCATAATATCTGTAATATGTATTTTGGCGGTAGTCTACGGATGCTCAAAGAAAAATAAAAATACCGAAACGACAGCCGAGTCTACCACCGAAGCAACATCTCAAAGTGAAACTTCAACAACTTCCGTTGCCGAAACTAAACTTGAAGCCGACAATATGGGAGTTGACGGCTACAGTACGGACAAGGTGGTTTGGGGTCCGGGCAGAGCCGAAAATCACGCTCAGCCAACCGACCCGGTTATGTTAAATTCTCAATATAAAAATCTTGACGGTCATTTCATTCTTGATGATAAAAAATCAATTTGCTTAACTTTTGATGAGGGGTATGAAAACGGTTTCACCCCCGCTATTTTGGATACTCTTAAAGAAAAAAATGTTAAAGCAATCTTTTTTGTAACTTATGATTTTGCCAAAGACAACCCTAAGCTTATTAAACGAATGATAGATGAGGGTCATATTGTCGGCAACCACACCTATCGCCACTATACTATGGACGAGATTGACGAGCAAACGGCTACGCAAGAAATTATGTTTCTTCATAAATATATCAAAAAGAATTTTAATTACGATATGACTTTGTTCCGCTTTCCAAAGGGTGAATTCAGTCAAAGCACACTTGCGCTTGCCAAAAATCTCGGTTATAAGTCTGTTTTTTGGAGCTTTGCTTATGCCGATTGGGATACGCAAAATCAAACGGATGAAAAAACGGCATATAACGAAATCACAAAATATCTTCACCCCGGCGAAATTATGCTCCTTCACGCAGTAAGTTCAACAAATGCCGCCATCCTCGGCGATGTAATAGACGAGGCGAAAAAACAAGGGTATAAATTTACAACAAAAATATAAATAATAATTTAGCGGGCGAACGCAGTTCGCCCCTACGGTGATTTTTTTATTTTAAATAGTCTAAAATGATAAGACTTTCGTAG
>OIYY01000214.1_pt1 | contig 44666 bp, 42 predicted proteins | sample 1588341 | NCBI WGS metagenome assembly OIYY01 (sample SAMN03283287) | human gut metagenome | biome: human-associated habitat; material: feces | host: Homo sapiens | place: Peru | collected 2012 | reverse complement strand
CTATATAAAATAGCATTGGAGGGCTTTTTTTGAAAACAAACATTAAGAGTTTTACTTTAGATGAATTAAAAAATGAGATGGTTTCATTAGGACAAAAGCCTTTTAGGGCTGAACAAATCTTTAAATGGATTCATCAAGAAAATGTACAAAGCTTTGATGATATGACAAATCTTTCTAAAGACTTTAGAGAAGCTTTAAAGGAAAAGTATGACTTACATAATTTTAAAATAATAAGAAAATTAGAATCAAAGGATGGAACAAAAAAATTTCTTTTTGATGTACTTGATGGGAATGCAATTGAATCTGTATTAATGCAATATAAATATGGGTATACTATATGTGTTTCTTCACAAGTCGGATGTAAGATGGGATGCAAATTCTGTGCTTCTACTGGAATTCCTTTTTCAAGAAATTTGGAAGCTGGAGAGATTGTTGAACAAATTTTAGCAGTTCAAAGAGAAGAGAATGTTCGAATTTCTAATATTGTTTTTATGGGAATTGGAGAGCCTTTAGATAATTATGATAATGTAATAAAGGCAATAAATATAATTAATCATCCTAAGGGACTTAATATTGGAACAAGACATATAAGTATTTCAACAAGTGGAGTTGTTCCTAATATATATAGATTGGCTGAAGAGAATATACAATGTACTTTATCAGTTTCATTACATAGTAGTAATAATGAAAAAAGAAGCGAGATGATGCCAGTAAATAAGGCATATCCAATTGAAGAATTGATGCGTGCATGTAAAGAGTATATAAAGATAACAAATAAAAGAATTTCTTTTGAATATGCTTTAGCAAAGGATAATAATGATAATTTGGATGATGCTAAAGAATTAGTTAAATTGTTAAAGGGAATGCTTTGTCATGTTAATTTAATTCCTATAAATAAAATAGAGAATGGTAAATATACAAAGAGTACAAATGATAATATTATTAGGTTTAGAGATTATCTAAATGATAATGGAATTGTAGCTACTATTAGGAGAGAGCTAGGATCTGATATAGATGCTGCTTGTGGACAGTTGAGAAGAGCGGAATTAAAAAAGGAGTAGATGATGAAAGTACTTACTAAAACAGATATAGGAAAAGCTAGAAGTATGAATCAAGATAGTTTTTTAGTATCTGAAAATAAAGATAATGGTTTGAATCTTTATATTTTAGCTGATGGAATGGGTGGCTATAAAGGTGGCGAAATTGCTAGTAAGGTAGCGATTCAGGCTGTTTCAAAATTTATAACTGAAAAGTTTGACGATATTTCTAAGGATAAGCAGTCAATACTTGATTTACTTGAAGATGCAATTGCTTTTGCAAATTCTGCAATATATGAGGAATCTGAGGAAGACGAGGAATTGCAGGATATGGGTACAACTTTAGAAGTATTAATGATTTATAAAAATAAAGTTTATATTGGACATATTGGTGATAGTAGAATATATAGAATTCGTAAGAATAAAATGAAGAAGATAACTACTGATCATAGCTATGTTGAAAAGTTAATTCAGGATGGTGAGATTACAAGAGAAGAGGCTTATCATCATCCTAAAAAGAATTTACTTATTAAGGCTTTAGGTACAGATGAGGTTGTTGAACCTGATTTGATATACACAGTTTTAAATAAAAACGATATATTAGTTATTTGTTCTGATGGACTGACTAATATGGTGAGGGAAGAAAAAATCTTTGATATAATCAAAGAAAATGCAGATGAAGATGTTACAGATGTATTAGTTGATGAAGCAAATAATGCAGGTGGTCTAGATAATATAACAGTTATTGTTATAGATAATAGATAGTAAATTATTAATATCTTTTTAGTAAAGGGAGAGATAAATATATGAATCTAATAGGAAGAATGCTTGCTAATAGGTATGAAATATTAGAAAAAATAGGTGTTGGTGGAATGGCAACAGTGTACAAGGCAAAATGTCATGTGCTAAATAGATTTGTTGCTGTTAAGGTTTTAAAAGAGGAATTTATTACTGATATTGAATTTATAAGAAGATTTAAATCTGAGGCTCAAACTGCTGCTAGTTTGACACATCCAAATATTGTTTCAATTTATGATGTTGGAAATGAGGGGGATGTTTATTATATTGTAATGGAGCTTATTCAAGGTAAAACTTTAAAAGAAATAATTGTTGAAGATGGAAAATTATCTTGGAAATGGTCTGTAAACATTGCAATTCAAATAGCTTCAGCGCTAGAGACAGCTCATAAAAATAATTTGATACATAGAGATATAAAACCTCATAATATAATTATTACTGAAGATGGAATGGCTAAGGTTACTGATTTTGGTATAGCTAAGGCGGTTTCAAATTCTACAATAACGGCTTTTGGAACTACGATTGGTTCTGTTCACTATTTTTCACCAGAGCATGCCAAGGGTGGTGTAACAGATGCTAAATCTGATATATATTCACTTGGAATTGTTATGTATGAAATGCTTACAGGAAGGGTACCTTTTGATGCTGATACACCTGTATCAGTTGCTTTGATGCAAGTTCAGGAAGATCCTATTGAACCTAGAAAGTTGAATCCTCAGATTCCAATAAGTGTTAATAATATAATTTTAAAAGCTATGCAAAAAGATCCTGCTGATAGATATCAGAGTGCAACAGAAATGCTTATTGATTTAAGTACGGCTTTGAAAAGACCTGATGATGATTTTGTAAAAATTAATAAAAAGTTTGATACATTACAAACTCAAAAATTATCAACATTATATGATATAGATAATAAAGCTATTAAAGATGATGATGATGAGGAGGAAGAAGTTGTAAGACCAAGAAATAAGAAAAAAAGAGGTTTCTTTGGATTTATGAAAGATCATATATTCCTTTCATTTATTTTAATTGCTGTTATATTATTTAGTGTTGCACTTGGTGGAACAATTTTAATAATGAATTTAACTAAATCTAAAGATGTTCAAATACCTAATTTGGTTAAGAATGCTTCTGGAGTAAGACTTACAGAGCAACAGGCTGTGGAAATTTATAATAGTACAGAATTCAAAAAGAAAAATGATTTGAAGATTGAATATGTTGAAGATGAGACAATTAATGGTGAAACTGTAGAACCTGGTCAAGTTGTTAAACAAAATCCAAATTATGTTGAAAATAGAAAGATTAAAGTAAAAGATCAAATAACAATTTATGTTAGAAAAGAAAGAGAAGCTAAAACTTTAAAAATGATTGATTTAACTGGAAAGACAACAGAAGAAGCTGAAAAGTTATTGGCTGACCTTGGATATGTTGGTAAAATAACATATGAAGATGAGAATAGTGATAGTTTAAAAACTGGATTAATTATCAGACAGACAATCCAATCAGGTATTGAATTTAAAGATAATGCAGATTTAACTCTTACAATAAGTAAAGGTAGCGATAAGGTTGATGTACCAAATGCTTTAGGAAAAACTGAAGAAGAAGCTAAAAAATTAATAGGGGATGCTGGATTTACGGTTAAGGTTGAATATACAGAAAATAATGATAAATCAGATGGAATAGTTTTAAAACAAAGTAATACAGATAAAGCTAAAACTGATGAAGTAATTACAATTACAGTAAATAAAGTTCAAAAAACAAAATCAGTTGCTGTTACAATTGATTTATCTAAATATGTTCAAGCTAAAACGCCAACAAATACATCAGATGATAAAACAAATTCAACAACTACAGATACACCTGGTGTTACAACTGCAAAAGTTGAATTAAAAGTAGGAGATAATACTTATGGTGGAGAAAAATATGATGTTACTACTAAACCTACAATAACGATATATGGTAAAGGAAATATGCAAGTAGCTTTAATTATTGATGGAAATACTAAGATAACAAAAGATATTGACTTTAATAAAGATACTGCATTAGCTTTTCCATAGAGAATATATATAAAACAATTAAGGGCATGACATATAATCGTGCCCTTAAATTTAGGATAGAAAGAAGGAGAATATATGGCTGAAGTATCAGTATCAGTTTTAGATGTGGAAGAAGAGAATGCGATTAATGTATTTTACAATATTGAAACTGCTAAGATAGATTATTTTCATATTGATGTTATGGATGGAGAATTTGTAAAAAAAGATAATGTTTTACAAATGAGAGATTATGCTTTAAAAATAACTAGTGTTTCAATGACACCAATAGATGTTCATTTAATGGTTAATAATCCAAAAGAGCATTTAGATTATTTTATAGATTTAGGTGTAAATAGAATTACTTTTCATTATGAGGCATGTTCTAATAAAGATGAAATTATTTCGATTGCAAAATATTTAAATGAAAATAGGGTTAGAGTTGGAATTGCTGTAAATCCTGATACAAAGATAGAAGAAATTCTTGATATATTACCTTATGTACATATGGTTTTGGTTATGTCTGTTGTTCCAGGAAAAGGAGGACAAAAGTTTATACCTGAGACACTTGATAAAGTTGAAATATTAAGAAAATATTGTGAAGAAAATGACTTAGATATGGACATTGAAGTTGATGGTGGAATAAATGACGAAACAGGAAAAGAAGCTGTTGAAGCTGGTGCAAATATTCTTGTTTCTGGAAACTATGTATTAAATGCCGATGACTATAAAGAGGCTATTAATAATTTAAAAAATCTATAGAGAGAATATTTCTCGGAAAGGAAATCAAATGAAAAAAAGAATTATTGTTAGTGCAGTGATATTAATTGTTATTGCAATTTTAGGTGTATCAACTGTTTTTGCAACAGATATGCAACCACTAACTATGGACTATACTCCAATTATTGATGGAGATATTGCTACTCATGCAATGGAGATTAGCAATAATGTAAAAGAAGATAGTATTTATAAAGCTGGAGAGAAAGTTGAATTAAATGGTGAATATGTTGATGGAAATGTCTATCTTGCTGGAAATGATGTTAAAATTGAAAATGAAACCATAAATGGCGATGTTTTTATTTTTGCTAATAATGTTGAGATTGCACCAAATACAATAATTGATGGAAATCTTTATATTTGTGCAGCTAATGTAAAACTTGATACAACTATATCTAGAGAGCTATTTTGTGTGGCCAAAGATGTTGTTTTTGAAAAAACAGCTATTATAGAATATAGTGCAAATATTGCAGCAGAACATATATATGTTAATGGTACATTCCGTAGAGATGTAAATTGTACTGTAAGCAATATTGAAGTTGACAATGCTACTGCGATAAGGGGAACATTAAATTATTCTTCTGAACAAGAAGCTAAAATTGGAGAAGATGCATCAATTGGTAATATTAATTTTTCAAAACAAGTGGAAGAGAAAGAAACAGCTTTAGATGTAATTACAGAATATGTTTTAGATTTTGCTAAATATTTTGTTTTGACAATGGTATTGTTAATTGTGTTTATTAAATTATTACCAAAATTCATTAATAATTTGAAAGATCAATTTAGAGTAAGTTCATTTGGAATTGGAATTTTATCTTTAATTATTGTGCCTATTTTATTGGTATTAATGTTAGTTTTAAAAGTTACTTCAACACTTGCTTTTGCGTTATTAGCATTATTTATATTAGTTTTAATGTTATCTATGGCTATAACAAATATTTCACTTGCAAAGAAATTGGAAGAGAAGAAACCTAATATTAAACTTCCTATATGGACTGCAATTGTAACAGCTGTTACATGGGTGGTATATCAAATCCCTGTTTTAGGTGGTATAGTTGCATTTATTTGGGTTGCAACTGGACTTGGAATGTCAATTAGATATTGCTTTTCAAAAAATAAATAAGTGATAAAGAAAAAGTGAAAATTAAAATTTTTAAGTTCATTTTTATAATTATTTAAAGTAGATATTGTTATTTAATATAATAGGAAGTTATTTGATTTTTCTATTATATTAAAAAGCTGAAATGTATTATTTCAAGACATTTCAGCTTTTTTTTCGTAATAAATGCAGTCTGTTTTTGAGTTTAATTTTTTTGCTTGTACCTTTTCATAATTGCAGAACCCGTTGATTTTGATAGATACAATCATAAGAACATTGAATATTTGTCAAAGTTACATACACCTCTTTAATAAATATTATATGCTTATTTTTGATTTATATACCATAAAAACTATTTGCTATAATATAAAAATAATATGAATAAAAATTTGCTAAGTAAAGATTTTAATTTTAAAATGTTATTGCATGTATTAATGTTTTGATTTATATTCATTGCAATATTTTTTTATAGGACAAATGTTACATTTTGGTGAACGAGCAATGCATGTATAACGTCCATGCCAAACGAATAGATGATTAACATCGGCCCAATCTTTTTTATCAAATGTTTTTAATAAATCTTTTTCTATTTTTTCTGGATCAGTTTCTTTGGAAAATCCAATTTTATTTGAAATTCTTCGTGCATGTGTGTCTACTGCTATTCCTTGTGCATTGTTGAATGCTTCTAGCATTATAACATTTGCACTTTTTCTGCCAATACCAGGTAGTTTGATTAGTTCTTCCATTGTATCTGGAACAATAGAATTATAATCAGTTACTAATTTTTTGCTACATGCTAATGCGTTTTTTGCTTTATTTTTATAAAAGCCACAAGGGTGAATAATTTCTTCTAAAACATGTATATCCATGTTAGCCATTTTTTCTGGTGTGCCATAGTCTTTGAAAAGAAGAGGAGTTGTTTTATTTACACGTTCGTCTGTACATTGTGCAGATAACATTACTGCAATTGTGATTTGAAATGGTGTTTCAAAATTTAAACTGCAAGTGGCTTCTGGATAAAAATCTCGTAATATATTTAAAATTTCTGTTGCTTCTTTTTTTGTTTTCATATTTTACTTCCTTTTTTAATATATTTTAATATCATAATTCGAACAATATTATATAACAAATAATATAATATATAAAGAGATAGGGGGAGAAAAGCATGTTTAGAGGGTTGAAAAAAACAATTGCAGTATGTTTGATAGGTTTTGGACTTGGAACAATAATGGTGTTATTATTGCCTGTGACATGGTGGCTTATTATAGTTGGAATTGTTGTTATTGCAATTGGAATTATGTGGCTATCATGCTAAATGAAATTAGAAATGTACTCCTAGTTAGAAAGGTGGATGAATGATGAAAGTAGTTGTGAAAAAGTCTCCTAAATTTTTAAGAGGTTTTTTAAAATTGATTTTTGGAATAAAAAGTACTTAGAAGATAGTTAAAACATAAATTAGTAAGAAAGCCATGTGGAATGAATTTGATTTATTAAGTTAAAAGTTTAATAAAGAAAGTTTTAGTTTATGTTGGCTTTCTTATTTTATGTATAACTGCGGGTTACTATTAAAATTAAAAAAATACAACACATGTTTATGTGTTGCCTTTTTTTACGAAATATAATTAAGCTCTTGTAACTTTTCCAGAACGTAAGCATTTTGCGCATACTGTTATTCTTTTTGGTTGTCCGTCAACTATAGCTTTTATTCTTCTTAAATTTGGTCTAAATGTTCTTGTTGATCTTTTACTAATATGTGAACGTGTTATACTTAATTGATTTCCGAAATTTATATTTTTATCACAAATTGCACATTTTGCCATGACTTTATGCACCTCCATTTATTTTTTTAACTGACTAATAGTTAATATAACATAGTTTTTTTGAAAATACAAGTGTTTTGAGAAAAAAATATGTTTTAGTAGTATTTTTGTAGACAATTGGAGAGACTAAATGTTAAAATACTTTTGTAAAAAGATAGGGAGTATAAGATGAAGAAAAAGAAATTGTTATTAGTAATTATTTTAATTTTGATTGTAATATTTGTAGTAAGCTTTGTTGGAATAGAGAACTATAGAAAAAAGAAAAATCAAGAAGAAATTGATGCTTCAATTCATGGTGTGGTTTTAGCTGAGGATGTTCCTTTTTATGCTAAGGCCGAAACAAATAATGTTCGTCAAATAAAATTATTGCATAAAGGTGAGAATGTTTATATTTTAGATGAATTTGAGAAGGATAATATAGATTGGTATAAAGTTAAAATAGATGGAAAGAGAAACGGATATGTGCGTGCAGATAGCGTGCATTATTATAAAGAAATAAATTCACAAAAGGTTTTGGTTTCTGATGTTTCACAATTTAATATTGATAAAAATTTTGAAAACATGGAAGATTTTGAAGTGTTTTTATTAGAGAATGAGATTAGTTATGTGTATATAAGAGCTGGCGGAAGAGGTTATGGTCAAAAGGGTAATTTTTATTATGATGAGAATTATAAAGATTATATAGAAGCTTGTGAGTATTTAAAAATTCCTTATGGATTTTATTTTTTAGATGAAGCTTTAAATGATAAAGAAGTTGATGAGGAAGTAGATTTTATATCTAATTTCTTAAAAGATAATGCAGGAAAGTATTGTTTGCTTCCAGTGGCATTAGATGTTGAAAAACATGATGGTAAGGGTAGAGCTGATAATATATGGGATGCTAGGGCTGAAATTGTACAGGGATTAATTGATAAGCTTAACGAAAAGAATATTAGTAATATTTTATATACAAATGCTCAAACGGCTAATTTGTATTTAAGTGATTTAAAAACAAAATTCTGGATTGCATATTATCCAGAAGAAGGCAAGGTTCCTGATTATTGGTATTTTGATACGAAACAAGATGGAGCTTCAAATACAAAACTTCAAAAACGTACAATTGGATGGCAATTTACTGAGCATGGTGCGGGAGATGAAATTTCAGAAGATGTAGATTTATCGCTTATGAAAAAGGAGTTCTATAAATAAATATTGAAAAAGTTTACATAAGGTGATATAATTGTTTTTGCATTAGCAATAAAAACGCCCCGTTTGCATCATGAAAGGAGAGAACTATATGGAAAATATGGCGTTAGTAAATGTTCATGAGTTAAACAAAGTTGTAGATGTACACTGCCGGAGTATAAACATTTTAGATGCTAGAAGAGAAGCTGAAGAGCTGTACAAAGCTATAAAGTTATATGGCTATGAGAATGTAAAAACAGTTCACTTTGATGAATCTATGTGTCCTTACATCCGCGCTGGAAAAGGCATTTCGGAAGATGTTAGAGCTTTATCCGCTTTTGGAGTTATGAATTTGTTTCAAATGAGTGATTCTGCTGTAAGCAAAGCAAGGTTACAAAAACATTACGGTGATGTTTCTTTTGAAGCTGTGTTAGGAGCAAGAATTGGAGCATCATTATGCTTATCGGATAAACCTTTAGTAGATGCTATGGAGAAATATGCAGGTATTGAATTTGATAAGGAGGCTTATGAAAGTGTTTATATTCAGCAACTCTTTAACTTTGTTGAACATAGTAGCAAAAGTGTAGATTTGTTAAGCCTTTGGTCACAGACAGAAAATTTATTTAAAGGTATTGTAACCGTTGGACTTGATAATGTAACTGCTTGGTACTATAATAATGGTTCACAGCCATATAAACTTTTTGGAAGAGATCTTTCAGAGAAGTTAAGAGCTTTTTGTGGACTTATTGTTATGTTTATGTATGGCATTAGAACAGATAGCATACATTTGTTGCATATTCAGGATATGCTTGGATTAAGCACTTCAATTTCCAATATTCTTGGAGATGATTATTTGAAAGAGTGCCGGACTTTACGAGAGATTGTTAACAAGTATCTTGGAGAGCCTGCAGGAACAATCAAAGCTGAGCCGTTATTTCTCCAGAAGCCGTTTGAGCTTATTGAGCTTAAAAAGTTTGATGTGGACGATTTGCGTAGCATTGAAAACTTGTGGATGGCACTTGAATCACTTTACAAAAATGTGAAGATGGTAGGTGCTGATGACGTTAAGGTTTGCTTTTGGAACGAGAATAAGAAAAAGAAGGTAGTTTTAACGGGAAACGAGATTCCTGATAGGATAAAAGCTTTTGACGAGGAATGTGTCATTTATATGTATCGTATGTGTGACGATTCTGAAAAGCGTTCGAGGCTGGAAGAGGATTTGGGCTTGAATTATCCGAGCAGGTATGTTCTTGGAGACACAAATGTTATATCTTGCAAAAAGAGCATGCCGTGTGTTCCTTTAAGAGATATTGCAAGAAGATACTTAGAGAGTTAACTTTTTAAATGTAACTAGTTAATATAACGGGGCAAAAAGATACCGGGTAATACCGGTATCTTTTTTTATGTTATATGAATTTTTTTGAGAACATCATTTTGGAAAAATAGAAGAAAATCCGATAATATAAAAATAAAATTAAAAAATGAAACTATTTATAACCCAGCTTGCCTCTAATAATAGAAGGAGATATATTACTAGTAAAGGAAAAAGCGAGGTTATTAAAAAAATAATAATTGAGATAGTATTAAATTAATTCAGAAAAGGAGTAAAATGGAGAATCTAATTTTAGAAGCTATAAATGGAAATGAATTAGCATTTGATAAATTAATTATTAGCATAGAAAAAGATTTATATAAAATTGCTAGAATGCGTTTGAACTATGAAGAAGATATAGAAGATGCTGTGCAAGAAACAATTATACAAGTATATAGAAATATCCCAAAAATAAAACAACCACAATATTTTAAAACATGGGTGGTTCGAATTCTCATTAATAATTGTAATAAAATTTATAAAAAAAATTTATTAGAAAAGAAGGTGCAATATAATGAGAACTTTGTTGAAGAATATAAGTATATACAGAATGATGAGAGAATAGAGAATATAGATTTTTATATGTTAATTAGGGAACTAAAATATAAAGAAAGAATAGTTATAATATTATATTACTTGTGTGGTTTTACAACTAAACAAATAGGAAAAATATTAAGAATACCAGAGAGTACAGTAAAAACTAGAATGAATAGAGCAAGAAGAAAATTAAAAAATACTTTTAAAGGAGGAGCCGATTATGAAAGAAATAGACAATAGTATAAAAGATGCATTGTTACAAGATATTGACCTTCCAAATACGTATAAGTATATGATTAGAGAGACTTTAAAAAATAAAAATAAATTAAAAAAAATTGATATTAAAGATAGAATTTATAGAATGGTTGTAAGCATAATTAGTATGATATTAGGATTAACTGGTATTTGTTTTGCAGGTGTATCTTTATATAATAACTTAAATGAAGATGTAATATATCAAAAAAATATTGAAACTAGAGGTTTATTTGATGATGGAAGTGGAATAACGACTGTTACTACAGATTTTCGAATGGCTGATATGATAAGAGATGACGAAAATGATTCTTTTTATAAACTGATAACAAATTATGAAAAATATATGGAATACAAAAATCGAGTAAGTGATTTACCTAATATGGCGGAAGATGATTTTAAAGAGAATGCACTTTTTATTATGACATGGATGAGCGAAAGACAGTTACATGAAAAAGATTTGAAAGTTGAAAAAGTAACTTGTGATAGTGAAACAACGTATATAATATTAAATCAAAATGATAATCCTAATTATGATGATAAAAGCAATGTATTATTTGCAATTATAAATAAAGAACAATTAAGAAATAGTATAAAGATACAGTATGATTATTCTGAATTAGAAAAGTTAATGAATTTGAACGATAGTACAAGAAATTCTAATATTTATTTAGCGATTGAAAATAATGAAATTAAATCCGGAAACATTGATATTTTAGATAAATTCTTATCAGAATCTACAAGAGGTAAACAGTTGTATATAAGAGTATCAGATTATCAAAATGACGAAATAATAGAAATGAAAACGATTTATGATGTGCTTTTTAAAAATGGTGTATATTATGTTATTAGAAGAAACGAAGAAGGTTCATATAAAACCTTGGAGAGTTATGCGGAATTGGTTAAAGTTGAAGGAAAATCACAAATTTTATATTTTTGGAAAGAACATAAGGATGATGAATCATATATTCCTTTTATTATGGTAAATAAATAAAGTACAAATTGTATATTTTTATCTTTTGAAAAGTAAAATAAATTAAGAATGTATCTTATTGTTGGACTAGAGCAATTTTTTTTAAGTTGCTCTAGTTTTTATATAATAGGAAGTTTAGAAAAAATCCTATTATATAAAAATAACAATGCACAGAAATTTGAAACTTTTTTTTTAGTTTAAATATCTAATAATATATAGAGAATAGGAGGAGTTTATGAAAAACATAAGAAGAAAATTTTGTATAGTAATAATTAGTATGATTATAATAATATGTTCATGTAATGTTTTTAAAGTGTTTGCGAATACATCAGATCAATTAAAAAAGCAACAACAAGAAAATAGAGAAGAAATTGAAAAAGCTGAGGCTGAACAAAAAATTATAAAAAGTCAAATGTCATCAATAGAAAAAGAATTAGATAATTTAAATTCGCAGATTTCGAGTTGTGAGGGAGAAATATATAATTTAAATTTGGATCTTCAGAATGTTAATGAAAATATTAAAAGTACGGAAAAAGAGTTAGAAAAAATAGAGAGAGAATTAACTGAAAAAGAAGAGTTATTGAAGAAAAGATTAGTGGCTTCATACAAGAATGGTGAGACAAGTTATTTAGATGTTCTTTTAAATTCGGATAGTTTAACTTCGTTTTTATCAAATTATTTTATGTTGGAAAAAATGACAGAAAATGATATATCCTTGATTGAAAAAGTAAAAAATACAAAAGAACATATAAAAAACTCTAAGTTGATATTAGAACAAAATAAACAGGAAGTAGAAGAAATAAAAGAAAAGCAAGAATTAAAGAAACAAGAATTGAATAATACTAAAGAACAAAAAAATCAAAAATTAGATCAATTATCTTCTGAAGAGAAAAGTATTCAGCAAAATATTGATTTGATGAGAGAAGAAGATACAAAGATTATGAATGCTATTAGAGATGCAGAGAAAGTAAATAACAATATTAGTAATGTAAAAGAACCTGCAACAAATCCAGGAGGATATATTTGTCCAGTTCCTGTGGCTTATTCTACAATAACAACAGGTTTATATTATGGACCACCAAGTAGTGCATACCACGGGGCAGTTGATTTTGGTTCACACGGGATAAGTGGTCAACCAGTTTATGCAGTAAAATCAGGTACAGTTACATTAACACAAGCTTTAAATTATAGTTATGGAAATTATGTGATAATAAATCACCATGATGGAACGTATACATTATATGCACATGGACAGGCTGGTTCAATTTGTGTATCTCCAGGTCAAAAAGTTGAACAAGGGCAACAGATTATGAGAGTAGGAAGTACAGGAAATTCGTCAGGTCCTCATTTGCATTTTGAAGTTAGAGTTGCTCCAGGTGGGTATAACAATAGAGTAAATCCAATGAACTATTTACCATAATGGTGAAATAGATGAAGAGTGGCATATAGATTTAAAAGTATGCTAATTTTGTGTACGAACAAAGACAAAGGACTAAAAAAATTAAAATAGGTGCATATAGTTCGCTTTTGTTTTATGATTAGAAATTAAATAACCATGCGTGTGTTCTAGTTAATTTTTTTGTCGCATATACATTTAAAAAAAGATAGAGGAGATAGATATATGAAAAGAAAAATATATTGCGCTTTTTTATGTATATGCTTTTTATGTATAACAGAGGTGTGTCATGCGACTTATTTGACAATTCCAACATGGGCGGAAGACTCAATTGTGGAGACTTCCGGAGAGGTTGGAGAAAATTTCTTGGATTTATCTTGTGAATCTGCTATATTGATTTCGCAGGATACGGGTGAAGTTTTGTATGAACATAATGCTCATGAAAAATTGCGCCCAGCTAGTGTTACTAAAGTTATGACGATTTTATTAATAATGGAAGAAATAGATTCAGGAAGATTGTCATATTCTGATAAGATTTCATGTAGTGAAAAAGCTTCTTCAATGGGAGGTTCTCAAATTTGGCTTGATACAAGAGAAGAGTTGACTGTAGATGAGATGTTAAAGGCAATTTGCGTTGTTTCTGCTAATGATTGTACTGTTGCTATGGCTGAGCATATTGCTGGTAGTGAAGAGATGTTTGTAAATCGAATGAATGAAAGAGCTAAAGAGCTTGGAATGAATGATACTACATTTAAGAATTGCCATGGAATTGATGAGGATGGACATGAAACTTCAAGTTATGATATTGCACTAATGTCTAGAGAGCTTTTGAGAAATCATCCTAGTATTACGAAATATACAACAATATGGATGGATTCACTTAGGGATGGAAAATCTGAGCTGGTTAATACGAATAAGTTGATTAGAAATTATCAAGGAGCAACAGGATTAAAAACTGGTTCAACGTCATTGGCTTTATTTAATTTATCTGCAAGTGCTACAAGGGATGATTTATCTTTGATTGCTGTTATTATGAGAGCGCCTTCTACTAAAGAGAGGTTTAGTTGTGCAAGAAAATTGCTTGATTATGGATTTAGTACTTTTAAATATAAAAAGTTTGCTGAAAAAGATGTTGAGGTAATGAATGTACCAATTAATAAAGGTGTTGTTTCAGAGGTTTCTGTAAAATATGCTGATACGTCTGGAAAGATTATGAACAAAAAAAGTGAAGGTAATATTGAACAGGAGATTATAATAAATGATAATGTTTCTGCGCCTATTGAGGCAGGTCAAGTGCTTGGAAGGGTTGAGTTTAAGGTAGATGGTGAGGCAGTAGCTAGTGTTGATTTAGTTGCAGAAAGTGAAGTCGGAAAATTAAATATTTTTACAATGGGAAAGAGAATTTTGAAAAAATGGTTTTATTTATTTAGAAAATGAGCAATTATAATTGACAAATAGTGTTTTTCCAATTATAATGTATAGTGTAACTTTAATGAAAGGAGTACTAATATGTTAGCTAAATGGTGGAGAAAAATAGGTCTTTTTATATTAATCGTTGCTTGTTTATTTAATATAACATCAAAATTAGTTAAAAGGGTTTCTTTTAGCGATAATGTAAAAGTTACTGTTTCAAATAAAGTCGAAAACGTTGTTACTCAAGTAAAGGGTGATGATACTAACAATCAAAAAGGTAAAAACACAACAAAAAATAAGTAAAACTATTGAAAAAAAAATAGAGTTGTGCTAATATATAAAAGATATTGTTAAGAAAAGTAAGGAAGAGGTGAATTACATGAGAGAAGGAATACATCCAAATTATGAAGCTACAACAATTACATGTGCTTGTGGAAACGTAATGGAAACAAATTCAACAAAAAAAGATATGAAAGTTGATATATGTTCAAAATGTCATCCATACTGGACTGGAAACTTAAAGAGAGAAACTACTGGTGGTAGAGCTGATAGATTTAAGAAAAAATATGGATTACAATAAAAAATCGGGCAAGTCAGAGGGCTTGCTCTTTTTTCCCCAATTTGAAGTTGCTTTAAGATAAACATTTAAATTATATTACTAATGTAAATAATGTGAATTATTATTGAAAGGGTGTTTAAATATTTATGGAAGAAGAAATAAAAAAAGCCTTAGAAGCTCGTGAAAGAGCATATTGCAAGAGTTTCAAGGTAGGAGCACTTCTAAAGATGAAAAGTGGTAAAGAATACACAGGATGTAATATTAATAATCAAGGAATCCAATCTATTTGTGCTGAACGTGTAGCTTTTTCAAAGGCTATATCAGAAGGTGATTTAGATTTTGATTACATAATTGTTGTTGGAGGTAGTACAAGAGCACAACATTTAGATAAGTGTTTACCTTGTGGTTACTGCAGACAATTTATGTCTCAATTTGTTGACAAGGATTTTAAAATATATGCATATTATGAAGGTAAAACTGATTGTTATACTCTTGATCAATTATTACCAGAAGCATTCGATTTATAATAATATACTGAATATAGGGAGTACAAGTCCGAAGCTTGCAAGTATAATAATACTTACGGCTCCGGATTTTATTTTTGGGGTACTCATATATAGCATATGATGATGATTCAAGAAATGCATAAATTGCAAATAGAATTATTACAAGTTTCATTTAAAAATCTCCTATCGATTAAGTTTTAGAAAACAAGAATCCAGATAATAAGTGGTTAGTTGATGTTACTTCAAATGTTGCATTTTTGTAGAGTTCTTTCCAATTGTATTTATCTATCTGATTTTGTGTTAAGAAGTTTTTATTGAAATAACCTTCAAATCCAATAACGTCGACTCCGTATTCTTGAGCTGTTTTACATAGAAAGGCTGTACAAGAATCTTCTAAAAATTTATTAATTTCTGCTTCAATTTTTTGCCTAGCTTCTTCTGATGAAAAATCATAGTTTTCATTAGCTGATAAAATTTTTGAATTTACGCTTATGTTGCAAGTAATTTTGGGTTTACCATTATCAAGTGTTACTTTGATTTTTGTTTTTTGAGGCGAACTTAAATTAATACTTAATGGAATATCAGGGCGTTGATAGTTATATACTTCAATAGTTGATTCTTCAAAATTATTTGTTAGTAGATTATAACAAACTGTTTCTACTCCAGAAGTTCTACCAATCATTTTATATTTGTCAAAAATAGCTAAGCCAAGTGTTTCGATGTTATCATCTTTTTCAAAACAATATAATGCCAAAGGAGAAGAGATATCATGATGCGTTGATGAGTAAAAATGTGATAAAGTACATGGTGTGGTGTATGATGTTATTTTTATTGATTCTATAAATGATGTGTAAAATTTTGAAGAGATATCTTCAACTTTTGAAGCTGTTTCTAAAAAGCTTTTGGCTTTGTCTTGGCAGACTAAAATGTTGCAGGTTGGTCTGATTTCTATATTGTTCGAAGTTGTGTTTATAATGTTTCCTAATCCTTCTCTTGCAACTTCTTCGGATATTACTAATGCTGTGCAATGAGATAGGTTTATTTGATTTACATTTTCAAGATTTAGCATGGCTATTCCGATATTAAAAGAATTACATTTTACTGTTTTTATATCAGTTTTTATTTTAGTACCACCAGATTCTGATGAATCGGATTTGGCAATTTGTACGGTTAGGGATAGTGGTTCATTTTCAGAATCTGATTTGTCAATTCCAATTGCAATTACATATGATAATTCTTCTGTTCCTCTTACATCATATGAACTTGAAAATGTTATGCAAACAACTAAAATAAGTGCAAATATGAGTATTTTTTTCTTCATATGCTAGATTTCCTTTCTTTTTATATTTCCAATGATTAAAATAATAAAACATAATAGTAAAATGCTTAATATTGAGTATTTGTAAACAGTTGTAGAGAGTAGTTTAAAAAATGTTTGATTTTGAAGTAGGGTAATTATTGCAAAGAATATTCCTAAGAAGGAGTATGAGAAATTTCTAGATTCTTTACATTCTGTTAGCTTCCCAAATATGTTACTCATGAACATTAAAGAAATGCTTAAATATGAGAATGCTGAAATTATCCAAAGGAATATGAAAATTGCGTCTGTTCTTTGCAGAAATTTTCCAAGTTCGATACAACGAGTTAATAAATACATAGACATTATTTCTTCACTATTTATAATAAAAGGAAATGTTGAGAGTAGGATTATTACGGTAAAAAGTAGGAAAAGGCCTGAAATTAACATTGAAATTAGTGCTACTTTTTTAAAGTCTTTTTTATTTTTTAAAAATGGTACTATAAAAAATAAATATAGTAGACCTCCATATGCAAATATATTTTGACTTCCTTCTAAAAATGTTGTTTTTACATTTTGTCCTAATATTGGATATAATCTATTAAGGTTCAAATTTTTTAATATTCCTGCAAAAATTACAATTAAGCTTAATAATATTATTGGAATAATAACACTATTTGCTTTGATAATGGATTTGAAACCTGTTTTATTTGCTATTCCCATACACCCTAGAAAAATTAATAATATAAGTGAAATTGGTGTGTTAGGAAAGTATATGATTTGCAAAAGTGTTGTAAATTCATAGATTACGGATGTTATAATCATTGTGAATAATATTAATAAAAGTGTTCCTAAAATTATTTGAAGTGGTTTTTTGCCAACATATTGTGATATGTCAATTATATCTTCGTTAGGAAATTTTTGAAATAGTTTGCAAATTATAAGTGTTATTATTAATGTTAGAATAGTCGTAAATATGATGTTGGCTGGGCTTCCAGTTTTTGATTGTTTGATTATTTCTTTTGGAATGTTTAAAAGTATTTTATTAATCATTACAATTAAAACTAGAAAAATCGCTTCAAGTTTTCCTATTTTTAAATTCATAAATTCCTCCTTAGTATTTCCATTTCATACTTACTTTGTCTTCTTGAACAGGACGTTTTGTATTTAAGAATGAGCTTCTGTTTTCTTTTTTCCAAATAGGTTTTATAAAGAATGATGAGTCTGTGTTTTTGTTTGTTGGTGGCAGATATGGTGAAAAATATGATGCGCCAAATGATTGTAAATTTGATAATAGAATTAGTTGTATGAACATTCCAAAACTAATTCCTAAAAAACCTGCAATATATCCTAAAATTATATACATAAATCGAAATGTCCTGATGGTAAAGTTTAATGAAAAATCAGGAATTGCATATGAGCAAATACCTGTGACGGCAACTATTATAATTAATAGGGGAGTTACTAAATTAGCTGATACGGCTGCTTCACCTAGGATTAAACCACCGATAATTCCTATGGTTGAGCCTATTGGCGCTGGAACTCTTAAGCTAGCTTCTCTTATTAATTCGAATGAGATTTCCATTATTAAAAGCTCGACTATTACCGGAAATGGAATTGAACGCCTCATTGCTGATATTGCAAAAACTAAGTCAGTTGGGAGAAGTTCTTGATGAAAATTTGTTACTGCTACATATAATGCTGGCATAAACATTGCTACGAAGAAGGCTATGGAACGGATGACACGTATTAAATTCCCGTATTGATGTCTTAAGTTGATGTCTTCTGGTGATGTAATGAAGTCTATTAATATTGCTGGAACTATTAAGGCGTAAGGGTTTCCGTTTACAAGAATTACAACTCTTCCTTCTAAAATGTTGTTACATGCTCTATCGCATCGTTCTGTAGCAAATGTCTGAGGGAAGAGGATGCTGGAGCTGTCTTGAATTAATTGTTCTACGGTACCTGAATTTATAATTGAATCTATGTCTATATTACAAAGTCTGAAACGAACTTCGTTTACTAAGTCTTCGTTTGCGATGTTCTTCATGTAGCAGAATGAGACAGCTGTTTTGGTTACTTTTCCGAGTGAGAGTTGCTCGATTACTAAATTTTCGTTGTTTATAATTCTACGAATCATTGATGTGTTTGTACGGATATTTTCAACGAATGCTTCTTGTGAACCACGCACTACTACTTCGTTTTCAGGTTTGGTTATGCTTCTTGTTTTGTAGCCTTTAGCTTCAACGCAAAAGGCTTGGTCTAATGTGTCTACTAAAAGGCATGTAAATCCGGCATTAATTTCAGGGATTATATTTGAAAATTCATTTTCAGTTTTTATTGAATTTTGGCTTATTAGGGAGTTGTATATTATATTTTGTAGTTCTGGTGTTTGTGTTGTATGAAAGTTTAAGTCTGTGTTTTTATTTATGATTAATGTTTCCGTTGATTTTTCTGTATTTGTTTGATTTTTGTGCATAAGTGGATTTAAAACGTAATGATTTACCATGTCTGAGTCTACCATTCCGTCTATATATATTAGAGCTGCGTTATATTGTTTTCCTTTGCCGTTTAACGTGAATTTTCTGATTACTATATCACTGTTTATTAAAGCATTATATTTTACTGTTAGATAGGTCAAATTTTCTTGCAAATATTTTGATACTTTTTGAGTTATTTTATGTTCTTGCTCATTATTAGAGATTTGTGTTTCGGATAAATTGTATGCATAATGTGTTGATGGATCAAAAGAAAATAATTCATTTAAAAATTTATTTTTTGACATATTTGTTCTCCTTCATGTGTATTATTAAAGGTAATTATTTATAGTATTAGCAAATTTATGGAAATAATACACTTGGTATTTAAGCATTTGATTTTAACGAATTTTGAGACGAATGAAAAATATTTGTTGTTAAATTAAAGAAGTTTGAGAGAATAAAAATGTTTAAAAAGTTTTTGGAATAAATTATAAAAATCTAAATATACATTAATTAAAAGTAGTAGTCCAATGGAATTTAGGAGGGTGTTATGGAGAATTTGGATATATATAAGGATATTGCTGAAAGAACAGATGGCGATATTTATGTGGGAGTTGTTGGCCCTGTAAGAACTGGTAAATCAACATTTATTAAGAAGTTTATGGAATTATTGGTGTTGCCTAACATTGATAATGAGTATAAAAGGGAGCGTGCAATCGATGAATTGCCACAAAGCGCTGCTGGTAAGACTATTATGACAACAGAACCAAAGTTTATTCCTAATGAAGCGGTTGAAATTACGATTGCAGATAATTTGAAATTAAAAACAAGAATGGTGGATTGTGTTGGTTATTTAGTTAATAATGCGATTGGTTATTTGGAAAATGATATGCCAAGAATGGTTAAAACACCATGGTCTGCAGAAGAAATTCCTTTTGAAAGGGCTGCAGAAATTGGCACAAAGAAAGTTATTGAAGAACATTCAAGTATTGCTATTTTGGTTACAACAGATGGATCTATTACAGGAATTCCAAGAGAGGATTATGTTGAACCAGAGGAAAGAGTGGCAAGAGAGTTGACTGCAAAGCAAAAGCCTTTTGTTATTGTTTTAAATGCAGAAGATCCATTTAGTGAAGAAAATAAACGTCTTGCTTGTGAGCTCGAAGATAAGTATAATACAGCGGTTGTTCCTTTAAATTGCACAGAGTTATCTTTAGAAAATATAAATGATATTTTTTCTAAAATATTGTTTGAGTTTCCAATTGAGCAAATAAATATTAGGTTTCCAAGATGGATTGAGGGATTGCAAGATACAAATGAAATTAAAACAGAGCTATTTAGTGAAATTAAGGATTGTTTTACTAATACTAAAAAATTAAAAGAAGTTAGTGATGATGTAGCTAAATTACAATCTACGCAGGTAATTACCAGAACAGAGATTACAAAAATAGATTTAGGAACTGGAAATGTTGAGTTAAGTATTAGTCTTAAAGATGAATTGTTTTATAAGGTTCTTACTGAAATTACTGGTGAAGAAATTACAGATGAAGGTAAATTGTTTGCAAAGATTACAGAATTTTCAAAAATTAAAAAAGAGTATGATAAGCTTGAATATGCGTTACATGAAGTGAGAGAAAAGGGATATGGAATTGTTAATCCAACTGTTGATGATTTGATTTTGGAAGAGCCTGAAATTATAAGACAGGGATCAAAATTTGGTGTTAAATTAAAAGCTAAAGCTCCTTCTTTACATATGATAAGGATTAATACTGAAACTGAGATTTCGCCTATAGTGGGTAGTGAGAAGCAGTCTGAGGAACTTGTAAATTATTTGCTTTCAGAGTTTGAAGAGGATAAAAAGAAAATATGGGATTCTAATATTTTTGGAAAAAGTGTGCATGATTTGGTTAATGAGGGATTGCAAAATAAGTTAGCTAGAATGCCTGAAGAAGCTCAAATGAAGATACAAGAGACATTACAAAGAATTGTAAATGAGGGTAGTGGCGGATTGATTTGTATTATTTTATAGAATAATTAACCTATAGTATAACTGAATTAGTTAATAATAAAATGAAGGTAGATTTTGCGTTTACTTTCATTTTAGTACTTCATATAACTGAGAGATTTTCATAAAAGTTAAAAAAGAGGCGTACTTGCAAAATTGCAGTACGCCTAGAAATGGGTTAATTAATTTCCTGGATGATGGTTTTGCCATCTTTTCGTTTGAAATGCAATCTATGATTGCACATTGAGTCGATGTTCTGATGAGTTGCTAGAAAAATGATTCTTTTTTTGTCGTGGTTGCAGTAGTTGATGATGAATTGAAGTATTTTGATTGCGTCTGCATTTTCATCATCTTTAGCTTCTGCATCCAGACCAGATGTGCATTCGTCGAGTGCTACGATGTCGATGTTTGGGTTTAGCCAGAAAAGAATTTTTGAGACGATTAGTCTTTGCTTTTGACCTTTAGAGAGGTTGCGGGAAGTGTTTTCTTTTAACCATGTCCAGAAGTTTTTGCATTGTTCTGAAATTTCTTGGTGGAGGTTCATCCCTTTGAGAATGTATTCCATTTTTGCTAGTTCTTCTGGTGTTGGCTTGATACGTGTTTTCCCATCTAAACAGAAGAGTTCATCCCAGAGTGGCATACTTCCGAAGTCGATACTTTCGTCATAGTAAACGTAGTTTACTGGTACGATTTTTGATGGAGTTACTTCTTTGAAACGTATGCGTTTTGTTGTTACTTTTAAGAATGTTGATTTGCCACTTCCACTTGCTCCAGTGAGGGATATGCAATCTCCTTTTTCGAACGATAAGCCTTTGCTAAGAATTAGCTTGAAAGATTTATCATTTTCTGATGTTTCTGTGTAACAACTTTCAAAAGGTGAGATTTTTAAGGATTCAATAGGTTCTGCTTTTTCTTCCTTTTCAAGATGGTATACGTTAAGAATGTTTTCCATCATGGAAACTTCTTTTTCTATTGTATCCCAAGTCCTAGAACGGTTTATCACGATTCGTAAAATACTTTCAACCGAGTTGATTGCTGCATTAAAAACTGCAAGTGTTGCAGTCATTCCAGTTATTGTTGATAAATCAATTGTTGGACTACTGAACACATATACCAAAATCAAGAGACTTGAAGATATGATGTGGATGCTTGTAGATATAAGGTCTATCAAAAATCCTTTTACGAGCAGGTCTTTTTTATGAGAATAGTGAGTTTTGCATAATACGTTATATCTGTTTAAACGTGCATCTTGATCTTTGGGAATAATTGGCACAACTCTGAGAATATCATTTTTTAAGATTTTCTTTTGGTTGCTTATTTTACGATTTTCTGTGATGAAACTTGAGTGCTGGATTCTTTCAATGGTTGCACATAATAAAGCTACTAGGCTGGAAACTAACAGAAGGGGAATAAATAAGTATTGCGGGATAACAGTGTTTGTAACTATTGTGACAATTAGCATTGCAAATGTTGAGAAAACTTGTATGATATTGTACCAATAGTTATTTTCAATGTCCCAGTAGCTAACTAAGTAATTAGCTATGCAACTTGTTATTTCTTCGTTTGTTGATTGTTTCCATTTGTTGTCGTCTTCTTTTTGGTAAACGTTCCAACTTACTTTTGACAAAATTTTGTTGCCTTTTATTGTTAAAACGTCTTCTTGAGAAAACTTTAGTGCAGTTGAAATGTTCGTTTCCCACTGTTTGTAAATTGTGTTTATAATGCTTCGTGCATTAAAGAACATATACAGCGCAATACCTAAAACGATGTAACCATGTGAGATTGCATAGTTGCCAGCTAAAGTTAAATAACTGAATAGAGAAGCTATGCAACTCATGATTAGTGCTGTGATGTTTAGCTTTTGTGTATTGTTCTTTAATTCTTTTGGCTGTTCCAGAATTTTGTCTTTGATAAAATCCCGACGAACAAAGTCTTTGAGTAATTTGCCGACTTCTTTAAAAAAGTCTTGGCGTGTGAGTCGATTTTTTTGTGTCATTTTTTTCACCCTTTCATTTTGTGTGCAAAATTATTTGCGGTTAACAGATTAATATATAAGTAACACATAGATATAAACATGTGACTAATATGATTAGGCATGTTTAAAATAAAGGCTTTCCTAGAATTTATTATATCATGATAAGTTTACATAAACAAGAAGAACGGCATAATTTGCTGTTTAAGTAAATTAGTAATTGTGATTTTGTAAAAAATTTGATAAAATAGTGACGTAAAAATAAGAGATGGAGTAGTGTGTTGTGATTAAAAAGAATGAAATTTATGAAGTCAAAATTATAGATAATGGTGTAGCAGGTGAAGGGATAGCTAAGATTGATGGTTTTACGGTTTTTGTTCCTAATGCTATTAAAGGTGAAAAAGTTAAAGTAAAGATTTTAAAAGTGCTTTCATCACATGGATTTGGAAAAGTGGAAGAGATTATAGAGAAATCAGAGGCGCGAGCTGAAGCTGATTGTGAGACATATTCAAAATGTGGTGGATGTGTTATGAGACATATTAAGTACGAGAAAACTTTGGAGATAAAGAGAAATGTTATTGAAAGTACTTTGAGAAAGCAAGGAATTGATACTAAAGTTAATGATATTATTGGAATGGAAAATCCATATTTTTATAGAAATAAATTGCAATATCCTGTTGGATTAAATAGCGATGGCAAGCCAGTTATGGGCGTTTTTGCACAAAGATCTCATAGAATTATTGAAACTAAAAAATGTATGATTCAAAACGAACTTTTACAAGATATCGCGAATGATATTTTTAATTTTATTGTTGAAAATAATATTCCTGTTTATGACGAAAATAAGAGAAGAGGACAAGTTCGTCATTTAGTTTTGAGAGTTGGCGTTAAGACGAATGAGGTTATGGTTACGATTGTTACAAATGAAGAAAAACTTGAGAAGGAAATGGATTTGGTTGAGTTTATTTCTGGAAAATATGGTGAGATTAAGACAATCGTTAAAAATGTTAATTCTAAAGACACAAATGTGATATTAGGAAATAAAAATATCGTGTTATTTGGTGATGGATATATTTATGATGAATTATTGGGATTTAAATTTAAAATTTCTCCAATGTCATTTTATCAAGTTAATCCTACTCAAACTGAAAAATTGTATGCAACAGCAATTGAAGGAGCAAAGCTAAATGGAGATGAAACAATTTTTGATTTATATTGCGGAATTGGAACAATAGGAATATGTGCTTCAAAGAAAATAAAGAAATTATATGGAATTGAAACTATATCACAGGCAATTGAAGATGCAAAGAGAAATGCAAAAGAAAATGGTATTGAAAATGCAGAGTTTTTTGTTGGTGATGTTGAGAAGATGTTGCCTGAGTTTATTGAAAAAAATAAAGTTGACGCTGATGTGATTTTTATTGATCCGCCAAGAAAAGGTTGTGATAAGGTTGCGCTTGACACTATTTTGAAGGTTAGTCCTAAGAAGGTTGTTTATGTAAGTTGTAATCCTGCTACATTAGCAAGAGATTTGAAGATTTTGAGTGAAAGGTATGAAATTGGCGAAGTTACACCAGTTGATATGTTTCCTTTTACATGGCATGTTGAGTGTGTAACGGTGTTAAGGTTGAAATTATAAAATTTACGGAACCAATTCGCCAGACGCTGTCTAGCGAATTGAGTTGGTCACATTATAATTTATTGATGAGAATTGATGATGAAAAAAACAAGACAATTTTATGCAAATGAATGTGTAAAATCTAATTGGAGTGTAAGACAGTTAAAGAGACAAATATGAAGGAGATAATCCACCAATTGGAATTGTATTTTTGGCAGATAAAAGTGACCAAGTTGTAAAATATATTTTGCCAGAAGATAATAAGCAAATATTTGCATCAAAGTATAAATTGTATTTGCCAACAGAGGAAGAATTTAAGAAAGATTAGGAGAATAGAATATGAGAGATTATTATAAATGGTGTGTAGAATTACTGAATAATTGGAAACAGAAAAATGTAGAAAACATAATTAACTTATTTGATGAAAATATAGAGTATTATGAAACGCCTACAGATAAAATAAATACTATAAAAGAAATTAGAAAAATGTGGGAAGAGATAGAAGAACAAGATACTAGTAATATTGAGTTTAATATACTATGTGAAAATGATGAATGTTGTATTGTTAACTTTATTTTGAAAGATACAATATCATATGACATGATATATCAAATAAAAATAAATGAGAACAACAAATGTGTATTTTTAAAACAATGGTATATGGAGGTATAAAAAATATGAATATTGATATTAAAAAGGTAAAAATTATTGTGACTGTACCTGTCGAAAATGTTGAACAAGTCAGAAATGCTATATGCAATGAGGGGGCAGGAGTTATAGGAAATTATACTTATTGTACTATGAGTACGAAATGTATAGGAACTTTTATACCAGCTGATAATGCTAATCCATATATTGGAGAGAAGAATAAATTAGAGTTCGTGGAAGAGGAGAAATTAGAAGCAGTATGTGATATAGATATAGCTAAAAAAGTATTAAAAAAATTAAGGGAAGTTCACCCTTACGAAGAACCAGCTATAGATATTGTTCCTCTAATTCAGGAAGAAGATTTATAAAGTAATAAAATAAGAAATATTGATTAAAAAGTCACAAAACAAGTATAAGGAGATATAAATTATGAATTATAGTTATGTAATGGGAATTGATAATATTAATAAACTTAAAGAATAAAATATTGAAATATAATAATTATAGGGACTAGTATTGCACCAATTAATGGTGGTCTTATCAATAGTGAAAATGGATATGATACTTTTGAAAAATTGTAACTTATCTTTAAAAAATTGCCGTTTTCATTCGTAAACAATGCAAAATTTACGAATGAAAACGGCAATTTTTAATAATAAAATATAATAAATCCTTATAAATTTTGCCCAAAATATTGAATATATTAGTATAACGTGGTACAATACAAATGTTCGTATACACCTTCGGATAATATATAATTTACTAATAGAAAAATAAAATAAGTAAAGAAGATTTAATTGAAGAAATATGATTAGAGGGCAGATAAATATAACTGATATTGCAACACAAGAAGAACATACAGATTTTAGAGAAAATTATTATGTAGAAGCATATATAATAAAGAATGGTATATGTATAGCAAAAGAAAGAATTGAGGTACCAATAGGATAAATGATAGAAAATTAAAGAGGTGATTAAATGAAACTAGAAGAATACAAATCAGGCAAATATGTAGAAATGAACGATTACAAAGCATTTATTCCAAGTAAAATAAATTACAACTGGGGATGGGATGATACAAAATTGGATAGGCTATTAGCAGAAGCAAATAGACAAATTGGAGAACTAAATGCATATTCATTATTAATACCAAATGTAGATTTATATATTAAAATGCATGTGAAAATTGAAGCAAACAAATCTAGTAGAATTGAAGGAACAAGGACAACAGTGGAAGAAGACTTGTTAGATGTAACTGACATTAATCCAGAAAAAAGAGATGATTGGGAAGAAGTTCAGAACTATGTTAAAGCTACGAATTATGGAATTGAAAGAATAAGAGAAGGCTTTCCAGTATGTACTAGATTAATAAGAGAAATTCATGAAATATTAATGCAAGGAGTTCGTGGAGAACATAAAACACCAGGAGAATTTAGAGTATCACAAAACTGGATTGGTGGTAGCATGCCAAGTACAGCAGTATATGTTCCACCACCACATACAGAAGTTGCAGAATGCTTATCAGATTTTGAAAAATTCATAAATAATGAAGAAATAGATACACCAGACTTAATAAAGATTGCGATTTTACATTATCAATTTGAATCTATACATCCATTTTTAGATGGTAACGGAAGAATTGGAAGATTACTAATTCCATTATATATTCAGAGTAAGGGAATGCTTGAGAAGTCTTGTTTATATATTTCAGATTATATTGAAAGAAATAAAGATACATATTATGATATGCTTACAAGAGTGAGAACTCATAATGATATGATAGGATGGATTAAATTTTTCTTAGAAGCGGTTATTGAAACATCGAAAACGGCAAAAGAAAAATTTAGAAATGTAGTTGAACTAACAATGGAAATGGACAAGGTTATAATGGATTTGTCAGTAAAACCAGAAAATGCAAGAAAGGTATTAGATGTATTATATGATGAGCCAATTATATCAAGAAAGAAAATATTGGAAAAAATAGATATAAAACCAACGACATTAAATGTTACTGTGAATTCATTGCAAGAAAAAGGAATTATACAAGAAACAACAGGATATAGTAGAAATCAAGTTTTTGCTTTTCAAAAGTATATTGATTTATTTTTAAAATAAAATTTATAGCACGGAAAAAGTAAAAAAATCGTTCTACAAAAATTTATAGCACGGAAAAATCGAAAAATCCGTGCTATAAATTTTTATAAAACGAAAAAATTATATAGATAAAACTAAAAAGAAGGCCTTTCCTTTGTTATGAGGCTTTCTTTTTTAACCTTTTTATGATAGGATATGAAAATAAAAGTGACATACAATAATGAGAAAAAGCTAATATAGGAGGAATAGAGATGGAAAATTATTTTATAATACATGGCTCATTTGGAAGTCCATTTGGAAATTGGTTTAGTTGGTTACATGATTTTATTGGGTCAGATGGAAAGCAGGTATATGTACCAGATTTTCCAATAGGAGTAGGATATCAAAATTATGAGAATTGGAGTAAATTGTTAAGATATTATTTAGATTTGAGCCTTATAAATGAGAATACAACTATTATAGGTCATAGTATTGCGCCTGTGTTTATATCAAAATTTTTAGTTGAAAATAAGGTGAAGGTTAAGAAGTTAATATTTGTATGTGGATTTAATAATTATTTGGGTATAAATGAAGAGTATGACAATGTTAATAAATCAATGTACTTTGATAATTTGGAAGATGTGAAACAGTATGCGGATGAAATAATTTGTTTCTATTCAGATAATGATCCATATGTGAAATATGAAGTTGAAAAAGAATTTGCAGATAAGATTGCAACAGAGCAAGTTTGTATACCAAATGCAGGGCATATCAATAGTGAGAGTGGATATGATACGTTGGAGGATATTGTTAGTTATTTGTAAGACAAGTATAATTGTAAATAATATAAAACTTTAATAATGGATAGATATAAAAGTTATAAAATATTAATTGTAAAAAAAGGAGAAAGAAAAGATGGATAATATGATGGCTATTATAGAAATTGGAAGTAATAATACTAAAACTCATATATATAATGATGAGGAGTTAATGTATGAAAATACTGTTACAATTGAATTTAAGAAAAACTATAAAAGTGAAAATAGAATTAATGAAAATGACTTAAGTAAATTGGATGAAGTTATAGAGAATGCTTTGAAGTATACAAAGAATATAAATATTTATGGATGTAGTATATTTAGAAGTATATCTAATGAAGAGCTAAGTGAAATTAATAAGAAGTTAAATGATAAATTTAATTTGGAAATTCAAGTCGTTTCTCAAGAAGATGAAGCTAATTATACAGCTTTAGGTTGTTATAATAATGTGGATTATGATGGCAACATTTGTGTTTTTATAGGTGGTGGAGGTTCTATTGAACTTATATTTGTAAATAATAAAAAAGTTATTGATAAAAAATTTTATGGTTTCGGAGTTGTAGATGTTACAAATAAATTTGATACTTTAAAAAATGATATTCCAAGTTGTACTTTTAATGATGTTTATAACTATGTTAATGAATTGATTGGCAATATAGATGTTAAGGCAGATGTTTTGATATTAGCTGGTGGTGATCATTTCTATTGGTATAATAATGCAAGATATGATTTGATAGAGAATAGTTTATATAAAAATGAAAATCAAAAATATATGTTAACAATTGAAATGTGTGATAAATATGATCATGATGCTTTGGTAGCTTCTTTAGACAGAGTTAGAGCAAATAGTGATAATCCAAAGTGGTTTGATGGTTCAAGAGCTATGAAGGTAATAACTAATTTAATAGCTCATAAAGTAGATGCTAAATATGTTATGCCGACAAAAATAAATATGGAAGACGGATTAAAGTTAAAAAAATTTTAAAATAGTAATATATAAAAGATAATGGGGTAATGTAATGAGAATAGCAGTTATTTCAGATGTACATGGAAATTTGGAAGCATTAAAGGCTACATTAAATAATATAGAAAAAAGAAATGTTGATAAAATAATTTGTTTGGGAGATACAATTGCAAAGGGGGTTCATCCAAAGGAATGTATAAAATTAATAAGAGAAAGATGTGATGTAGTAATTCGAGGTAATACAGATCAATATTTTTCAATGGAGCATGAAGATTTAGAGCGATTGCCTGAAGCAGAACAAAAGAGAATAAAATGGAATCAATCTTTAATTACTGAGGAAGATAGAAAGTATTTATTGAGTTTGCCGTTTTCTTATGAATTTTATATGAGTGGAAGTTTTATAAGATTATTTCATGCGACACCTAAAGTTAATAATAAAGCTATATTAAATGTTGATAGTATTGAAACAAAATATCAAATGTTTTTGCCAAGTGAAAATACTTGTACTCAAAATATTGCTGATATAGTTATATATGGACATATTCATCATTCTTATTTTGACAAAATATATAATAAAACCTTGATAAATGTAGGTAGTGTGGGAAATTCTTTTGATGTTATAAGAAATGACGATAGAGATAGTAGTGTTTTGGAAACGACAAAAAGTAATTATTTGATTATAGAAGGAGAATATGATTCACAAGATTATACTTCTGATATTTCATTTCAATTTATAAAAGTGCCATATGATATTGATAAAGAATTGGAAGATGAAAATTTAAATATAGAAGGAGAAAATTATCGATTTGAACTAAAAGAAGGAAGATATAGAGATATGACAAGAATTAATGAAAATTTTAGAAGATTAGGAATAGATGTCGATAAAATATAAAATGTAGGAATAGTTTAGGGGGAGATTTATATGCCTAAGTTTGTATTAATAATAGGTCCACAGGCTGTCGGAAAGATGACTGTTGGTCAAGAGTTAGCGAAAATAACAGGATATAAATTATTTTATAATCATATGACAATAGAAATGGTGAGATTAATATTTGATTATGATAAGAATGTGTTTCACAAAATGAATGAGCTTATAAGATATGAAGTATTTAAAGAATTTGCAAAAAGCAATGAAAAGGGAATAATATTTACGGGTTGTTTTGATTTTGGAGATCGTTTTGAAGAAGAAAATAAAGAAAAGGATAAGTGGACGAGTTTGTTTGAAAAATCTTATGTAATAGAGTTAGAAGCGTCTTTGGAAGAAAGATTAAAAAGAAACAAAACGGATAATAGATTAAAACATAAGGCATCAAAAAGAGATTTGGAATGGAGTGAAAATGATTTAATAAGATCGATGACTAAGCATAAGCTAAATTCTGATTTAGGTGAAGGAGAAAAAATATTTAAGAATTATATGAGAATTAATAATGAAAATATATCAGCTGAGGAAGTTGCTAAAATGATAAAAGAAAAATTTGATTTATAGTGTATTATTTAAAAAGGAATTTGAAATATGGATTGTAATGAAGTTGAAGAAATAAAAAAATTATGGAATTATATGAAATGTAATCATGAACTTAAAAAGGTTGATTGTATTATTGGTCTTGGAAGTGAAGATTTGAATATAGCAAAAGTAACTGTAGATTTATTTTTTAAGAATTATGCTGATAAAATAATATTTTCTGGTGGTTTGGGAAAGGTTACAAAAGATATATGGAATGAGCCAGAAGCGGATAAATTTGCTCAATATGCTATTGAACATGGTGTGCCTAAAGAGAAGGTTTTTGTTGAAAACAAATCAGCTAATACTGGAGATAATTTTAGATTTGTTAAGAAATTAATTGAGCAGGAAAAATTAGATATAAAAACATGTATTGTTGTTTGTAAACCATATGTTGAAAAAAGAGTAGAAGCAACAATAAGAAAAATTATACCAGAATGTACGCCTATTATTACATCTCAAAATATTGGGTATGAAGAGTATTGTGAACAATATGAGAAAGAAGTAGGAGATAGTAGAGAGGTTATAGAGGATTTGGTTTGCTCTGTTGAGAGAATGAAAGTTTTTGCAGAGAGAGGATGGCAGGAGAAAACTGATATTCCTGATGATATATGGGATACATATGAGGATTTAGTAAGACGTGGGTATGATAAGTATTCTACTGTTAAGCATAAGAATTTGTAAGTTAAAAAGGTGGAAAATCTGATATAAATGTTTTATAATAAATGAGCAAAATATGTTAGAAAGAGGATATGAAAATGGAAGAGGTTGTATTTGTAACACATAATAAAGGAAAAATTGCGTCTGCTAAAAAGCATTTAAAAGATGTTAATTTTAAAGTTTTTGAATATGAATTAGATGAACCAAGAAGTGATGATATTAAGTATATTTCAAAGCAGAAAGTTATGGAGGCTTATAAGTTAGTGAATAAGCCTTGTATATCTTTAGATTGTGGATTTTGGATAGATGAGTTAGATGGATTTCCAAAGGCTTTTGTTAATTTTGCTTTAGATACTATAGGAATACAAGGAATTTTAAAGTTGATGGAAGGAAAGAAAAACAGAGATTGTAGGTTTACTGAGTGTTTATCTTATTATGATGGCAAGGAATTGCATCAATTTATGGGAAAGCATGAAGGTGAGCTTGCTAATAAAGTGCTAGGAAATGATACAGATAAAAAGTGGTCTGATTTATGGTATATATATAAACCATATGGGTATGACAAGACATTGGCTCAGATGACTGATGAGGAAAGAGCTAATAGGAAGAAATATCAATCAGTTGATGCTATGAATGAATTTGCTAAATGGTATAAAGAGGAGAAATAATTTTTAAAAGCGTTTTTAAATAAGGTCTAATTATGACTGATGTTTAGGAATGCTTTTTTATATAAAAATAACAATGCACAGAAATTTGCAAAGCAAATTTCGCGCGCGAACAAAGACGCGGACTTAAAAATGTTATAATTGGTCAAATGGTATTGATGTCCGCTTTTGTTCTTGCTGAATATAGCTTTTTATGATACAATACAAATCTACTTAAAATAAAAATCTGAAAGAAGGATGTTTATGTTAAAGGATTTATGTTTTGAAATAATACAAACTTGTCCTAATAAATGCAAGTTTTGTTCTTCTAATTCATCAAAGGATAAAAAGACAATAATACCAATAGAACATTTTAAAAGGGCAGTAACACATTTTATTGATCAAGGTGGAATAGGCGAGATATCAATTTCTGGAGGAGAACCTTTTTTACATCCAGATTTATTTGAGATGGTAAAGTTTTGTAAAGATAATGGACTTAGAACAGTTATATTTACAAGTGGGATAAAAAGGAACTCTGCGATTCCAACGGAAGTAATTGAATATATAAAAGATAAATGTAATCATGATTTACAAGAGATAGAATTGAATGAGCCATGGAATGAAAGATTAAAAAGAAATGTGCAAGCGTATTATGGAAGAATGTTGAATCCGGGAGAATTTACATCTATAACGCGACAAGAATTAGAAAGATTAAAAAACCTTGATGTAAATAAAATTGTATTTGATTGGCAGGCATTAGATGAAGAGATTGATAATGATTTAATGGGAAGAAAAGCTTTAAATACAGATTTGATGGATTCATTAATTAGAGCAAGTAGAGTTGGATTAGATGTAGATGTTCATTTTATTCCAATGAAACCAAATTATAGACAGTTTCCTGATATATTAGAATGCTTGGAAATGGCAGGTGTAAAGAATATTAGTATTTTAAATTTTGTACCACAAGGAAGAGGCTTGGAGAATAAACAAGAATTGATGTTAGATGAAACTGAGTTAAAAGAATTTGGCGAAATACTAAAAAGAGAAAAGGAAAACTATAGTGGTAATATTAGAATAGGTATTCCGCTAAATGGAAGAATATCACATTTATGTACTGCTGGAACTGAAAAATTAGATATAAAGTATGATGGAACAATATTGCCATGTCCAGCATTTAAAGAAATGAATGTGGAGACGATGGAGAAATATGGTATAAAATTACATAGTATATATGATGATTTGGAAAAAGTAGTTGTAAAAGGTGGAACAAGGAGCCAGCCGTTATGCAGGCAAGTGTATGGTTTTCACGGGAATTTAACTGATGATGATAGAGATTATTAGATAGGTAATTTCGTTGATGAATAAAATTTATTATGATACAATATCCGTCGAAAGAAAAAATATTATTTAATAGGAGAAAAATATTATGAGTAGTATGGAATTGGAAGTTAAGATTTTAAATATTGATAAGGAGAACATTGTAAATAAGATAACGAATGCTGGTGGAAAGTATATTAGTTCTTCAAAGCAATATTTATGTGTGTATGATTTAATGTACATTAATCAAAGATATTATGCTGATTTATACGAATTGAATAATGAAATTCTTGAGTCTAGGAAAGATATAGTATTAGCAAAAATTAAAAATCTTTTTTATGAAGTTGATCAATTAATAGATAATGATGATGTTGAGTTTTTGAATAAAAATTTTAAGATTAGTAATTTATCAGAGATATTTACATTTGATAAAGAAAGAATTTTAGAGATTTTAAATAGTCAAAAATTAAATGAAATTATTGATAAGTATAAGGCTACTCCTAGAAAATGGGTTAGATTAAGAAAAACTATTGAAGAGAAAGAAAATGGTGAGGTTAAAGAGAAGGTTACTTTAACAATTAAACATGTTTTAAGAGATAATAAATCAAATATTCAACAAATGGAAGAAACAGAAATAAAGGTTAATTCATTTGAAGAAACAAATGAATTACTTGAAAAGTTGGGCTTTTCATATAGAAGTTATCAAGAGAAAAAAAGAGAAAAATATATTTTAAATGAGCATGAAATTGATATTGATACGTGGCCTATGTTACCTTCATATGTTGAGTTTGAGGGAAAAGATAAGGAAGATATAGAGAATATATTAGGAATTTTGGGATGTTCATTTGAAGATACTGTTTCTTGTACGGTTGATGAAATTTATAAAGAAATTGATTTAGATATAAATAATATGAAAGAACTTAAATTTTAATTTTTAAGGAGAAAGGTTTTGAATAAAGAATTAAATGAGGAATTAGTTGAATATATCAAAAATGAAATATTTCCTTTATATGATAGAAATGAGTTTGCTCATGGAATTAATCATATTAAGACTGTTATAAGAAGAAGTTTGGAGCTAGCCGATGGATATGATGTTGATTTTAATATTGTGTATACGGTGGCTGCATATCATGATTTGGGACATTTTATTGATAGAAAGAGACATGAAATTATTTCTGCGGAGATATTTATGAAAGATGAGAATATTAAGAAGTGGTTTGCTGATGAGCAGAGAATGGTAATCAAGGAGGCTATTGAGGATCATAGAGCTTCTTGCAATCATGTCCCTAGAACTATTTATGGCAAGATTGTAAGTACAGCGGATAGAACTATTGTGGATATTGATAATACCATCAAGAGGTCATATACATATGGTAAGAAGAATTATATTGGTTTGTCTGAAGAAGAACAGTTTGATAAAGTGTATGAACATTTAGTTGAGAAGTATGGTGAGAGAGGATATGCTAAGGTTTATTTGGAGGACAAGGAGTTTGATGAAGCGGTAAGCAAGTTGAGACAGGCTTTAGAAAACAGAGAAGAGTTTATTGAGAGAGTAAAAAGAGTGGTTAGTGATTTATAGCTTAAAACAGTTATATTGAAAAAGGAGGAAGATTTAATGAATGATCAAATATCATTAGAGCAAATTAAGAAATTCAAAGAAGTTTATGATTCTGATAGAATGAATAAGGTGATTGAAAATGCGATAACTAAGAATGGTGTGGAGAAAGCGTGTATTAGTAGAGAGGTTATTATAGAAAATCAACCTGTTTTTAATATTGAATTGCCCGAGAGTAAGAGATATGATCAACAGGATAGTCATAAATGCTGGATTTTTAGTGGTTTGAACTTAATAAAATATGATATTGCTAAGAATTTAAATATGAATGTTGCTGATTTAGAACTATCTAATAGTTATATTGCTTTTTATGATAAACTTGAAAAATCAAATAATACATATGAGAATATAATTAATTTAGCGAACGTTGATTATGATTATATTCATAAAGAAAAAATAATTGCTAGTTGTGTAAATGAAGGTGGCTATTGGGAATGGTTTGAAGCTATTATAGATAAGTATGGAGTTTTGCCTTATTCATATAATCCTGATGCTGTTGAGAGTACAAATTTCTTAAGAGTGCAATGTATTTATACTGAAAAGGTTAAAAAGGATATTTTAAAATTAATTGAGTTAAAGAGAAATAGTGCTGATATTGAATTATTAAGAGAAAATAAAAATAAGTTTTTACAAGAAAATTATATTTTGTTGTGCAAATTGATTGGTGAACCTTTAACTAAATTTAATTATGAGTATAAGGATAAAAATGGTGAGTATCATAGAATTGATGGATTGACACCTATTGAGTTTAAGAATAGATTTTTGAAATTGAAATTAGAGGATTTTGTTACTATAGGTAATTTTCCTATGTATAATAAAGAGTTTAATAAAGTTTATAGATTGAAATATGAAGGAAATGTTCGTCAAGCTTATGCTAGATATTTGAATTTGCCAATAGAGGATTTGAAAGAGCTAACAATTAAGCAGTTGAAAGATGGTATTCCTGTTTATATGGGTGCTCATATAATGAAGTTTAGAGATACAAAATCAGGAGTATTAGATACGAGATTATATGACTATGCTGATACATTAAATTTTGAAACTTTATCTAAAGAAGAGGCCTTGAATTTGCGTGATATTTGTATGCATCATGCTATGTCTTTTGTGGGTGTTAATTTGGTTGATGGCGTTCCTCAAAGATGGAAGATTGAAGATAGTTATGGAGACAAGGCTAAAGTAAAGGGATGTTATGTAATGAACGATAATTTCTTTAGCGAGTTTGTACTTAGTATTACTGTTGATAAGAAGTATTTGTCTGTAGAACAATTGGAATGTTTGAAACAAGAACCTATTGAGTTCGCAGGTGATGAACCTTTTTAATAGATTTTGCAGAGATATGAAATATTTGATTGAAAAGATTTAGAAATTGAGTTTGATAAAATTTAAAATTATAAAAGACATTATTTGAGAGATTAAATAAAAATAGCAATGATGTAAAAGAGTTCTGGATAGTATTCCAGAGCTCTTTTATGTTGATTTAGAGAAGAAAATGTGCTAGAATATGAGCCATATAGTGTATTTTTCTATATTTTTTTACTTAATAGTGAGAGAATTTTTCTCTAGCTTTTTGTTTCACCAATGTAACTTGTTGATTAGAAAGCATTGAAGGAGGAGAGAATATGCTTGAAAGAGTTTTGACTCAATTGTTTCAAAAAATGAATCCTGGTCGGAAGGCGATTGCTAAAAGAGTTGGGAATCGTTTGGTTTTCGTCACGCAGGATTCGGCTGGTTGCAATGATTATTTGCTTGAAGGAACTTACACGTATGATGAAGTTGTAAAATTAAATGAGCTTACAACTTATAATGCGGGTTTCGGATTTTGTAAGAAAATCGGACCAGTTGCGTTTATAGGTATTCCTAATTTAGCTTATGCCACGGGTAGCGGATATTTTAGGTATAAGGTTCGAACTTATGGATCACCAATTGACGAAAGCGAGTGTTATTTTGAAGCATATGATGAGGATGAGGCTAAGGAAATCAGTAATTATACGGTTTACGGACTTTGCGGACTTGAAGCAGTAGCTCAGGTTGCTAAAATTGCTGAGTTGAATTCTGTATTTGATTCAAGGTATAAAGCTAAAGAATCGAGAGAACCAAGAGTTTTTAGTATGGATTGTAAGTTGAAAGGAAAGTATACTTATGCCAAAGCTAAGGTTCTTGCGACTGGATCTGTTGAGGACATTGACGGCTATGGCGGTGAAGACCATCCAATTGTTTTTGCAGAGGTTGAAGGCGGTCAGCATGTTGGTATTATTAACATGTGGGAGTGCGATATCGAATTGGTTCGTGGCTTTCGAGATGTTTGGGAGTACGGTGCTGATCAACCAAAGGTTAAGCAGATAAGGTTCCTTAAAAAAGAGGAAGCGATGGGCATCAATGATTATACATTGTATGTTTATTGCTATAAATGTGCTGGACTAGGTAGAGTAAAGTATCCAATTGAAAAGTACGACAGAACTTTGGATCCGAGGTTTAACTTCCATTTACCGGATGGAACTGATTATCGATTGATTGAGCACGAAGAATAAAATTCAAGCCAGAAAAGAGGCAGAGCGAGTTGAATTTGAACAACTCGCTCTGTTTTTGAGTTTATTTGAAAAGGATAAACATTTCACAAATTTTGCATTTGGAAATTATTATAAGCTGATTATATATTTTTTACTAGACTTTATTTTTTTATATGTTAAAATAAAGGTGAATTTTATATAAGGAGGAGAAAAAAATGAGAAAGATTAGGTTTTTAGCATGTCTGTGCATTATGATATTACTTAATATTGTTGTTTTTCCAATAATATCGGAAGTATATGCTGAGGATGTGGATGAAGTAATTTTAAATTTTATTAATAATGACGATATTATTAATGGAGAGATACATTATGATAATAACAGTATAAACTTGTCTAATAAGATTAATAACAATATAAATAAATTTGATGACATAAATATTAATAACAATAATATGAAAATTAACTTAAGCGAAAAAGATTATTATTTAAAGATAAATAATGTTAATAAAAATACAAAATTGAAGATAAATGGAGAAATATATGATATTCCTGATGATGGATATTTTAAATTAGATAATAAGATTTTTTCGGAAAATTTGGATATTGAAGTTATAAATATATTTGGTGATATTTCTGTTAGCGGAGAGTATGATGGATTTGGTATGGAAATCTATTTAAATGATGAAAAGGTTGGAGGAGAATCTAAAAATGTAATTGGAACTGGTAAAGGCTATATTGCAGGAAATATAAATAATCAGATTACAATTCAGCTAGCTTTTGGCGATGGGACTATAGGTAGTGTAGAAATTAATGGTGAATTTATGACTTTACCAGAAGAAAAAACTGATAAATTGACTTTTTTAGTTAAACCAGCAAAAAAATATGAAATAAAAGTTATGAGATCTCTAATATTTTTTGATACACCAAGAACGATTATATGGGACTCTGAAAAATCTAATAATTCATCTTTAAAAGATGATGAGTTATTAAAAAATGGAACTATTGAAATATTAGATATTAAAGATAAAAAAGGTAATTCAATTGGATTGAATGAGGTTAAGCAGAATGAGAAAAGTGGATGGGCTACGGTGAAGCCTGGATATAAGGTTATAATGAAGTTAAAACCTGATTATGGTTATCAATTAACTTCAATTAAGATAAATGATCAGGTTTTGAAAGCGTGTGGTGAGCAGTCTACTTTTGAATATATTATGCCTAATGTAAATGTTCATTTAAGTGGGATTTTTGAAAGAGTAGAAGATGTTGTTAAATGTGATTCTGATAAAGTTAAGTCTGGGAATATTGAAATTGGAGAAAATGAAATTGATTCTGGTTCAGTTATTTTATCTGTGAGTGATGTGGAGCTAACTCCAGAACAGATTTTGAACTTTAAGAAGGAAGCTAAAGATTACAAAATATCATCTTATTTAAATATTAATTTAGAACAGGTTTTATATAAAGGTATTTCATCAGATGTTTGGAAAAACGAATTAAATGATTTGAATAATGATGCTACAATAAGTTTTCAACTTGAAAGTGGTCTGGATGGAAATGATGTGATTATGGTTCATGAAAAAGGTGATGGAAGTTATGAAATATTACCTACAACATATGATTCAAAAACAAATACAATTACTTTTAAAACTTCTAGTTTTTCGAATTATGCTATAGCAAGTAAAGAAGTTTTTAATAATGAGGAGTCTAATGAGAAACTTAATGAGGAAACTAATGAGGCATTAACTGATAATAGTATAAATCAAAAAAATCCTAAAACTGGTGATAATATTATGGTGTATGCTGTAGTGTTTATCGTTGCATTAATTGGAGTGATTACAATAGTAGTTGTAAGAAAAAATAAAGATAAAAAAGAGTCTGTATCTAAGTAATTGGAAAATTTTTAATTTAGTAATTGAAAAATAAAGAGTTCTGTGATAGAATTTGAAACGGACTGAAGGATATATGAATATATATATCTTGAAATTCAGATATAATTATAATTTAATTGTAAATATTATAGGAGGTCGAAATAATGAAAGATTATTTGGAAATTGAAGATGTAAAGGCTTTAGAAATCTTAGATTCTAGAGGAAATCCAACTGTTCAAGTTGAAGTTATGGCTGGAGGATTTAGTGGAGTTGCTATGGTTCCATCTGGAGCTTCTACAGGAAGTTTTGAAGCAGTTGAATTACGTGATGGTGATTCTTCAAGATACTTAGGAAAAGGTGTTTTAAAGGCAGTTGAAAATGTTAATACAATAATCAGAGACAAAATAATTGGAATGAATGTTTATGATCAAGTTCAATTAGACAAAACATTAATTGAATTAGATGGTACAGAAAATAAAGGTAGATTAGGAGCTAACGCTACATTAGGTGTTTCTTTAGCAGTTGCTAGAGTTGCTGCAGCTTCTTTAGGAATGGAATTATATCAATACATTGGTGGAACAAACGGTAAAACATTACCAACTCCAATGATGAACATAATGAATGGTGGTAAACATGCTGATTCTACACTTAGTGTTCAAGAATTCATGATTATGCCAGTTGGTGCAAAATCATTCTCAGAATGTATTAGAATGTGTTGCGAAATTTATCACAACTTAAAGAAAGTTTTAAAATCAAAAGGATTAGCTACTGGTGTTGGTGATGAAGGTGGATTCGCTCCAGATGTTAAAGATGAAGATGAAGCTTTAGCTTTAATTATGGAAGCTATAGAAAAAGCTGGATACAAACCAGGTGAAGAAGTTTGCTTAGCATTAGACGTTGCTGCAACTGAAATGTATGATGAAGCTAAGAAAATTGGACAAGAAGGAAAATATCATTTCTGGAAAATCGGTGTTACAAAAACATGTGATGAAATGATTGCTTTCTATGAAGATTTAGTAAATAGATATCCAATTATCTCAATCGAAGATGGTTTATCAGAAGAAGATTGGGAAGGATGGAAAAAATTAACTGATGCTTTAGGAGATAAAATCCAATTAGTTGGTGACGATTTATTTGTTACAAATATTAAGAGATTACAAAAAGGTATTGATTTAGGAGTTTCAAATAGCATATTAATCAAATTAAACCAAATCGGAACTTTAACTGAAACATTAGATGCTATTGAATTAGCTAAGAAAAATGGAATGACAGCTGTTGTTTCTCATAGAAGTGGTGAAACAGAAGATACAACATTAGCTGATGTTGCAGTTGCTACAAACGCTGGACAATTAAAAACAGGCGCTCCTTGCAGAACTGATAGAGTTGCAAAATATAACAGATTATTAAACATTGAAGCTCAATTAGGCGATGTAGCTATCTATGCTGGAAGAAAAGGATTAAACTTAAAATAAGATAAACTTAAAATAAGATAAATTAAAAAAAATAACTTTGGGATTTATATCTCAAAGTTATTTTTTTTGCATTCATAGATAACTTTTTTAGGAATAGAAATGTTATAGCAGATTTATAAAATTCGCGTAAAAAGGCGAAATATAGCGAAAAGACGTTGACAAATATAGGGAACCGTTAGTTATAAAATGTTTACGCGAATGAAATAATTCTGAAATTTAAAAAATAGGAGGTGAGAAAATGAAAAAAACATTTGGCATAAAAATTGCTTTTTGTATGATGTTTTTATTCATTTTATTTTTTTCTAATAAAGTTTTCGCTGATGAAGAAATAACAGTACTAAAGAAAAACGATACCGAATATATTGTTTATTTGGAATCTAGTTTAGATAAAGAATATGAATATGCATTTGCAAATAGCACAACTGCTGATAAAGAATATTTAGATTATATGAAAGCTGAAAAAGAAACAGTTGAAGGTAAATATGTAATGCATATTACAAAAGAAAGATATGATAACTATTTTGTTGGAAAAACTGTTTACGTATATGCTAGAGATTTAGATGAAAATTATTTAGCAGAAGGAATTCAAATTAGTTTAGATAATTCAATTCCATATGAAGCAGTTGATTTGGTAAATAATGTTACAAAGAAAATTGCAGTTGATACTACACAAAAAACAGTTACAAAGAGAACTGAAAATGGAATTGAGTATACAACTTCAATTGGTAGAGTCGATATCATAGATGATAGTAGCTCTGAATATTCATATTATTTAGTAAAATTACCAAGTACTGAAGATTACAACAAATTTATGGATTTAGCTGAAAAACTTAATAGTTTAAAAGCCAACTCAGGACTATATGAAAATATAAGGATGTGTAAAGAATTTTATGATCTATACAACCAATTAATGCCTACAGCTGATAATTGGTCTTTAGTTTCTGATATGAGAATTGATCAACCTGCAGATTCTAAAACAGGTGATAAATATATTCTTTGGATTAGAAATGATTCACAAGAAATAGTTGATGTTCAATTCTTAACTTGTTTCCAAAATGAAGACAAAGAATTTGTTAAAGATAAAAATATTGTAACAACAACATCAAAATTACCAATTACTTATGATAGCATAATTTTATTTGTTATATTAGGAATTGCAGTAGCTTTACTTGTTATTGTTGCTGTTATGAAAAAAGCAAATAGCAAAGGTAAAAAAGATAATGAGTAAAAATAAAATTTTTAACTTTATTATTATTTTACTTTTAATTGTTATAGCTATAACAATTATTATGATTATTATTAAGTATGGTAGAAATCAGGTAAATGAAAAGCATTTATCTGCTGTTGTTGACGAATTTGAAACCAAATATAATAATGATGAAAAAATTTCAGAAGACATAATGATAGATGATTACAAGGTAATAGGTATAATTACTATTCCTAAGATTAACCTGAAATATCCGATTTTAGATAGAACAGATAATAAAGGGATGAGATTGTCTATTACTAAGTTTTGGGGAAGTGAATTAAACGAAGTTGGAAATGTTACTCTTGCAGGACATAACAATAGGGATGGCACAATGTTTGGAAAAACCAAAAATTTGGAGAAGGGTGACATAATTAAAATAACTGACATGAAGAATAGAACACTTGATTATGAAGTTTTTGATTATTATATTATAGATCCAAATGATGTATCATGTGTCGAATCTATTGATGGAAGTACAAAAGAGGTAACACTTATAACGTGTTCAAATGGAAATAAAAAAAGATTAGTAACAAAAGCTAGAGAAATTAAAAATAATCAAGAATAGGAGGAAAAAATGGATAAGTTCAAGACTCTTAATAAGAAGACTATAATTGCTATTGTAGCTATTTGTATTTTAGCTATTGTTGCAATTGTTGGAGTCGTTGCTTTCTTGAAAGATGATGGTTCAGCTACTGCTATTGATGAAATAGCTCAACAAGAACCTGAATCTGAAAATGCAAATACAAATGCATCAGAGAATGTAGAACAATCTCCTAGTGCAACTGAAAATAATTCTGATGCACAAGGAAACACATCTTCAGAAAACACTACTAATAATAGTGTTATGCCAAGTGAATCTGCAAATCCAACAACGAATACTACAAGCCAACCTTCAACTTCAGTAGCACCAACTACTCAAGCAACAGGAACAACTACATCAACAACAAATACTAATGTTCCTAATCAAGAGTATGTTACTTCAAGAGTTGAAGAAGTTGAAAGACAGATTTCTGAAGATTTAGCTGTGTCTTGGCAAAACCTAGATGTGGCTGGAAAATTTACAGATGTAAATGTTGAGGATTTAGGAATTACAGCAGTAAAAAAAGCTTATGTAATAAAGGATAAAGAATTAATTCCTCAAAGAGCAGAAAATGAAGATGCAAAAACAGTAGTACCTGGAGATGAAATTAGATATGTTATCGAAATCAAAAATATAAGCCAAGAGGCTAGAAAAGAAATAAGAGTTTCAGATAGTGTACCTGCTCAAACATCATTAATTGATGTTAGTAATGGTGGTACAGAAACTACTGTAGATGGCGTAACTAAAATTTTCTGGACAGTTGATTTTGAAGATGGTGAAGAGGTAACGAGTGTAAGTTTTATAGTGCGTGTAAATGAAGATGCTACAGGAACTATTAGAAATACAGCTGTTGTAAATGGTGATAAAACAAATGAAACTCATAATACTATCATCAAAACAACTAAGGAAAGTTTAGTTTCAGAATGTACTGAAACTGGTGATTTAAAAAAGGTTGAAAAAGTTTCTACAGTTCATGAAGGAGATACAATTTCATATACAATTACTGTATCAAATACTGGAGAAACAGACGAGAAAATTAATCTTGAGGATGCTATTCCAGATGGATTAACACTTAATGCAACTTCTGTAAGAGTAAGTAAAGAAGATGCAAATATTATTGTAGAAGATAATAAAATTTCAGTAAAAGATTATACTTTGGGTGCTGGAGAAAAATTAGAAATTACTTTTAATGTTACAGTAGATACATTAGGTGAAGATGAAAATGGAAATAAAGTATGTACAAAAGTAATTGATGCAAACTATGTTGTAGTTAATGATGCTAAGGCAGAAGATCCTGATGGACCCAAATATGTTAAGAAACCAATTATTGAAACAACTAAGGTAAGTGAGATTGCAGATTGTACTATATCACCAAAACAATTAACAGGTTCAACTGTTCATGAGGGGGATATTATAAGATATACAATTACAGTTTCAAATGCTAAGGGTTCAGAAGCTGGAATAATTAATTTAAGTGATGAACTTCCAAAAGGATTAAGTATTTCTGGTAATGTAACAGCTAACTTAGCAGATGCACAAACTAAAATACAAGTTAGTGGAAAAACTATTACATTAACAGATTATAAATTACAAGCAGGTGCAACTCTTGTAATTACATTTGATACAGTTGTTGATGATTTAGGAA
>OIYY01000213.1_pt1 | contig 44734 bp, 52 predicted proteins | sample 1588341 | NCBI WGS metagenome assembly OIYY01 (sample SAMN03283287) | human gut metagenome | biome: human-associated habitat; material: feces | host: Homo sapiens | place: Peru | collected 2012 | reverse complement strand
TTGCCTGATTTTTTGTCACTGCTTTCTTCCAGACAAAAGTATATTTATTCGCACTGGCTTCGATTTTTGTACCATCAATAAAAATGGTTTCGCCTGAAATTTCACCAAGATCATAAAGTGTATTTGACATTTCAGCAAGAATACGCTTGGAACAAGGCGCGAAATGGATGCTTCGAAACCGTGCAAATGTTGCATGATCTGGGGCTGGGATACCTTCCAAAAGAAACATGAAATTGATATCTCTTTTGCAATTCAGTTCCATAGAACGAGAAGAATAGTCCCCGTTCATGTAAGAGTAAAGTACAATCTTCAGAAGTGTTCTTGGCGATACTGAATTTATTCTTTCATAGGTAGAATACAGGTCAGTCAAATCCATTCCCTCCACAAACTGACTTAGTAATCGCACAGAATCATCTTCCGGAATGATTGTTTCCAAATTTAAAGGAAGTTTTAGTTGATATCCTTCTTCATACAAAGTATAATTCTTTTGTAAAAATATAGGTTTTCGCATACTTATATTTTACACCAACAGCCGGGCTTTTCGAAGACCGGCTGTATTTTTTTTGCACCAAAAAGAGGCTGCGCACTAATTACTTAGTGCGACAGCCCCTTTTAATAATATGTTAAAGAAAAATTTGATTTATTTTTTATTAGCCAATGCTCTGATACCGCCTGCTACAAAAAGTATAGAGGCAATAATAACACCGGACACAAGCACAATAGCGTAAACATTGGCATTCACGCAGATATTGGAAGTCCAGTCGGAAAAATTCACGGACTTTATAGTGATTTGTCTGGTGCCAAAAATTAAAAACTCGCATACGTCATCGGCAAAAGCTGTCCAAACCGAAGCTATCAAAACTATAATTGCGGATTTTATAAATCCGTTTGCGTTTAAATATCGTGCATCAAAGAATATGAGCCAGGCTGCAAGTACAAAGACAAATGCTATAATACAGCCGGCCTTCATTCCGGCAACATCGTTTGTATGACCACACACCTCAATGATTGTGAGGAAAAGCCATAAGGTATCCCACAGCATAGTGATAAGAGCTTTTTTGTCTGATAAAACAGGTGGAAGCTCAATTCCTCTGATGACAAACGGAAAAAGAACAATTGATAATCCAAATATAGTTGGAACAGACCAAAGCATAAATTCATTTGAACTATACATTCTGTCAACAAAAAAGAATATCAAAAGCAGAGCAAAAACACCGCAGATTATGCATTTGGTAAGTTTTTTCTGCTGTGCCATAAGTGGAACAACTGTCATTGCAGCTACAAGAAGCATAGATGCTGTTACAACTGCAAAGGTATTTAAACCACCGCCATTTGACAGGCACACTATGAATGTGATGAGTATTGGGATAAGCAGTAATCCGGCTATTATGACTCCGGCCTTGTAGGCAGCAGTTTTTTCCTTTTTCTCATGCTGCTTTAATACACTGTCGGCCTCTTTTTTTATCATTGAATCAATAGAATCGTTTTTTAGCTCATTGTATGTATTTTGACATTTTTCACAAGCCTTAAGGTGTTTTTCAACAAGCCTTTTGCTTGAGGGACTGCATACATCGTCATAGTATAGTGGGAGTAAATCCTGAACTATATTGCAGGTTTCATCGGTTGATTGTGTAATTGGATTATTCATTTCTATCCATCCTTTCTTTGATTTTCAGTCTGGCTCTATGGTAAGTTACCCGTGCCCAGTTCTCTGTTTTTCCAAATATCATGCCTATTTGGGAGAATGGCAATTCACCAAATATTCGAAGCTGAAAGACCTCCTTGTAGGGTTCATCAAGCTCGTGCAGTATAAGATGAATCTGAAGAGCGGTATCTTTATTTTCTAGGCTTTTTACCATATTATCGGGTTGTTCGAGTTGCTCTTCATCAAGCTCTGTAAATTTTGTGTTTTTTCGGCATTCGTCCATCGCCAGATTTCTTGCTATGCTGCAAAGCCAGGTCTGTTCGCTTGATTTGCCGGCATATGCCTTCTTTGCGGTCATGGCCTTATAAAAAGTATTCTGGGTAATTTCCTCAGCCTGATGTTGATTTTTTACAATTGTCATTACATATGAGTATACTTGCAAGTAATAGGAATTGTACAATTTCTCATAATCCAGAACTGTCACCTCCTTTGTTCATAGATTAGACGTAGAAAGGATTGTTTTGTTACAAAAAATTTTAAAATTTTTTAATCGGTTTTTGATTATAGCATAAATTTTATCAAAAATCACAGACGTTAGTTTGTATATAGTATTTTTTATCAACATGTGTTAGACTAGTGTTATACAAACGTAATTTTTAGAACAAAATATTTTATAAGATTAATGAGATTTTAAAAAGGAGGATTGGACATGAAAATTTTGAAAAGTATTCTTAATTATATTCCATTAGCCACGTTTATCATATTTGTGGTTACTGATGGTATTTTTTCTCTAACATCTGCATTAATTTTTGTTATTTCAACGATTGGTCTACTGATTAATTGGAAAAGAAAAAAAACAGAGATGAAGAATTGAGAAAATTCAAGTTTGTAGAATTAAGAAAATCGGAAGTTGTAAAGGAGAAACACCATGGGATTATTTGGTAAAAGCAAAAAAGAGCGAGAAAAAGAATATATGAACAGATTAGACGTTCCATTATGTTTAAAAGAAGATTTTGAATTGATTATTGATGATGTATTTACAATTATGGGGGTTGGAACAGTTGCCACAGGAAACATATTAACAGGAATGTGTAGAGAAGGAGAAAATGCGTGTATTTATAAAACAAATGGAGATGTATTAGAAACTATAATTATCACCATCGATACACATACAAAAGAACGAAAATCAAATGGTTGTGGATATAAAACAGAGCATGTTGGACTTGGGTTACGAGGAATTTCTAAGGAACAATTAGAAAAAGGAGATAGAGTGATTGTAAAGAATGCCAATATGTATGGGATGTAATTACAAATTCAAGTTTGTAGAATTAAGAAAATCAGAATTTACAAAAATGCTTCCTTCAGGTGATTCATGAATTCGCAGCTGAATTTGTTTTAAATAACCCTTTGCCATAGAAAACCTCCTTTTGTCCTGAATATTATATATTATTCGGGACAAAATTTCGATATGATCAATTAAGATTAGTGTTCCGTTCAGAGAAATGGAAACTTATTTGATAGAAAATTTTTAAGATAGTATACAATCATCTCGATGATAATAGAATACAGGGCGAACTTGAGAGACATGGTTTGCTCTAAATTAATTACTTGGTGACAAAATAAGGTGTAGCCTACACGTTTACGCTATTAAGCATAAATAGATAATCAGTAATGCACAAAGTGTTGAAAAATACCTTGACATCCAAACCGCAAAGGTTTACTATAGTTAGCGTAAGCTAATTAAATAATTATTCTTCAGGGCAGGGTGCAATTCCCTACCGGTGGTATAGCCCACGAGCCGCAAGGCATGATTCGGTGAGATTCCGAGGCCGACAGTAAAGTCTGGATGAAAGAAGATGTGGATATGATAGTGACTCTGGAGTGTTTTATACATTCCGGTTTTTTTGTCTCAAAATTCATTTATGATGAAATGCAGCTAGTGCATGTTTATCTGAGATTATGATATTTGAAATCATTAGGCCCTGAACGATAATAGTTCAGGGATTTTTTTTGCGGAAAGGAAACCAAATGACTGATGAACAATATATGAGAAGGGCAATTGAGCTTGCAAAGCGCGGCATGGGATATACCTCGCCAAACCCGATGGTCGGAGCTGTGATTGTAAAGGACGGCAGGATAATCGGAGAGGGCTGGCATGAGAGATACGGAGAGCTGCACGCGGAAAGAAATGCGTTAAAGCATTGCAAGGAATCGCCACAGGGAGCAGATATGTATGTGACTCTCGAGCCCTGCTGTCATCATGGCAAGCAGCCACCATGTGTGGAGGCAGTGATAGAAGCCAGTATAAAAAGAGTATATGTGGGCTCGGATGACCCAAATCCGCTTGTCGCCGGAGGCGGTATCAAAATCCTTAAAGAGCATGGGATAGAGGTTGTCACGCAGGTGCTTAAAGAGGAGTGTGACAGGCTGAACGAGGTGTTCTTTTACTATATACAGACCAAACTTCCATATGTCGCTATGAAATATGCCATGACGATGGACGGAAAGATAGCCACATATTCAGGGCTTTCAAAGTGGATAACAGGAGAAAAAGCGAGAGAACATGTGCAAAACCTGCGCCGCAGGTATAAAGCCATAATGGCAGGAATAGGAACCGTGCTCGCAGACGATCCGCTGCTTACATGCAGAATCGAGGGTGGAGTAAATCCAATCCGCATAATATGCGATACGCACCTTAAGCTTCCACTGGAATCGCAGATAGTAAAGACTGCAAAGGAAGTGCCGACGATTGTTGCAGTCAGTGAGAGATATTGTGAAACCGCACAGGCAGAAGCCTTGCCTGATACTGAAAAAGATAGTATAGAAGAAAACAATAATTATCAAAAAAACATAAAAATAACACGGCTCAAAGAAAACGGAATAGAAATTTTGTATGTAGCTGAAAAAAACGGTCACATTGATTTAAATGACCTCATGCAAAAGCTCGGTGAAAGAAGCATAGACAGCATTCTGCTTGAGGGAGGCGGCATACTCAACTGGTCAGCCCTGGAGAGTGGGATTGTGAATAAGGTATACGCTTACATTGCACCAAAGCTTTTTGGCGGAGCGAATGCAAAAACACCGATAGAGGGAATGGGAACCGACTCACCGGCACATGCAGTGATGCTTGGAAACAGTAAGGTAACAAAGCTTGGTGATGATTTTCTTATCGAGTGTGATGTTGTGTAAAAGAAAGGCGATACAAAATGTTCACAGGAATAGTTGAAGAAGTTGGAACAATAGATACAATTTCGCGTGGAGCAAACTCAGCAGTACTTACAATCAGAGCTGAAAAAGTGCTCGATGGAACAAAGGTCGGAGACAGCATAGCGGTAAACGGTATCTGCCTTACAGTCACAAGGCTCATGCCACATGCGTTTACAGCGGATGTCATGCACGAAACGCTAAACCGTTCATCACTTGCCAATGCGCTGAGAGGAGCACACGTCAATCTGGAGCGTGCGATGGCGGCAGATGGCAGATTCGGCGGGCACATCGTGTCGGGACATGTTGACGGAACAGGCAGGATTGTGGAGGTCAAAAAGGATGACAATGCCATCTGGTATACAATACAGGCCACACCACCGCTTATGCGCTATATAGTCGAGAAGGGCTCCGTCACAATCGATGGAATAAGCCTCACAGTCGCAAAAGTGGCAGAGGATAATTTCTCGATATCAGCGATACCACACACGGTAAGCCAGACTGTGCTAAAGGACAGAAAAGTGGGAGCTGTCGTGAATCTGGAAACAGATATCATAGGAAAATATGTTGAGAAGCTGTTGTTTAAAGGACAGCCGGAAGGAATTACAGAAGAAATGACAGGAGCACAGACAATTAAGGAAAATGCACCACATAAATCCGGCGAAAAACAGCAGAATGGAATAACAAGAGATTTTCTGGCAAAATACGGATTTTAACATAAAAGCAGGAGTATCGTGCGTTTTTACGAATGTGCGTGGGGCTGAAGGGTTAAAAAATCATGTAACTCAATAGCTGCAAAATCATAAGAGAAAGGACATAAAATATGAAATTCAACACAGTAGAAGAAGCGCTTGATGAGCTTCGTGCAGGAAAAATAATACTTGTCACAGATGATGAGGACAGAGAGAATGAGGGCGATTTCATCTGTGCGGCAGAATTTGCCACAACAGAAAACATCAACTTTATGGCGATGCACGGCAAGGGTCTGATATGCATGCCGATGTCACAGGAATATGTAAAGAAGCTGCGTTTTCCGCAGATGGTGCAGGAAAATACAGACAATCATGAGACAGCATTTACAGTATCAATAGATCATGTCTCAACAACCACAGGCATTTCCGCAGCAGAGCGCTCAATCACCGCAATGAAATGTGTCTCTGATGACGCAAAGCCTGAGGATTTCAGACGCCCGGGCCATATGTTTCCACTTCTTGCAAAGAAAAATGGCGTACTGGAGAGAAACGGACACACAGAGGCAACAGTCGATCTGTGCAGGCTCGCAGGACTAAAGGAATGTGGACTGTGCTGTGAGATAATGCGTGAGGACGGAACCATGATGCGCACAACAGAGCTTATGGAGCTTGCAAAAAAGTGGGACATCAAATTCATCACAATAGCGGCACTTCAGGAATACAGAAAGATACATGAAAAGCTCGTTGACCGTGTCACAGAGGTAAAGCTGCCAACCAAATACGGCGAATTTAAGGCGTATGGCTTCGTCAACAGATTAAACGGAGAGCATCACGTAGCACTTGTAAAGGGCGAAATCGCAGATGGAAAGGATGTGCTCTGCCGAGTGCATTCAGAGTGTCTCACAGGAGATGTATTCGGCTCACAGCGCTGCGACTGTGGCCAGCAGCTTGAGGCGGCCATGAGGCAGATAGACGAGGAGGGCAGAGGAATACTGCTCTACATGCGTCAGGAGGGCAGAGGCATCGGCCTGATAAATAAGCTGAAGGCCTATGAGCTTCAGGAGCAGGGAATGGACACGCTCGAAGCGAACCTGGCACTCGGCTTTGCCGGAGATGAGCGCGAGTACTATATCGGAGCCCAGATATTAAGAGAGCTCGGAGTACACAGCCTGCGCCTTCTCACAAATAACCCAGACAAGGTATACCAGCTCTCAGAGTTTGGCATGGAAATCAGCGAGCGAGTGCCAATCCAGATGAGCGCCACAGCACATGACCTGTTTTATCTGAAAACAAAGCAGAACCGCATGGGACACATACTCTCATACTAGTACATATGAGCAAAATTAGCTGTGTAGCAGTGGCAAAGCACGAGCAGCGAGTGTTTTTGGTGAATGTGTGTGGTGGTTTTAAATAGTAATAAATTGCAGATAAACTCATCTGAGTAAAAATAAAAACATAAGGAGAACGAAAAATGAACGTAATCGAAGGAAAAATGACACAGGATGGAATCAAGGTAGGAATCGTAGTAGCAAGATTCAATGAATTTATCACATCAAAGCTCTTAGGAGGAGCAAAGGACGGACTCGTAAGACACGACGTGCCGGAGGAAAACATAGATGTAGCATGGGTACCGGGAGCATTTGAGATACCACTCATCGCAAAGAAAATGGCAAAAAGTGGAAAATACGATGCAATCATCTGCCTCGGAGCAGTAATCAGAGGTGCAACAAGCCACTATGACTATGTGTGCAACGAAGTATCAAAGGGAATCGCATCGGTATCACTCGAGTCAGAAATCCCGGTAATGTTTGGAGTAGTGACAACCGAAAACATCGAGCAGGCAATAGAAAGAGCCGGAACAAAAGCCGGAAACAAAGGATATGACTGTGCACTCGGTGCAATCGAAATGATAAATCTTGTCAGACAAATCGGATAGTTACAAATTAATTGTAATAAGGCAGAGGGTGGATTGCTATGTGTAGCAGTCCACCTTTTTAGGATTCTTTGGGAAAAAGAATCTATTACCAAAAAAAGAATTATTTTCAAAAAATGGTAATAAAAATTATCAGTATGAAGGTATTAAAATTGTGGATATTTGTAGATGGATATTGTATAAAGATATATAATTATGGTAAGATAATAAGCAAGATAATAAGCAAGATGAGGCGATTCTATGGAAGAATATAAACCACCATATACTATAACAGAAAAAATGCTTAATCTGGTTTCATCTATTTCGACTAAGCTAGGGAGAATAGAGATATACCACAATTTGGATAATAAGCCACATTTAAGGAGAAATAATCGAATTAAATCGGTGCATTCATCATTGAAAATTGAAGCCAATTCGTTGACTATAGGACAAACAAAAGATGTCATAAATGGTCGTATGGTTCTTGGACCAGAGCAGGAGATTCAAGAGGTTAAAAATGCGTACAAAGCGTATGAAATGATTGGAAAGGTCAATCCATATAGTTTAGATGATCTGAAAAAAGTTCAAGGAATTATGGAATACCTATTAAAAGATGACGCAGGAAGGTTTCGCGATGGTGATGAAGGTGTTTTTAATGGTGATACCTGTATTTTTATGGCTCCGCCACCGCAGTTTGTACCTTCACTAATGCAAGATTTATTCGGTTGGATGAGTACAAATAGAAAAGAGGTACATCCATTGATAATGGGAGCGATTTTTCATTATGAATTTGTATTTATTCATCCATTTTCAGATGGCAATGGAAGAACTGCAAGACTATGGCATACCATGTTATTAAATGAATGGAATCCAGTATTTGCCTATATACCATTAGAAAGCCAGATAGAAAAATTTCAAAATGATTATTACAATGCAATTTCAGAGTGCCACGTAAATGGAAACTCGAACGTTTTTATTGAATTTATGTTGGAGCGTATAGATGATATTCTTGATGAAGTGAATGAACAAATTCGTAAATCCATTAATGATGAATCAGAATATGTAAAACGTTTGCTTGATGTAATGGAATTCGATGTGCCATATACAGCCGTTTCTTTAATGAAACAGCTAGGGCTTAAATCACGTGAGACATTTAGAAAGAATTATATGGATCCTGCATTAAATATTGGGGCGGTGGAACGTACTATTCCAGATAAGCCTAATAGCAAGAATCAAAGGTATATAAAGCGTTAAACTTGAAATCTCAATGAATCGGGATTTTCCAAAATGGCAACAGACAGGAATATTGTCACAAGCGTTGATCTTGTTCCACAGGATCATCTTCTTCGAATTATCGATAAAGCAATCGACTGGTCATTTATTTATGAACTTGTTCGTGATACTTATTCGGATGGCATGGGACGTCCGAGTATTGATCCGGTAACGCTTTTGACACTACCAAAAAGTGGACATGTAAAGTCAGTTATGATAGATGAGGTCTTTTCTGACCCGGAGAGGCTGGCAGAAAGTTTAGTGCGTAATTGGTGTTGGCAGTGGTTCTATGAGAATCGTAGGTCTGTGAAAGAGAAAGATTATGATGATATAAGAACGCTTGATAATGATGTCCCTGCAGCTCTGAAGGAACAATATTTCCAGAGGCTACAGGAATTATAACAAAAGATTCAGAAGGTTCTGCAGGCGAGAGATTAGTCCTTATACAGTAACCGACCGATTAACGATGTCACAAATATAATAAAAAACACGAGTGCTTGAAGAAACATATATCTTGTAGATTTAATGTAAATAAAAAATACAGCACATATAAGGCTGAGTAGCAGTGTGAGATATGTCTTCCGCATGAAGGTATGGTTCTCTTGGCAATCCACTTCTCGATTCGGATGATTCACAGGTCCGATTATCATAACTAAGATAGCAGAAATTATATACAATCCCAAAGAAAAATAGATTGGAACAGATAAATATTTTACTGCAAGCATGGTTGATGTCAATAACAGACAGGAGCCAATAAAGCAGGCAAGGTATGTTTTCATATGTACGCCACCGCCGAATGATCGCATTGGAATGAAAATCAGGAAGAAGAAAAGGCATTCGGGTAACATATTTAGAAAAATTGCAATGATAATACTACACAGAGTACTCAGAGAAAATTCTAAAAAGCATTGAAATCCATATTCATATACTTCAGTTAATTCCTCGGTAATCATTCCTTTCTTTAAAATATAGTCCGTTAGTTTTTTTGAGATATATTCCATAGTATAGTCCTTTGATATTTAATAAGTTATGAAACAATGTATAGATTATGCCCTAGCTAATCTGACAGAGTGTAACTTAAGTTTTTCGTTCACCACGAATCTGACATTAATGACAGAGGAAATTGCTGATTATTTGGGACAAGTTCCAAATCTTAGCATTGTTCTCAGCATGGATGGACCAGCAGAATATCCAAGTAAAGGAACTGTTCCGGAAAGCTACTATTTGGAGTTACAAGAAAAAGGGTATGATGTAAATGCTCCAATCAATATTAGTTATTGTAATGGTTGTTGTATCCCTGGACAAAGAAGATTATATGTATGTACGGATGGAACATATAAGGTATGTGAGCGTGTTGGAGATTCCCCTAGTATTGGCAATGTAGACAATGGGGTTGATACGGAAGCAATAAAAAAATATTACTTACACGAATATGAAGAAAAATCAATAAGGAATTGTTCAAATTGCTGGGCACTTCGATTATGTGATATATGCTATGCAGACTGCTATGATCAGAATGGCATTAATGTGCAGATGAAAGCTGGTTATTGTGAGGAGGTTAGAGAAAGGTATAAGAGTTGTAAATCCTTTAAACAAAACACCTATGAGTTCTGAAACTATGGTTAACGGCGGATGCCATTGTGTATGTACTAGCGGACGTAATGTATCGTATGCAGCGGCATGGCTGCCAGTTGTACCAAACTGTCAGTGCAGTTGTGGTGGCGGTACAACAAATGAAAATGGTAACTACCAGTTGGCATACAATGCAGCACACTAGTGCAGATATTTTGTAACAAAAAATGACTTTTGGGCTGCCCGTTTATTATAATCTTGCGTAGCATACCAACAATATACTATGAAAGATATTGTAGGATTACTGAAGTAAAAGACAAAAACACATACAAAAATTTAATGAAAAATGACTATCTTTTTTTTGCAGTCAGTCGTTATACATATTAGAATGGAATAAACGTTTATACATTAACGAAAATGGGAAAGGAGGGCAACTTGAATGATTATCTTTTAATTCTACAAATGAAACAGGGCAATGAGAATGCTTTTGATAAATTTGTACGAAAATATTATGCAGAAATTTTGTTGTATTGTAGAAATCATTGTCTGGATCAGACAGAAGCAGAAGATCTAACACAGGAAACCTTCTTTCGATTTATAGAAAATATTGCATCTTATCAGCACATTGGAAAGGCAAAGAATTATCTGTATGTAATAGCTAGGAATCTTTGTAAGGACTATGCAAAGAAATGGAAGGTAGAGAATGTAGAGCAGGAAATATTGGAAAGAGAGCTGGTTTCGGATGGTGGTATTCAAAGAAAAGAAAAACGAATGGATGTGGAACAGGCTCTTGGCAGGCTGGCTCCGGAGTTAAGAGAAGTGATACTGCTGATCTATTTTGGAGACTGTAAACTAAAAGAGGTAGCAGATATTTTACAGATTGGTTTGCCACTGGTTAAGTACCGCCACAAAAGGGCAAAAGAAGAATTAATAAAACTTTTGGGAGAGGAGGATTCTGATGAATTTGAAAAAGATGATGCAAAACTATAAAACGGAAACAAAAGTTATTCCAAGAGAAGAAAAGATTCTGGAAACGATTCAAAAATCGAAGGAAGTTATGATGGAAGTTCAGTCTGAACATACGATGAGCTATGGAGAGTTTTTATTTTCTCAATTTCGGCTGATCCGAAAGAGATGGTGGATGTTGCAGGCAGCATTACTGATAGTGACATTTTTTCTCATGAATTATCTGGATGATAGCGAATATTTGATGAGAACACTGGGAACTTCCTCTGTCCTTTTTATCGTTATGATCATTCCGGAATTTTGGAGAAACAAAGAAAGTGATTCCTTACAGATTGAGGCATCGTGCCTATATTCCCTCAGACAGATCTATTCCGCACGAGTATTTTTGATAGGAGTGGCGGATGTGTTTATGATAACACTATTTTTGCTTGTGTGCTGTGTGGGTATGAGAATGCAGTTTATGGATATTTTGGTGCAGTTTTTGTTCCCAATGGTCGTTGCTGCTGGAATCTGCTTTGCCATGTTAAACAGCAGCGCTTTGAATGAGGTAGCATCCATGCTCGTTTGCGTTTTGTGGAGTGTGATCTGGTGGATGGTTACAATGAATGATTTTATTTATGCTAAGATTACATTTCCTGTATGGAGTATCTTATTTGGATTAGCAAGCTGTTTCCTGATTGGTGCTGTGTATAAGGTAATACATGACTGCAATCGCTTATGTTGGACAATGGAGGGAAATCTATATGAAACTACAAATGGTTAATGTTACAAGAAAGTTTGGTGACTTTCGGGCAGTAGAGAACTTAAACCTGACGATAGAGAATGGAGTATATGGACTTTTAGGTGTGAATGGTGCAGGAAAGACAACGCTTATGCGAATGATCTGTACCCTTTTGCCACCGACAAGCGGACAGATTCTGTGCGATGGAAAGGATATTTTCAAAATGGATGGAGAATATCGAAATTTGCTTGGATACTTACCTCAGGAGTTCGGATTCTATCCGGATTTTACAGTAAAAGACTATTTACTGTATATTGCCAGCTTAAAGGGTATTCGACCAATGGTTGCTGGTAAACGGGTAAAGGACTTGCTTGCACAGGTTGGACTTACAAAGTCAGCAAATAAGAAGATGAAGAAGCTGTCCGGAGGAATGAAACGTAGAGCAGGAATTGCACAGGCAATGCTAAACAATCCAAAAATTCTTATTCTGGATGAGCCTACGGCTGGACTTGATCCAACGGAAAGGGTGCGTTTTAGAAACCTGATCAGTGAACTCTCAGAGGATCGGATTGTTATTTTATCGACGCATATTGTTTCAGATGTGGAGTATATTGCCAATGAAATCTGGCTGATGAAGGATGGACATATTATGCAGCAGGGAAATCTGGATCAGACAATTGCTTCTATGCGGGAAAAGGTATATGCGTGTGAAGTATCACAGGCTGATGCAACAAAGATGATGAAAGAATTTAAGGTGTCTAATATGAAAGCGGAAAGGGGAATGGTGAACCTTCGTATTATTGCCAGTGAGCCACCGATTGCTGGAGCATTTGTGGTGGAGCCGACATTGGAGGATGTGTTCTTATATTATTTTGGTGAAAAGGGTGGTGAGATGGAATGATCAGATATGAAATTAAGAAAATCTTTTCTAAGAGCATCAGTAAAGTATCATTGGTCGTGTTGTTATTTTCACTTTTGATATCCTGCTATTTCGCAATCACGAATGTCAGTTTTTTGGATGAGCAGGGCAAATCTCATACAGGAATCGCAGCAGCAAAGAGTCTGCGGGAAGAAAAGCAGAAATGGAAAGGTGTTTTAGATGAAGCAGCATTACAAGCGGTTATGGATGAATATAAAAAAATCAGTGAAGAATATCCAATTCGCCCAGGAGATGATTCTGCTAACTTATTACATGATTCCAAGGTACAAGGGTTTTCAGAAATAAAGGACATGATCAATATAGGATTTTGCGAATTTAGAGATTTCAACTATTATCGTATTGATTCATTATCGAAAGAAGAAGTGGGACAGATCTATGAGAACCGTGGAAAGAGTTTGGAAAAATGGTTGAACTCCGAAGATGCTGATGGTTTATTCGATGAAAACGAGAAAGCATTTTTGATAGAGCAGTACCGTGAGATGAAAGCACCTTTATACTATGAGGACTACGATGGCTGGAAATCCGCACTGAGTTATGCTCAGACGATTATTATACTCATTATGCTTGTGTCAGCATTCTTGGTGTCAGGTATCTTTTCAGGCGAATTTAGCTGGAAATCAGATTCCATATTTTTCTCAACAAAATATGGAAGGGACAAGGGAACGAGAGCAAAGATCATGGCAGGATTTATCGTGGTATCAGCTATCTACTTTATTGTAATATCGCTGTATTCACTTGTGGTATTGGGATGTCTTGGATCGCAAGGTGGAAATGTCATGATACAGACAGGCTTCTGGCATTGGAAATCTTTTTACAATATCACCTATATGCAGTTGTATTTGCTCACGGTAGTTGCAGGATATATTGGAACCGTATTTTGCCTGTTTCTGTCTATGCTTGTGTCAGCAAAGACGCATACAGCAGTTGTTGCAGTGACAATACCTTTTGCAATCCTGTTTTTACCGCTGTTTGTATCAAATTTCGATTTCTTATCGGGAATATTGGGTGTGTTCCCAGACCGCTTGCTGCAGATCAATGAGATTATCAATACATTTGATTTATATCATATTGGTGGTAAGATTGTTGGCTCGATACCAATCATGCTGGTCATTTATCCAATCCTAAGTGTTTTGATGGTTCCGCTTATGTATCATGTCTATCATAAAACGGAGATTAAGTAGATGAAAATGAAAAAGAGCTTTCTGAAAAAGATAACTCTGTTGTTCGTTCTTTTCTTGATTACTTATGTAGGACATACATTCGCAACCAATGATGCGGTCAGGCTACAAGGTTTTGGTATTATAAAACAGGAAGAACATCACATTGCAAGTGATAAGTATGGATGGGAGTTGATGATAGTAAACCGAGACAACTATATTCCAGATGATTATGAAATTGATCTCATGGAATTGAGTAATGGTCAGAAAGTAGAGTCCAGAATCTATCCATATTTGCAGGAAATGTTTGATGATGCGAGAAATGCGGGGGTATATCCGTTTGTTAGAGATGGTTACAGAACCGCAGAGGAGCAACAACAGATTTTAGATGACAAGATAGACGCATATCGCAGTGAAGGTTATACAAAACACATGGCAGAGGAAACAGCAATGGAATGGGTTGCATTGCCGGGGACAAGTGAACATCAGCTTGGACTTGCGGTAGATATCAATGCAGATACTTCTAAATGTTCTCGTGATGATGTTTATAACTGGTTACTAGATAATTCATACAAATACGGATTTATTCAAAGATATCCGTCTGGAAAGACAAGCATTACAGGAGTTGCTAATGAACCGTGGCATTATCGCTATGTGGGAAAAGAAGCAGCAGAGGAGATTCATCAGAGTGGATTGTGCTTGGAAGAATATGTGGAAAATCTTAGATAGCATAGAAATATAGGTAGACTTGTAATATGAAAATGCTGAGGATTTTTATTATGAACGTATCTTAGGGAATCGTTAATAGTTTTTAAGCGATTCAATGTAAGAAAAAGGATTACTCACTGTGTATGGTGGGTAATCCTTGGCTTTTTGTTATTTTTTGATTTCAAATAAATCTTCCATGAGCATATTGAAAGATGCTACCATTCGGAACATAAATTCACTGGATGGATTCTGTTTACCAGTTTCTACTTGCCAGATGGTTTTGACGCTGTAACCAGTAGCATCGGCAAGTTGAGATTGGTTAAGTCAATGTTCCTTTCGGATTTTTTTAGTTGATTAGCTGCGACCATAGTTATATCCTCCTTCTTATGTTAGGTAGTGTCAAAAAATACGAGGCTAAAATCATATCAGCAGAGGGAATTGATGTAACATCTTTTTCTATATCTAATTGCAAAAATGCTGTTTTTCGAGACCATGACTTACTTCTGGAATTTGCTATTTCCAAGGATTGAATATCGCTATCAATACCAATAAATTCACAATCCAATGGCATAATTCCGTTAAGAAGCTCTAACCATAATCCGGTTGCACATCCTAAATCAACTATTAATTTTTCCGAGGGTGTTTTGTGGCAAGGATGTCTCTTTGCTTAGATACTGTAACATGTGTATAAATTTTCGTAATATTAATGGAGCTATGTCCTAGCATTTCCTGAATATAACGAATATCAACGTCAGCTTCTAAAAGACTTGTTGCAAAGGTGTGGCGAAACATAAAAGCCGGTTTCGTCAAGCATAGAACCACCTCAAGGCATAATTCGTACAGCTCTCTTAGCAGCGTAGCGTAGCAGGCGAGGGAGTGCGTGTGTGCTGCACGGGTGTCCGGCGCTTACGCCACGCCCTCCCACAAAAAAGAAGAAAAATTTAATATCTAAAGAATTGCACGAAAAATCTGTATATAGTATAATGATAGTTCAGGAAAACAAAACGGAGGACCATGAATTTTGATAGATATACATTGCCATTTATTATACGGAGTGGACGACGGCTCAAAGTCGCTCGAGGAATCGGTAGAGATGCTCAAGATAGCCAAAAAGCAGGGCATCACAGGCATAATCCTCACACCGCATCTGCGCCATGGAATGTTTAAGCATCCGCTTGAAAAGATAGAGCGACACTATAAAAAGCTGATGCCATATGCAAAGAAGCTTGGAATAGAATTAAAGCTCGGCACAGAGTATCATGTGGCAACCGATATGATAGATGCCTTTCATGGTGGGTTGTGTCATACACTGGCAGATACACAGTATATACTCACAGAGTATTCACATTCCAGCGAATACTCATTTGTATACAAGATGACGCGCGAAGCTATATTTGCAGGATATATACCGGTGATAGCACATGTAGAGAGATATGAGTGTCTCGGAGATATAAGCCGTATAGAGGATTTGCAGGAGCTGGGAGCGCTCATACAGATCAATGCAGACTCAGTGCTCGGCATAGATGGCAGACACTTCAAGAGATATACAAAGAAGCTATTGAAGGCAGGACTTGTTGATGTAATAGCAAGCGACAGCCACGGCACAAAGGAGCGCGTCTGCAATATGAAAAAATGCTATGAGTACGTGGCAAAGAAGTTCGGTGATGACTACGCGCAGGAAATCATGCAGACCACACCGGAAAATATAATAAACGGAAGATAATAAGTGTAAATGCGGGGATAAATAATGGAGAGAGAACAGGATTTTGACAACGAGATAGAGATAGACTTAAAGGATCTGTTTCTTGAGATAATTTCATATTGGCAGTGGATAATCCTTGTTACGATAGCGACAGGTGCAGTGGCATTTGCGATAAGCAGATTTATGATTACACCTATGTATGAATCTACATCTGAGCTCTATGTACTTTCAAAGAGCACATCAATCACAAGCCTTGCGGATATCCAGACAGGCACCAGCCTGACAAATGATTACATAGTTGTAGTAAAGGGACGTCCGGTGCTGGATCAGGTCATAGAGAATCTCAATCTGAATGAGAGCTACAAGACACTTGGCGGCAGGGTGACGCTCGACAATCCGTCCAACTCGCGAGTACTCAATATCACAGTAACGGACCCGGATCCGCAGATGGCAAAGACCATAGCAGATGAGATAGCAAAGGTCGCATCGGCATATATAGCGGAGAAGATGAAGCAGGATCCGCCGACCATCATCCAGAGCGGATATGATGATGGAGGCGCGGTAAGCCCTAATATCGGCAAAAACACAGTGATAGGAGCTTTTGCGGGAGCATTTCTGTCGATTGCGGTTATAGTGGTTTCTTATCTGTTCAATGATACAATCATAGATACAGAGGATGTGGAGAAGAAGCTCGGCATGAACGTGCTTGGTACACTTCCGCTTGATGAATCGGAAGATGACGGAGAGCAAGGAAAGGGCAGAAAGCATGGCAGAGGCAGCCACAGAAAGAAAAGAAAAAAGAAATCGGCTTCAGCATAAGGAAGCCTGTATCAGGAGATGGGCAGATGGAATTAGTAAAATTTGGCAAGCTAAAAGAACAAAGCTATACGATGAAGGAATCACTTCGAGCTTTGAAGACAAATATACAGTTTTGCGGGGATGATATACGCACGCTTCTTGTGACAAGCTCTGTACCAAATGAAGGCAAAAGCACCGTGGCACTTGATCTGGCGCGGTCACTTACAGAGTCAGGAAATAGAGTGCTTTTCATAGATACTGATATGCGTAAATCAGTACTTGCAGGGCGTCTGCGTGCCACAGCGGCAAGTGGAGGGGAGATATGCGGATTGTCGCACTATCTTTCCGGTCAGAGACGTCTTGAGGAAGTGATGTATGGCACGGAAATACCGGGCCTTTTTATGATATTTGCAGGGCCGTCTGTGCCGAATCCGACAGAGATTCTCGAGAAAAAATACTTTCAGGAGCTTCTTAATTTCGGCAAGGAGCACTTTAACTACATAATTATAGACTGTGCACCGATAGGAGCTGCCATAGATGCGGCAGTTGTAGCAAAGTATTGTGACGGAGCTATAATAGTGATAGGACAGGGCATGGCGAGCGCCAGGATGATACAGAGTGTGAAAAAACAGCTCGAGGCATCGGGAGTGAGGATACTGGGCGCTGTGCTCAACAAGGTAAACAACAAGAAAAACAGCCATGTCAGTGGGTACTATGGCAATTACTACGGCAGCTATTACGGGCGGTCGGATAAAGCATGAAAAGCATCGATGTAGAGTTAGGAAAATCAAATATGCTGCCGCTTATTGCAAGCCAGCAGTTTTATGCTTCGTGGAAGGTCTTTATCAGGGAGCTTTTGCTCAATGCCATGGATGCATGCAATGTGCGGCAGGCGCTTGAGTGGAGCTGGGGCACGGAGTTCCTTGAGATGGAGCAGGCAAGCCAGATACGCGATGTCAGGGCCATTTATGAGCCACGCATAGACATCACGTACAGCAGTGATACAAGACTGTTTACGATAGAGGATAATGGAATAGGCATAAATGAATATGACCTGGAGCACTTCATCGCACAGATAGGGGCAAGCTATTATACAAGCACAGATTTCTTCAATCAGCAGCTGAAGTATGAGCCGTATTCTCACTATGGCATTGGGCTGTGCTCGTGCTTTACAGTCTCAAAGGCTGTGCTCATCGAGTCGAAAAAGGATAAGGTCATAAACACTGCCTGGAACATAAGCAATCCGCAGGATACCGCACCGGTCATGGCAAAGTGGTTTGGAGAGAGCGGCCAGATAGAGTATGTCATATCGCAGAAAAAGACACCGGGCACACGCATCTCTATCCCTGTAAAGCCATCATATGCGCCGTATATAGATATGGATTTTATAGTAGAAACCATAAAGCACTATATGCTTACACTCCCTATACCTGTAAATATCAGGTGTGATACGAGGGAGGTATGCCTGTCACAGCCAAAGGCAAAGTGGAACTATCCGATGAATGAGCTTGTTGGCATGAATATCATACGAGTGGATAACAGCCTGCTTGAGGGCTATGTTGCCATCTATCATCCAAAGCACAAGGGGTATTTTCCTAAGTCCACGCTGTACCAGCAGGGAGTCCTTGTGTCAGATGCTACAGACATATTGAGGCTTGCACCATCGTGGATAGACAATTTCTCATATCAGCTCAATATCAAAAAAAGGTTTTTAAACATAAGCATATCGAGAGACGGAGCAGCCTTCGATGAAAAGCACATAGAGCTCCGCCAGTACATCGGACAGATTATTATTGATTTTTTTGGTCAGAGTCCACTCACACTTGGACAGTACCTGTCAGACGGCAGAAAAAGGCTGGTAGGTGAATACGAGGCAGAAAACGAGCTGGTAAGCAGAGCTATACAGGTGCTTGTATATATAAAGGAGCGCGAGGTAGAGGTGCCGGTGAGGACAGTGATAAACGGCTTTATCGGGCGCAAAATAAAGATTGCATTCATGCAGAGAGCGCTTTTTGCACACTACAGGGAGAACTACCCTTATGATTATGGTCAGTTTATTGACAAATACGACATCATAGTATTTGAGCAGAATATCAGAGCCTTCTGGCAGTTTATGACACCGTACATCACATCTATGGAGTATGTTATGGGTGACATGCCGGGCATCATATATACGGATGTATCGGCAGACCTAACTGTGGCAAAGACGGCAGCATCATACAGAAACGACTACGTGCTAAGACCGGAGTATTATGATCTGGACCCTGTATTTTGTCTGGTGTCAAATGAGCTGACAGACCCGATGGAGCTGGTGATAAATACCCACAACCGCAATGCAATGCTTTTGCAGCGCGCCGAAAAATACAAAAAGGTAAGGATTGCAAGAGCTGTGATCATAGAAAATATCAAGCAGAGGATACTGGGCAATGCATCCAGATGGAACAGTATCATAGATTTTGGAGGCGAGCTCGTGCACCAATATGAGCTGGAAAAGCCAATGAGCCTGCAGGCGCAGTGGTGCCTCGAGAGAGACTTCCCGGATGAAATCAATGCGTATATAGCAAAGACCTTTACAGACAGGGAAATCGCAGATTATGGGCTTACAAGTCTTTATTTTACAAGGAAGGACTTTATAAAGTGGTGGATGGCACCATAGGCTGTACCGCACAGACATATATTATCAAACACTTATTGAAGCATGAATAAGGAGAACATGAAAATGGAGATATTAGACTTAAACAACGAAGAAGACACAAAAACAACCGATGAGATGGAGCCAAAAAAGCCGGAAGAAAAAACATCACCAGTCAAGGAAATCTTAAGCTGGGTGTTAACAATCGCATTCGCCATTGTAGCGGCAATACTCATAAAGAACTATGTCATTATAAATGCGAATATTCCGTCAGGCTCGATGGAGAACACCATACAGATTGGAGATGACATATTTGGCTTCAGGCTCGCATATACATTTTCTGACCCAAAGAGAGGGGATATAGTCATATTCAATGCACCGGATTCGCCTTCTGAGAAATACATCAAGCGTGTAATAGGTCTGCCGGGAGAGACAGTCACCATAGAGGATGGCCAGGTGTATATAGACGGTGAGGCACTTGAGGAGGATTATCTCAAGTCAAACCAGAGCGGTGAGGATCCGTGGACAGTAAATGCCGGACCTTACGAGTTTAAGGTGCCACAGGACTCATATCTGCTGCTCGGTGACAACAGAAATGGCTCATCAGACGCAAGAGTCTGGGAGCACACATATGTGTCCAAGGACGATATACTTGCAAAAGCGATATTCAGATATTACCCATTCGACAGATTCGGAGCGGTGAAATAAGCTGTAAATCAGGATATAAAATAAAAATAGAGGTAAGATAAATGCCAGAGACAACAGAAACAGATATTGAAAAACGAAATAAATACGGCATGCTGTGCGGTATAGTCGGCATATTTTTAAACCTTATACTCTTTGCCGGCAAGCTCTTTGCAGGAATGCTTAGCGGTGCAATCTCAATCACTGCGGATGCATTCAACAACCTGTCAGATGCAGGCTCATCAATCATCACGATAGCGGGCTTCAAGATGGCAGCACAGAGAGCCGACGAGGAGCATCCATACGGACATGCGAGGATGGAGTATGTGGCTACACTGGCAGTTGCAGCAATCATACTCATCATGGGCTTTGAGCTGTTCAGGGATTCCTTTGGCAAAATCATAAAGCCGCAGGACATAGAGTTTTCATGGCTTATTGTAGCGATACTGCTGGCATCGATAGCCGTAAAATGCGTCATGGCGGTATACAATTTCTATTTTTCAAAAAAGCTTGATTCATCAACACTCGAAGCGACAGGCAGGGACAGTCTGTCAGACTGCATCGCTACATCTGTAGTACTTGCAGCCACACTCATAGCGCACTTTTTGGGACTCAATCTGGATGGAATAGGCGGTGTATTTGTGTCATTGTTTATATTCTATTCAGGAATATCATCAGCCAGGGAGGCGATAGATCCGCTGCTTGGAGCAAAGCCGGAGCCGGAGTTTGTCGATAGACTCAAGGAGATGGTACTGGACTTTGACAAAAACATACTCGGCATGCATGACCTTATGGTGCATGATTATGGACCGGGACACAGGATAGTATCGTTTCATGCAGAGGTGCCGGAGGACGGAGATATGGTCGAGCTGCACGATATAATCGATAATCTGGAGCGCAGGATACGAAGGGAGCTGGGCTGTATTGTGACCATCCACATGGACCCGGTAGCGATAGAGGACGAGGAGGTAGCCGGACTGAAGGCAGAGGTGCTCTCTGTGATAAAAGGGCTTGATTCGCACATAAATATGCACGATTTCCGTATTATCAGAGGTGATACACATACGAATCTGGTTTTTGACATTGCAGTTCCATTTGGCTATATCACCTCAGATGACGATATATGCAATGCAATACAGGAAAATGTCAGGAAAAAGCTTGGAAAGAATTACTATACCGTGATAGAGGTAGACCGCGACAATTACATAAATATATGACATTGTAAGGGATATATACGAGCTTCGCCGGTGGCTGTTAGGGGAAAGAAACGGTGCACAATAAGATAAAAGAGGATAAAGTATATGTTACGAATCGGAATATGTGATGACTCAGCGGAAGCAAGGCAATATATGTTGCAATTGTGTCAGAAGTATTATGAAAACAATACGGATGCATTTGAATATCAAATGTATAAAAACGCGGAAGAGGTTCTCGAATATTGTAATGATGAGGAAAACCCAAAAATAGATATACTTTTTCTGGATATAGAGATGGATGGGCTCAGCGGAATAAAACTAAAGGATCGAGTACTGAAGCTGGACAAAATCTGGCGGATAGCATTTGTGTCGAGTCATGATGAGAAGATGATAGATTCCTTTGGAATCAAGACTATAGATTTTATCAGGAAGCCGGCCGGATATATGGATGTGAAAGCAGTGCTGGAAAAGGTATTGATAGAGAAATGTGAGAATGTAGGCATTTCGTATTTGTCTGAAACCGGCCAAAACATAATAATCTATGCTGAGGATATAAGATATATAGAAGCACAGGGAAAATATGCGTATATTTATACCAATGGGCAGAACTTTGTAGGAATAAATATATCTGAGATTGAGAAACGGCTTGAGGACAGTTCTGTGATACGTGTTCATAAATCATATATGGTTAATCTTGAATATGCCACACTTAGAAATGGAAAATTATCTATAAGAGATATGGATATTGAAATTCCGATTGGAAGAAGCTATAAAGAAACCGTAAAAAGGTTATATCACGAGTATGGTGAAAGAATGGCGAGGCGAAGAATGTGATAAGGGATATATTGTATTTGATAGTATATTTTATAACAGAGACGGGACTTTATTCATTAGCATATCGTACTGTACTAAGCAGAGGAATTACCAATAAAGCTGTCAAATGGATGGTATATATCATTGCGGTGGTAATTACAGGTAGTATTGTATATGTAAATAATAATCTACAGTATGCAATGGGAGCATCCATATTTATAATGGTCATATTGCCTGTTTTTATAATAGAGCCATTTAAAATTCAAAATTTGATTTTGTATCCGTTTGTGGTTATAGCAAGCTCTATATTTGGAATGTTGTTTTCATTTATTATATCTATAAAAATTGGAGTTTCTGAATACTACGTTAAGGAATCTCCGGCTTTAACGATTTTATGTCAAATATTGAGTATAGGTGTCTGGGCACTAATATATGTAATAAAACGAAGAAAAAATGATCAGGAAGAAGTAGTTTTAGATCTAAAACATTACATCATTTTGTATTTAGTTACCATCAGTTCATTGATATTAGTAGGATCAATTCAGACTTTTTCAGAATTGGAAGAGTATGAAGATTTGCAAATTTATGGGGTGTTTGCAGTAATGGCTTGCTGTACACTTGTTGTAGTAACACTTATGCAGATTGTTGTTTTAAGCCAGAATGCATATATAAAAAAGTCAAATGACATGTATAAGGAGCATATGGCTTTACAAAAGCAGCACTATGAGCATATGCTTCTGCAATATGAAGAACTGCGGAAATTCCGTCATGATGTAAAAAATCATATGCTTGCGTTAAATAGTATGTGTACCAGCGAAGATAATTCACAAATAAAAAAATATTTATCGCAGCTAACTAATGAGGTTTCATCTAAAAAACCGGTAGAGTACACCGGAAACAGGGAATTGGATGCGGTAATAGCTCCATTTGTCCTGGAAGCGGAAAGTAAAAATATAAAGGTTCAGTTTAAGGGGCGCGTATCGGATAATGTAGCAATTGATATGTTTGATATGTGCACAATAATATCAAATCTCTTAAATAATGCCATAGAGGCATGTGAAAAAATACAAGAGGACAAAAGAATAATTGAGTTTGAGATAGCCGGTTATAATTCACAAATATTTATCTCGGTTCGTAATAGTTATGATATGGAGAGTATTATAAATCAAAAACAAAAGTTTATTACTACAAAAGAGGATAAGCTGAATCATGGTATTGGGTTAGAAAATGTAAGCAGGACTGTAAAAAAATATGATGGAGATATGAGAATATCTCAGGAAAATGAAAGATTTATTGTAACAATAAATATATAAAAAATAGGAAAATAGTTATAGAAATAGGTAATCACTATGTCGTTCATGCCTAAAAAGTGTCGTTCATGCCATAGTGATTGCTTTTTTTGTGTATAAAAGAGTATAGTGAATATGCAAAGATAAATAAGGGAGGAAATAGTGGGATGACACCAATGATTATAGATCTAGAATGGCTTATTCGAATATTGATGGGAAAAAAATAAAAACTTATGATTATAAAAATCTATATTAATAAGTCCGGTAAAGTATCTGATTTACAAAATCAAAAAATTACTTTATAAAACACAGTCGGTATAGAATGTGTAGTACTGCTGTACCGCAAGATAATTATGGTATGAAGCAAGCAATTGCTTTATATATATTCTCAACAATGCGCAGAAAGAGAAAATAGGAATTATATGAAGGGAGAAAGATCATGGAATTAGCATTACAATTTGAAAATTTGAATTGTGAAGAGTTATGTGCGATTGATGGTGGAAACAAAGCACAGGATGTAGGCTATCAGGTAGGAAAGTATATTGGAATTACAGCTACATTAATTCTTAAGTTGATGGGATACTAAATTAAATAATATTTGAGCATGTTAACTTTTGAGATTTGCATCTATAATAATAATATTTGTAAATGTCACAAATAGATATGATTCAGTCGATGTTATCATGAATGTAAAGGAGGTGTATATTAAATGTTCAAAGAAATTAGTGGAAGAGACCTTTTCATAATTGAGGGGGGAAAGAAAAATCCTGTTTGGAAATTTTTTGAAGGTACAGGATATTTTGCCATTGGTGTTTACAATGGAATTAAGGACTGGTTTGGAGCTTGTTAGGTGATGAACTGAAGAATAAAGAGAGACTAAAATTAGAGTCTCTCTTTAAGGTGGTATTCAAGTTAAATGAAGCAAAATTAAATATAAATTTTTTGTCAGTGATGAGAACTTTTAATCAAGTCATTTATCAGGAGAATAATACAAATGAATAAAAGAAAGAGTAATTATATATATATTGAAATGAGGCATAAAATGCTAATAGTTGGAGTTATAATAATTCATGTTTGTTTTATGCTCATAGGGGCTAGTGGCATTATATCTGGTTTAAAAGAAAAAAATATATTTTATGGACTGCTGATAAATATGATTTATCAGTTGACTTTGATTATCATGATTGGAGTGGCAATGAAGCAATATTTGATCGCTTCATTTAAAAAATTCAAAGCTGACAGAATTTCTGTAAATATAAAAAGAGTTTTGGCAGGTGTGGGAATGGCATTCTTGTTAAGCTACATCGCTAGAATCATTGAAATGACAGTGTGTTCAAATATATCGGTTCCGGCAAATCAGTCAAACGTTAATGGATATTTTGTGGATTATCCTATTTTGGCTGTTATCATGAGTGTAATTATGGGACCTTTTACCGAAGAGTTAATTTATAGAGGTATATTGTTTCGGTTTTTCAGCAAATATGGAGAACTGTGTGCAGTATTGGTGACAGGATTTTTATTTGGAACAATGCATATGCTTTCTTCATTTGGAAACGCAAATATACTACTATTTTTGTGTCAATGGTTAGACTATTTTTTGTCAGGAATACTTTTAGGATTTATTTATAAAAAATACAAAAATATTTGGATAAATGTTTCTATACACGGCACTTGGAATCTGATTGGTGCTGGAATGATATTAACAAAAATAATGTTAACAAAATAATAAAATAGTTACAAAAGAGAGTATAAAGTTATGAAATATTACTGTATAAAACAACATGATATAACCGACTGTGGAGCTGCATGCCTTGCAACCATCTGTAGACAGAATGGATATAAAATAGGTATCAGCAAAATACGTGAAGTTGCCGGTACGGACAAGCAGGGAACAAATGCATACGGTGTTATAAAAGCAGCCGAGCAGCTTGGATTTAGCGCCAAAGGAGTAAAGGGAGATAAAGAAGCATTTTTCTCGGAGTTTCCATTACCATGTATAGCACATGTTATCGTAGATGGAGCATTACTGCATTATGTTGTTATTCATAAAATAACGAAAAAGACGGTTGTGATTGCAGATCCGGGAGAAGGTATTGTAAAACTTACCCCGGAGGAGTTTTTTGGAGAAGTGCATGATGAGGGAAAACCTCCGAAATATCAGTGGAGCGGTATCCTTATCCTTCTTGTTAAGAATGAGACATTTGAGAAAAAGGATGAGACAAAAGGAATTTTCTCCAGATTTTTTCATCTGCTCATGCCACAGAAGAAACTTATATTTCAGATCTTTTTAGCATCTCTTATATATACCGTACTTGGAATATTGGCAGCATTCTATTTTCAGATATTAATAGACAGTGTTCTTCCGGATGGATTGAAGAAAACGCTCATGACTTTATCAATAGGAGTGATACTGCTTAATCTTTTCAGGGTAATTCTTAATGCATTCAGATCACATTTACTTTTGTATCTTAGTCAGAAACTGGATATTGCATTATTATTGGGATATTACAGGCATGTAATGGAACTTCCGATGAATTTTTTCGGAACAAGGAAAGTCGGAGAGATTATCTCTAGGTTTAATGATGCAGGAAAGGTAAGGGATGCCATATCAGGCGCAACACTTACCATTATGATAGATACTCTTATGGCAGTTGCCGGAGCAATTATTTTATACATACAGAATTCAAAATTATTTTTTATTACGATCATAATGATCGTACTGTACGCAGTAATCGTACTTGGATTTAATAAATGGTATGAAAAACTTAATCGAAAAGAAATGGAAGATAATGCCCAGCTTACGTCTTATATGGTCGAGTCTCTTAATGGAATACAGACTGTAAAGGCTTATAATGCGGAGAGAAAGGTAAACAGGGAAACCGAAGTAAAATTTGTAAAACTGTTAAGAAGTGTATTCAATCTCACATGGGCTAACAATATACAAGTGTCACTGAAAACTTTCGTAGAACTCATAGGTGGTGTAGTTATCCTGTGGGCAGGCGGTGTCAGTGTTATAAACGGAGACATGACAATAGGTGCACTTATCACATTTAATTCACTGCTGGCATATTTCCTTGATCCTGTAAAAAATCTGGTGGATCTGCAGCCACAGATGCAGACTGCGGTTGTAGCGGCAGACAGACTGGGGGAAATACTCGATCTTGAAGCTGAAAAGCAGGAAAATGAACAAAGAAAAATGGCACCCGAAAGTCTTGCCGGGGATATAAAATTCGAACATGTGAATTTCAGATACGGAACAAGGCAAAGGGTACTTGAGGATATAGATTTTACAATAAAAAAGGGCGAAAAAATTGCCTTTGTTGGAGAAAGCGGTTCAGGAAAAACAACATTATCGAAACTGCTTTTGCACTTATATCAGGCAGAGTCAGGTAATATTCTGATAAATGATAATAATATAGAAGATATACAGATAGAGACACTTAGAGACAAAATCGCATATATACCACAGGAAACATTTTTGTTTAGTGGTTCAATATTTGAAAATCTTACATTGGGACTGGATGATGCAACAATGGATGACATCATCGAGGCATCAAAAAAGGCGCAGGCACATGAATTTATTAATAAACTGCCACTCAGATATGAGACAAGACTGGAGGAAAACGGAGCAAACCTGTCAGGCGGTCAAAGGCAAAGGTTGGCTATAGCAAGAGCCATGCTTAAAAAACCGGATATATTGATATTAGATGAGGCTACGAGTAATCTTGATGCAATAACGGAAAGGGCACTTGACAAGACAATAAGTGAATTTTCAAAAGATGTTACAACTATCTTTATAGCACACAGACTCAGCACCATAAAAAATTGCGATAAGATATATGTGCTGGAAGATGGAAAGATTATAGAAAGTGGTGATCATGCATCATTGACAGCACTGGGTGGAAAATATGCGCAGCTTGTTAAACAACAGTCGCTTGATACTGTGGATGTTAAAGCAACCGCATAACTTCGATTATGAAAAGAGGAAAATTATGAAACCTATAATTGTGGATTTAAAGGATATAAGTGACAGTACGGAAGTATATGATTCTAAGCCAAACAGATTTGTGCCGTACACCATATATATAATATGTGCAATTCTGGCAATAGCCCTGATCTGGATGTATCTTTTCAGGATGGATATAGTAGTAAAAGCTGATAGTGTCTTTAGAGGTGACGATGACAGTACGGCAGTAAGCTGTGCAGTTACAGGAAAGATAACTAAAATGTCGGTAAAGGACGGACAGTATGTGAATGAGGGAGATGAACTGTATGAGGTAGATATTGAAAACCTTGGAAGTACTATCGAAGATTATAAGAGTAAACTTGATAGTGTACAGCAGCGTCTTGACATGCTAAATGCATATCAGAAGAGTCTTGACGGAGATAATTCTGAATTTGATGCAATGTCTGATAACCAGTATTATTCAGAATTTAAAGACAGGAAAGAATTATTAAATACTTCAATTGATGCAGGAAAGGAAAAGAATAAAACTGGGGAGGTATACGATGAAAATATTACAGTTATCAATGATTCTATTGATAAGTATAATGAAAAAATTAATAAACTTAAAGATGTAAAGCAATGTATCGTATCTCGTAATAACACATTCGATCAAAACGATACATATTACTATTCAATAGTAAAAAGTTATATTTCATCATATGATTATACAGCACTTCAATATGACAATAAAAAGGATGAAACCACAATGGATTCATCACAACTGGCAGAGGTGGATACAGAAAAAAATCAGGCATTGTCTAATCTTGAGTCTAATGAGATTTCAACAATAGAACAGCAGATAGAAACAGCAAATGAACAGATAGAAAGCCTTAAATCTAATATATCCTCTGTAGAACTTCAAAAGAAGCAGACAGAAAATTCTAATAATACAGATGAGTCAGATATAAAGATTCTTACGGAAAAAGGAAATGTGTCGGCTGAAATTCTTACTTATGAGGATAAGAAGCAGGAGTATGAGGCTTATTTAAAAGATTATGATATAAAAAATAATAACTGTACCATAAAGGCAGGATCATCAGGATATTTTTACACAAATAAGGAAATCTCAAATGGAACATATATACAGGAAGGAGATTCCATAGGACAGATATATCCAAAGGAGCAGTCAGGTTATTTTGCACAGGTGTATGTGGAAAATTCTGACATAGCAAAAATAAAACCGGATCAGGAAGTAAAATTTGAGATGGCTTCATATCCGTCAAGTGAATATGGATATTTTACAGGAACAGTAAAAGAAATTGCAAAAGATGTGACTGTAGACCAGAATACCGGTAATGCATATTACGTTGTAAAAGTAGAATGTAAAAATATGGAGATAAAGAATAAGGATGGAGAAAAGGGAAATCTGAAAAGTGGAATGGCTGCACAGGCAAAAATTGTTGTTGATGATGACAGTGTGCTGCATTTCGTCCTGAGTAAGATAAATTTAGTGGATTAGTAAGATAAATAAGGTATATTCCGGCATTACCAGTTTATATATAAATCCTATAAGCGCGCATAGGAAAAAATCAATGGAAGGAGATAGTTGATTTATGGATTCAACATTTACATGTATAAGTAGTGAGGAACTGCTTGTTGTAGAAGGTGGAAAAATTAAAACTGAAGACGTATGCTATTGGGTAGGTGCTGGTGTAGGCTTTGGTTATTCTTGTTTAAAGCTTCTGTTAGGGTATTAATAGTATATTTTCAAAGGAGAGATGATAAAATGGAAAAATTCACTAGTTTATCAAATATAGAACTTATGTATATTGATGGTGGATTTAATGCAAAAGGAGTTTGGCATAAATTTACCAAAAAGATCAAATCATGCTGGGATAGTTTTTATCAGGGATTTTCTGACTATAATTTTTATTAAAAAGTGTATAATAAAAGTATGGCAAATAATTGCCATACTTTTATGTACAGGAGGCTGATATGAAAATAGAAAACATTAAATGGTATATTGGCTGGATATTCTTTCCGGTCTGGTACTTGATAGGGAAAAAATATATTTTATTGCCTGTTATACAATCAGTTTTTGAAGAAACGAGTTATCAGGATGCATATCTGATAGCAAATTATTTATGGAATTTTATAGCTATAGTTATTTTATTCAGCCTTTATGGAACAGGTATTTTAAGAGATATAAAACAGATAAGACAGTATGATATCAAATCAATAGCTTCAGGATATATCAAATCATTTGCTGTAATAGTATTGTTTACAATATTAGGTGGTATTATGCAGTTTATTTTGTCATCCGGAAATAATGAGCAAAGCATAAATGAAATTACGCTCAGAATGACAATGAAAGAACATTATTGGGCTATTATGATTCTTTCTGCACTTATAGGCCCCATATTAGAAGAATTGATTTTTAGATGGTTTATATTCAGCTCTATCAATAAAAGTCTGATAATTAAAGTGATTGTATCATCAGTGCTATTTGGATTAATGCATTTTATACCATCTATAGGGGCAATAAGTTTAAATGAGCTTTGTCTGCAATCAATACAATATGTATTAGCCGGAATTGCGTTTTGTCTGGTTTATATAAAAAGAGGAAATGTTGTTTTTGGGATAGCAGCTCATATGAGCATCAATTTGATACATAATTTAATGTATTTGGTTAATAAATGAATGTTAATAAGCAGTATGCTTTTTGGTCTGTTTCATGCAAATCTGGAACAGTTTTTATATACCATTTTTATGGGAATAGTGTGTGCGAATATTGTACTTATTACAGGTAAAGTAAGGTATGCGATTTATCTGCATATGGCATTTAATTTATTTGGAGCGATAATATCGGGTTATATACCGAGCGGGAGATATACAATTTTAACAGAAATTATATTTGTAATAAGTGCTGCCATAATAGTGATACTTAGAGCCAAAACAGTGTTTATTATTAAAGATGAAGCCAATGTTAATAAATTCAACTTCAAAAAGGAATTTTGTGGAATTGGTTTTATTATGTTTATGGTTTATTGGATTATTAGTTGTGTGGGTGCGATAGCATATTAAAATTAAATCAGATATAAATCGGATATGTCAAGACAGTCTGTTTTATATAAATGGAACTCTGATAAAATTCGCGAAAACCATTAGAGCTCCAAACAAGTAAGCACTTTTAAGAAAAGTACCTAGGCTGAGTATATTATTTTTCTGGATTAGTGTAAAGAAAATATATTAAGGAAAGGAGATTTAAAACAATGGAAATGGTATTAAACAATGGATTCTGTGAACTTAGTATGGATGAGATGTGCGAAATTGATGGTGGTGGAGGTGCTTGGAAAGCTGTTAAAGCTTTTACAGGAGTCGTAATGGTTGGCTTTAGCCCGGCTGTTGGTGTTGGTGTTGGTATTTTAGCAGGACCAATTGCAGGAGTCTCTGCAGGAGGCGGTTGCGCAGGTGCTGGATTGTCTTTGATTGGTTCAGCATGCCACTAAAAGATGTTCAGTAAATACAATAAGGTGTTAAGTATTAGTAGCATGAAATCGAAAGGAGATGTTTTGATGGATACTGTGTGTTATTTTAGCGAGCTTGAAGATGAACAATTATATCTAGTAACAGGTGGATGCGGCTTTTGCGTTGCGGGTACTATTATTGGTTGTGCGGCAACGGGTGTAGGTATTGGAGGCGCAGCAGGATCTGTACCAGGTGCAGTGATTGGAGGCGCTGTCGGTACTATAGTTGGAATTATGATTGCATTCTAACTTAATACAATGTTTAATTATGGAGAAGGAATTTTGAAATTTTTCCTTAGCTTGATAAATCAGTATATAGTAGGTTACGTATTGTATAAAGCTGGGACAAGTTTTCTCCTTTTCCATTTTTAATAAATTGTTGAATAATGGTGTAGTGTAGTATATTATATTATATGTTTTAATGTTGGAATATGGTAAAAAATATATAACAATAGGAGAGGAAGTTTATGGAATTAAATAGAACAATGATATTGCTTTCTGGTTGCTTTTTGATTGTTTGGTCTACTTTTAAATGGAAGATACCACATGTGATTTGGGATGTTAAATTAACCCGAGTATGTTCGGTGATTTTGGGATTATATAATATTATTTTAGCAATTTGCTTTGAAAAAGACCTAAGTATTTTTCTATTTATTGTAGATTTAATCCTCTATATGTTATTGGATATAGGATTTTTAATGGTTAAGCTAAAAAAAGATAAAAAGGGAAAAGTAAAAAATTTTCAACTTGGGATTTGTTCCATTTTTGTCATTTTGGCTATGATTATGGCATGTTTTAATTTGAATGAAATTTATTCTAGCATAATGATTTTATCTGGTATGATGATGGTGATATCAACTCCTTTTCAGGAAATGAAGTCGCTTCGTGAAAACAGTAACAATAGGTAGGAGACAATTGAAAGAAATATTATTTTCACATGATGATTCTATCTTTTAATTCTTTAGTAAATTTACAGGTCAATTGTAGAAATGTGGGGAGAGATGAGCAAAACGAATTGATTTAAAAGTTGGATTTGGCAGTTAGCTTTTGTAAATCGGAATGAATGGGAATACTGATAACACTGTTAAAGCTTCAAAATTTAATAAAGATATCTATATAAATTTGGCAAAAAATGAGGAGTACAAAGAGATGAAAAAAGAAAACAATTATATATCAACTGATATGAATCATAAAAAGCTAATATTTGGAGTTGTAATAATTCATATTTGTTTTTTAATTATTAAGAATAGTGGCATTACAGACATTTTAAAAGAAAAGAATATATTTTATGGAGTGCTGATAAATATGATTTATCAGTTGACTTTGATTATCATGATTGGAGTGGCAATGAAGCAATATTTGATCGCTTCATTTAAAAAATTCAAAGCTGACAGAATTTCTGTAAATATAAAAAGAGTTTTGGCAGGTGTGGGAATGGCATTCTTGTTAAGCTACATCGCTAGAATCATTGAAATGACAGTGTGTTCAAATATATCGGTTCCGGCAAATCAGTCAAACGTTAATGGATATTTTGTGGATTATCCTATTTTGGCTGTTATCATGAGTGTAATTATGGGACCTTTTACCGAAGAGTTAATTTATAGAGGTATATTGTTTCGGTTTTTCAGCAAATATGGAGAACTGTGTGCAGTATTGGTGACAGGATTTTTGTTTGGAGCAATGCATATGCTTTCTTCATTTGGAAACACAAATATACTACTATTTTTGTGTCAATGGTTAGACTATTTTTTGACAGGACTATTTTTGGGATTTATCTATAAAAAATACAAAAATATCTGGATAAATATTTCAATACATGGCACTTGGAATCTGATTGGCGCTGTAATAATATTAACGAAAATAATGTTAACAAAATAATATGAACTATATAATAATTTTTTTGATTTCAATGATACCATTGGCAGAACTAAGAGTTGCGATACCAACAGGAATTGCTATGGGAGTGTCGGTTTTACCGGCTTATGCCATATGCATATTGGGAAATTTACTTCCAATGCCGTTTGTTTATCTTTTTTCGCATAGACTGCTTGAATGGGGAAAAAATAAGAAAGTAATAGGAAAATTTTTTAGATTTTGTATAGAAAAAGGCAAGAGTGCCGGCCGAAAATTGCAAGATACCGCAGGAAGGGGATTGTTTATTGCGCTTGTACTCTTTATAGGTATTCCGATTCCAGGAACAGGTGCGTGGACTGGAATACTTGCAGCCAGTATATTGAGAATGGATTTTAAGAAGAGCATTATGGCATGTTTATGCGGTATAATGCTTGCTGGTGTCATTATGGCAATATCTAGTATGGGAGTTTTAAATCTATTAGATATAAATTAACCATAACAGTAGTTTGGGTCAAATGGCACCGAAATCATGCCAAATATAAAAGTAAGGAAATGGAGCGGAATTAGTTTGTATAGAGTTGGAAAATGAATCCGGTAAAATTAAGCAAATTGAACAAATTATAACCCAAAAGATGAAGCGAGAGATAATAATTGATAATGTCACTGAAAAAAAGTATTGTAAAAAGAACAAGTATGATAGATGGCTAACTAATGATATTATATTGAAAATTAGCAAAGATAAATTATATATATATGTACCTAAAATATACGAAAAATATTTTTACAATAATTAGTAAAAAGGCAGAAACAGAGGAACAATAAAAGGATGAAATCTGATAAAACAATATTGAATAAAGTGATGATATTACCACTTGGTCTGGTAATATTATTCATTGTATACAGGACATTGGTCTTTTCTGTGATAATGAATTGTATACCGATCATGCAGGAACACTATATTATCGCGGAAACGATAAGAAATTGCATTAATATACTGACAATTGTAGTTCTTATGTTTATTTTTAAGGTAAAGACAGGCAGGGGTGGTGTAAAAGGATACTTGAAAGGTGTCGGGATTTATGGGATTTCGCGGATTTTATGAATCACATGATGATAGTGGAACGTTACAGATATGGTGGTTCGTACAATGCGCTTGCATTACAGATTCCTGTTCTGATAGTGATGCTTGTTATTGCGGTTTTTATATGTATAATAAGAGACAGATGAGGTTACAAAGCGTGTAAAAGATATCTATATAAATTTGGCAAAAATGAAAGGCGTATTGAAAATGTATGATGATAGGTTTAATTTCTAAAGGGAGACATAATTTATGAATAAAAAGAAAATAATCCTTCTGTTTATATTAACATTAGTCGGTATTTTATGTGTTTTTTTAAATGGTAAAGAAGAGCCTGAAATAGGGGTTGGTCAGAATAAGGTGAGTTTTTCAAATAAAACAAATTCATTTTATTATGACCAGCTTGACGAAACCGAAAAAAGGGTGTGTAACGATATTACAGCATTAGTTACACAGGGAAATGGTGGAAAAATTGATCTAACAGCTCCGATAAGTACATACCGGTATCTGAGGATAGTAAGAACATTATCATTTGATCCGAAATATCAGAACTGGGCGATTTCATTAATTTTTCCGGTTGGAGAAAATAATAAACTAATTGATCGAAACACAATTAACGATGACTGTAATATTATGAAATTGTATGTTCTGGTTAATGATTCAAAAAAGCGCAAGGAGTTGAAGAATTTTAAGCTTGTTTTAAATGATGAGAATATAATTACCAATATAGATGAGCTTGAAAAAATATGTAAAAGCGCTGATTTTTCAACAGAATATTATCAGGAAAAATCAAAAGAAATAGATGCTTGCTATGATAAGGTTATAAGAGAAATGCCCAAGAATATGAATGAAAAAGAGGCTGTACAGTATTTCTTAAATTGGATAAAAGACAACATGGAATATGATTATTCTGTCTATGAATCAAGTATTGAACCATATTATGACAAATTGTATGAAAATGAAGTATATGCTGATGTCTCAAACAAAGGATGTATTTTGGATAAAAGAGGTATATGCGGTGGAATCTCAATAATATTATCAGAACTATGTAACAGAGTGGGAATAACAGCTTATCCTGTTTTTGGTACAATTAAATCAGATGGTACACTTATACCACATGGATGGGTTGCTATGAGAATAGATGATTCAACATATTATATAGATCCTACATACGTGTGTCAAACCGGCGAAATGGACAATCTGAAAATGAAAAATGAAATGGAACGTATTGGAGACAGACAGTATCAGCTTGAGGATTCATTTGAGTATTAGGCAAGCAACGTACTGGCCATTTTTAATAAGTAAAGCCAGTGCTAAGGTGGCATGTGAGGGAAAATTACATAATTATATAATTAATTCACATTATGGAAATTTATAGTAAGGATTCTATGGGAATGTTCAATGAAAAGAAACATATCAATATCTTATCGGTCAATGTGTGCAGGGATTTTTGTAATCATAAGTATTATAATACTTGCGATAAATGGAATTTCATTATTCAAATATGATAATGCCACGGATTATGAAAAGTCAGCTTTGCGTCCGGGCGAGTATGTCAAGTTCCAATTAAAGGATTATCTGTCCAAACCGCTTGATGAATACAATTCAGACGTTTCTTCAGGACAGTGTGAGGTAGAGGTGACATTTTTCGGAGATTACTATGTATACAATATTCCATACATGGATAATACTTATGTGAGAGTAAAGGTATACGATAAGAATCTGGAAGAACAGTTAGAGGGAAAGGTTGATTTAATTGGTAAAGTGTTGCCAGAAAAAGATGTTTCTATGGAATGGTATGAACAGGTGCCGGATTTTTCACTTAGCAGCTTGAAAAAGGGCATATGTATACAGGAAGTAGATTGCAAAAAGTATCAAAATATGCTTTGGCTTGGTGGAATTATGTTGTGTGTAAGTGTGGCTGTCCTGTTACACGATTATAGAGTGAATCGGGCCACTATTATTACGGAAGAGGGAAGGATTGCACATATAAATCTGCCTGATTATGATTTGGCGTATACTTTAGAGTATAATCTTCGAAAGTATAAGGAACTGGAGAAAATACAGATTCAGAACAGAAAGAAGATATTTTGGATAGTTTTGTTTGAACTGACAGGAGTATGGTTCTGCATAAATTTTTATTATTGGGAAATAAAAGTTATAGGTGTGGTGTTTATTCTTTGTGGGCTGAAAATAGGATGGAATATTTTTATTAATTCGGACTTGAGCGTGGCAGTAAGGTTATCAGAGTTATTTGGTCTAGACACGGTTTCACAGAGAAAAGAGCATTTGTTATCATACATACATGAGCTGGAAAAGAGAGTATCAAGATAAGAAAGATATCTATATAAATTTGGCAAAAATGAAAGGAGTACAGAGAGATGAAAAAATGTATTTTAGTATGGCAGGTGCCGGTAATAGAAGGAGAGCCGTATAATCCGTTGGAATATGCTGTCCATGTGAGAAAAGCAAAAAAGTTTGCGGAAGCATTGAACCGGTATTTTGCGGGAAAAAATATGGACTACAATTGTGTGCTGGACAAATCAGCCTGTAGCCTTGAGGAGATATTTTCTCCACAATATCAGGCAGTGCTGTTTGCACCGGAGGCTAAAACAAGACAGTGGCTCTATAAAAAAGAAGTGCAGAATGAGACCGTGAAAAAGTATTACCTGGAATATATGGAGTACAATAGTGCGCAGATAGAAAAGGTGGCTGAATTCCTGAGCGAATAGACCGGATAATAAATTGTAATTGAGCGTTGAATCCGCTATACTATACTTATAGTACAGCGGATTATATTTTTGGGAGGCTTGTATGGTAAATACGATAAAATTACCGGTGGGAATTGATAGTTTTGAGAAGATTCGGAAATATGATTTTTATTATTTAGATAAAACAAAGCTTATAGAGCAGATTTTGAAAAACTGGAGTGAGGTAAGTCTTTTCACTCGTCCACGCAGATTTGGAAAGACCCTTAACATGAGCATGCTGCGCGCTTTTTTTGAGATAGGCACAGATAGCTCATTGTTTGATGGTCTGTATATATCGCAGAATAAAGAATTGTGTCAAGAGCACATGGGAAAATACCCTGTCATATTTTTATCGTTAAAGAGTGTGGAGGGATTAAAGTTCGCGGATGCAAGGTATCGTATTATTGAACTCATAGGAAGAGAAGCCCAGCGGTTCGAATTTTTGGCAGAAAGTGATAGGCTTTCTAACAATGAAAAAGCGCAGTATAAGGCACTTATTGCGTTAGATAATGGCAAATATTCCATGGATGATGATATTTTGGTATCAGGTCTTCAGATGCTATCACATTTATTATATAAGCATTATGGGAAAAAGACGGTCATTCTGATAGATGAATACGATGTCCCTCTTGATAAGGCATTTCAGAATGGATACTACAAGGAGATGGTTTCGCTTATCAGGGGGATTTTCGGAATGGCATTAAAGACGAATGACTATCTTCAGTTTGCTGTACTGACAGGCTGCCTGCGTATTTCAAAAGAGAGTATTTTTACAGGCTTAAATAATTTTGAAGTTTTATCCATTTTGGATGCGCAGTATGATGAAGCATTCGGATTTACTGATGGAGAGGTTAAGCAGATACTTAAAGATTACAATTTATCTGACCATTATTCAGAGGTAAAAGAGTGGTACGATGGCTATCATTTTGGAAATACAGATATATACTGTCCATGGGATGTAGTACGTTATTGTAAAAGTCTATGCGCAGATCCTACCGCTTTGCCGGAGGATTTCTGGTCAAATTCAAGTGGAAACGCAATCGTCCGTAGATTGATAGACCGTGCTGATGTGCAGACTAAGAACGAGATAGAACGTCTGATAGCAGGTGAGAGTGTTGAGCGGGAAATATCGCAGGAACTCACATATGATGAGCTTGATAAAAACATAGAAAATCTATGGAGTGTGCTTTTTACAACAGGATATCTCACACATCAGGGGCGCACGGAAGATGATAAATACCGTCTGGTTATTCCGAATAAAGAGATCAGGAATCTTTTCATAAAGAAGATCAGAGAGTGGTTCAGTGACACTTCACGAAGAGACGGAAAGACACTCGAAGAATTCTGCAATGCGTTTGTGAATAAGGATACATCAAAAATAGAACAGCTCTTTGGTGACTACCTTTGGAATACTATAAGTATAAGGGATACAGCCACTGCAAAAGTCAGAAAAGAAAATTTCTATCATGGTATTCTGCTCGGATTATTGGGCTACAAGGCGAGCTGGCTCATAAAATCAAATACAGAATCAGGAACTGGCTATAGTGATATTCTGGTCGAGGTACCGGATAACAGGACAGGAATCGTAATAGAACTGAAATACGCCGAGGATGGTGATATGGATGCAGCCTGCAGCAAGGCTTTGGAGCAGATAGAAGAAAAAGAATACGTGGCAAAGCTAAAGCAGGATGGTATGCGCAATTTTATCAAGTATGGAATAGCGTGTTTCAAGAAGGACTGTAAGGTGGTTATAGGGGAATAACATTACCAAATAGCACATATTTATTGATTCAATTTTTAATAGATAGTATACATTGATATCTGCAATTATTCAGAATAGTAAATGTACTTGACAATATAAAAGCAGCCTCCTATAATTAAACCGTTGGTTTAATTATAGGAGGCTGTTATAATGGCAAGAAGAAAGAAAGAACCCCAAAGTGTACATAGAAAAAATATTATGAAGGCTGCCGAGCAATTGTTTATGACAAAGGGAATTGAAAATACTTCAATGAATGATATTGCAAAAGACGCAGGATATAGTAAAGCAACTTTGTATGTATATTTTAAAAACAAAGAAGAACTAATAAGTGTATTAGTATTAGAAAGTATGCAGAAATTATATGATTATATAGGACAGGCATTAGAGGAAACTCATGGTACAAAAGAACGTTACATGAGAATTTGTGAAGGGTTGGTAAATTATCAAGAAGAATTCCCATTTTATTTTAAGATGGTTCTTGAAACAATTAATATTGATTTTGAGACAACTCAATTTTTGCCGGAAGAAAAGGAAACATTTTTAGTAGGTGAGCGAATTAATGACTTATTGATAGAGTTTCTGAAAGATGGAGTGGAACAAAGGGAAATACGTTCTGATATTGAAGTATTACCTACAATATTTTCTTTTTGGGGAATGCTTTCTGGACTTATTCAAATTGCGACGAACAAGGAGCTGTACATAGGGCAACAGATGGGAAAAGCTAAAATGGAATTTCTTACTTATGGGTTTGATATGATTTATCATTCTATCATGTCGGATAGGAGGGAAGAGTGATGCAGAAAAGAATTCTTGCGATATTAGGAAGTCCGCATAAAGAGGGAAGAACTGGAAAAATGCTAAACTATGCTGTACAAATTGCAGAAAAGCAAGGATATGTCATAGATTATATTAATTTATATGATAAGGAGATTGCTTATTGCAATGGGTGTCGTACGTGCTTGAAAACTCAAATGTGTGTACGGAAAGATGATGTACAAGAGATTGCAGAATTATTAAAAATATGCGATATTGTGATTCTTGCAGCACCTACTTATTGGGCGAATGTACCAGCAATAGTAAAAAATTTGTTTGATCGGCTCCTTTTTCAAGTCTTTTTGGACAAAGTACAGGTTCGATTAGATGTATGAAAGAATTTTTCAAAACAGCAGGAATGAAATATGTAGGAAAATGTGTGTGGGCTGGACAGAAGAGTAAAGAACTTCCGTCACAAATAAAGAGAAAGCTTGAAAAGTATATTTAAAAAGATGAATGGTACAAATATCCTGATAGGGTGTTGCAAAAATTAAAGGATAGGGCATAAGAATTTTTAAACGTTTGGTTCATCTTGATTAACAAGATGAACCTTTTTTAATAAATGAAACAACAAACATTTTGTGTTTTCGTTAAAAACTCGATATAAACATTTCTGTTTTTCGTTAAAAAGTGGGTATAAACATTTTGCATTTTCGTGAAAAGTTATGAACAAATTGATTTTGTTAAACGGAATACTCTGAGCCTTTACGAAGAGAATCTGCTTGATACCATTAAATTGAAAACAAAATTGTTTGCAGGCAGCAAAAGAGGGGGGACTCTTTTTTGCTGCTTTTTTGCGGGATTTTTTAGAACAACTAACTTTTCTATATGCTGAATTGTCATAAAATATAGATTATTAAATTTGAAAGCAGATTGAAGGTGATAAACATGAGAAGTTATAAACGGTATACCAGACGAAAAAGACTTTTGAAGCATATCGTTGTGGTTGCTTTAGTGTTTGTATTGGGATTAGTGCTTTTGCGGGCTGTTTCGTATATAGCGATTCAGGGTGAAATTCCAATGATTAATAGTTTTAATTTATTTAGAAGAGAAGCGGATACTTCTTTTGGGTGGAATCTGATTCTTGTAAATGACGATTATTGTATTCCTCGTAATTATGAGGTAGAACTCACAGAATTATCAAATGGAGAAAAAGTGGATTCGAGAATCTATCCTCAGCTTCAGCAGATGTTCGATGCTGCCAGAGCTGATGGACTTGAATTATTTGTAAGGGAAGGGTACAGGACAACCCAGGATCAGAAAAATATTATGAATGAGAGAATTCAAAAGTATCAGGATGAAGGCTATTCACGTTGGGAGGCAAAAGAACGTGCGGAGGAATATGTTGCCGAACCTGGCACAAGTGAGCATGAACTTGGGATAGCTGTTGATATAAATGCGGATACGTCAAAATGTTCTTCGGATGCTGTTTATACGTGGCTTGCAAATAATGCATATAAGTATGGATTTATTAAAAGGTATCCTGATGATAAGACTGAAATTACAGGAGTGAACAATGAGCCATGGCATTATAGGTATGTAGGGGTGGATTCTGCCATAGAAATGCAGGAAAAAGGATTGTGTCTGGAGGAATATATCGAGTCACTGAGGTGAAAATTATAAAAAATTAAATGAATATTAATTTTTCACTAACTTTTTATCACCTTAAGTTGTCTTATTATTATAGAGGACAAGAGAGGTGATATGAGATGATTGCTGATTTTTTATTAGTTCAGAAAATCAGAAACGGTGACAATCAAGCAGGTAATCAGTTGGTTGAAAAGTATTATTCTTCTATCTATCAATATTGTTATTTGCATACTCATAATCAGGAATATGCGGAAGATATGGTACAGGAAACTTTTGAGAGATTCTTCGGAGCACTAATAAGCGGGGCAGAAATCAAGAAGACAAAGAGCTATTTGTATAGCATAGCAGGGAATATTATAAAGAATAATTACAAGAAAAAGAAGGAAATAATGACAGACCAGTTGCCGGATATAGAAGATGAGAATCCGAAAAACATAGAAATCCGGATTGATATAGAGAGGGCTCTGGAGCAGCTCCCGGAAGAAATAAAAGAGATTGTAATCTTGTTTTTCTTTCAGGGACTAAAACAAAAAGAAATTGCTGATTTATTAAATATAAAATTGTCGCTTGTAAAATATCGTGTTTCAAAGGCAAAAGAATTGCTGGCAAAACAGTTGGAGGTGGAAAGATCATGAAGCAATATCAGAGAAAAATCGAGGAGTATAAATCCCTGATACAGAAGGAATATATACGGGAAACGGCTGTTCACACAGTAAAAGAGCGGTGTTCAGACATTATGAACAGACAGGATAACAGACGAGCATCATATTTTGAATTTTTATTTGAGCAGTTCAAATTTATCAAAAAGAGATGGTGGGTTCTGCAAGGAGGAATCTTAGTTCTGCTTTGGATTCTGCTTGTGGACTCGGATGGGGGAGCAAATACAGAGAGAACATTGGGGGCTATGTCAGTGATGTTTTCTGTAATGATCATACCGGAAATTTGGAAGAATCGGAGCTTTTCAGCAGTGGAAATTGAAAAAACAGCATTCTATTCACTGCGCCAGATTTGTGCTGCAAGGATATTGCTGTTTGCAGTGGTGGATTTACTTATGACTACCTTTTTTTTCGGTGTTTCAGTTTATACATTACAGATTTCGGCATACCGACTCATCATAGATTTCTTAGTGCCGTTTAATGTTTCCTGTTGTATCTGCTTCCGGTTATTGTACAGCAAATGGAATGATATGGAGTATATTGCTGTTTTCCTAAGTATAGCATGTATACTTATCTGGACACTGATTGTATCGACAGATTCTATTTATCAGAGGATTTCGATGCCAATCTGGGGAGGCTTGTTGATCATATCGTTTGGTTATCTTATTTTTTGTATTCACAAATCGCAATGTAACTGCGAAGTAAACTGGGAGGTGAAGTCGAGTGGAACTGCAATTTAAAAATGTAACGAAAGATTATGGGAATGTACACGCAGTAGATCATGTAACACATTCTATGGGGAAAGGTGTATATGGATTATTGGGAGTAAATGGAGCGGGAAAAACCACTTTAATGCGGATGATATGTACAGCGATAACCCCAACAAGCGGAGAAATCTTGTGGAATGGAAAGGATATCTTTAGTCTGGGGGCATCTTATAGGGAAATACTCGGTTATTTGCCGCAGAGTTATGGGTTTTATCCTGATCTTTCGGTGTATGACTACATGCTGTATATTGCATCTATCAAAGGACTCAGGCCCATTGTGGCAAAGAAAAGGGCATTAAAACTGTTGGAGCAGGTCGGAATGGCTGAAAAGAGGAAAAGAAAAATGCGGACTTTATCAGGGGGCATGATCCGGAGAGTCGGAATTGCCCAGGCGATGTTGAATGATCCGCGGATACTTGTGTTGGATGAACCGACAGCAGGTCTTGACCCGAATGAGAGGATCAGGTTCCGTAATCTGATCAGTGAATTGTCGGAAGATCGTCTTGTATTGTTGTCTACGCATATTGTGTCAGATGTTGAATACGTGGCAAATGAGATTATATTAATGAAAGAAGGAAAATTTTTCTATACAGGGACTTCAGATGAAATAATTTTGTCTATGGATATGTTCGTGTGGAATTGCATTATTACTAAAAGTGAGTTGAACAATTATATGAAAAAATATCTGATTGGAAATGTAAGGACAGTTTCTGATGGAGTAGAGTTGAGAGTCCTTTCAAAGATGCCACCGACCGGAAATGCAGTACAGGTGGAGGCAACATTAGAGGATGCATTTCTTCTGTATTTTGGAGAAAAGGCAGGTGATAAAGATGATGTTCAAATATGAACTGAAAAAGATTTTTTCAAAGAGGATGAATAAGGTTCTGCTTGCGGCAGTGCTTGTGATGACGGTTATTTATTCAGGTATGGCAATCGGGAGTATGAGCTATACGGATGCAGACGGACAGAGCCACACAGGTATTGAAGCGGGACGGCTTCTAGCTGAAGATGTCAATCAATGGAAAGGGAAACTTACAACGGAGAAAATTTCCGAAGTGATAAATGATTACAAGACATTATCGGCTAAGTATCAAGATGAGATACCCAGTACAGAATATGGTAAAACAGTACAGTCATATTACGATATTTATAGTTTTGTAATTGGCGTATTGACTCCGGATTCAGAATGGAATGAAGGTGCAGTGTATCAGCTCTCAGATGAACAATTACAGGACATCTATACAATCTATCAAGATAATATGAAGAAAATGGCAGAAGAGTACGGAACCACACCTGAAAAGAGAAGTTATCTGGAAAACGTTTATAAAAAGATAGAAATACCTTTTACGTTCGAAGCAAAAGGTTCCTGGGCTACGATGACAATGTACGCACAAACTTATGTACTATTAATGGCAGTGATCATAGGTTTTTTGGTAGCCGGTATATTTTCCGGAGAGTTCCGCCCCGGAACAGAGGATGTTTTTTTGGCTACAAAGTACGGGAGATCGAAGGCAATAAAAAACAAGATTATTGCAGGAATCTTCGTGTCAACGGTTATATATTGGATTGGAGTAGGGATATTGTCTCTTATCTCATTTGCAGTAATGGGAACGAGCGGATTTTTCACACCGTATCAGATTGATGATCCATATAGTATTTATGTTATGACATATGGAGAATATTATTTGCTGATACTTGTGGGCGGATATATCGCAACGATGTTTTGTGCTGCACTGACAATGCTGGTGACAGTTAAGATGCATACACCGAATCTGGCGGTTTGTATCCCGTTTTTCCTGCTTTGTATGATACCGTTTATCGCAAGAGTATTACCGGCATTTGATACTTTTTTCAATTTGCTGCCGACTGTATTGACTAATATTCTTAATGTAGTAAGGACACCAATTCTTTTTCAGATTGGTCCGTTTGTATTTCGTCAGATTTCGTTCTTGATGTTCTTATACATCTTACTATTTATTGTACTGTTGCCTTTAATATATAGAGGTTATAGTCAATATGGGTTAAGGAAGAAGTAGTATGGCAGGTGCCGGTAATAGAAGGAGAGCCGTATAATCCGTTGGAATATGC
>OIYY01000212.1_pt1 | contig 44758 bp, 48 predicted proteins | sample 1588341 | NCBI WGS metagenome assembly OIYY01 (sample SAMN03283287) | human gut metagenome | biome: human-associated habitat; material: feces | host: Homo sapiens | place: Peru | collected 2012 | reverse complement strand
CTTTTATAAGTTCTAATATTTCTGCACAATCACAACCGTCTACGCCTCCTGTTTTAAAGGTGAGATTTTTCCCGTACATATCCGGTAGCGGCAGTGTCATTGCTTTATCGTAAAGTGCAACAATGGTTACAATCGCGTTAGGTCTTGCACAATCCCAAGCCATTTTGAATGTTTCTTCGGCTCCGGCAACTTCAATTACCACATCAGCTCCGCCGTGAAGGCTTTCTTTTGCTACTGTTTCTTTGCAGCTCTCGGGGGCTGTAACCAGAACTTTTGGATAATGCGTTTTTATAAAGTTTTTTCGAGTTTCATCTTTTTCGCAAACAATAATTTTTTTCGGATTTTTTAATAGTGTGCATAATAATGTACAAATGCCGGTAGGGCCGGCTCCGATTATTAAAACGGTATCGTTATTTTTTATTTCAGAAATATCTTTCATAATTTCATTAACCAATTCTTCTTGCGGTTTTAAATGGTCAAATGCAAACAACTCAAAAGAGGTAATATTAAACACTTTGCAAAACATCTCTAAAGTTTCTGCTTTTACAAAATTCTCACCATTTTCAATTCCACACAATGTTCTTGTGGAAATCTGCATCTTTTCAGCCAACTGCTCTTGTGTATAGCCGAATTTAGTACGCATTCGTTTTATTTTTTGTCCCAGCAGTTTTTTAAAATTCACAAAGTTACCTCTCTTTAACAATTCTATTTAATTTTAGAATTATTATTAACGAGATAATATTGCGTATACTACTAATTATCAGAATAATCATTTCTTGCTCAAAATCTTAAATATTAAGATTTATTAAGAACGTGTAAGATAGGGTATTTCTTGTTTGTAGCCATTTTACGAACAACTATTTCATATTATGCGCAATTTTTACTCATAAAAATACTTTATATATACATAAGAAGAATCATCGTAAAAATTAATTAATAGTTTAACACGAAATAAGGAGAGAAAAAATGACACAACCTATTACAAAAACAACACCTGTAAAAGCAAACGCTTATGTTCAAGTTGAAGGTGGTGTAAACAATTACACAAATGCTAGAGAATTAAATTTAGGTGCAACTCTTGGTGGACAAATCAATAAAGGTAAAACTTATGCTAACGCAGAAGTCGGCTATGGAACTACATTTAAAGCAAGAGCAGAAGTAGGGCACGAGTTTAATATAGGAAAAAGTATGGGCTTAGAATTGTCAGGCAATGCTGAATATAAAAAATCTACTACACCAAGTGCTTTTCATAGTTCATTTTCTGCTGGAGACTATACGATGTCACGCACTAATAAATGGCATGATGGACTAAAAAAAGCTGGCGCATCTTTAATGATGACATTCAATGGTAAAAAAGGCAATGTTAAAATCGGCGCAGAAGTTGGTGCTTACGCAAATTCAGCACCAAATATTTCCCATAACTATACAATTAATGAAGATAAAAAATTGACAGTAGATAACAATGAAACAATTATAAGAAAATCTCACACTGCAGAATTACGTTATAATGGTAAAAATAGTGGCGCATACATAACTCCTAAAATATCAGCTGAATTAAAATTAGGCAAAACCGGTAATTGGTCAGCTGTTGCGAATGCAGATGCCTTTGGCGGTAATGCAGGAATCAGATACACATTTTAAGAATAAAAAAAACAATGCGAGGATGTAATGAATTACATCCTCGCTATTTATTATCATTTTTGCAAATCCATTTCTCTCAAGCTATAATAAACATAACTTGAGAGGTAAAAATGAACTTATACGAACTATCCGAAATAGCTGATAAAAGATTTTCACACGGCGAAGAAATCCCGCAAAACATAATAGAAGGTGTAAAGCAAATTGTTTCCAATGGTGGATTTATCGGCATGGCACAAATCAATCCTATTGCAGGGAATATTGAATACAACGCAAAAAAAATTGCTAAATACATTAAATATTCATGTAAAATTGGCTTAGATATGGTTGTTTTTCCAGAATTGGCTCTAATGGGTTATCCAATTGAAGATACAATCGACAGACACCCGATTATTGTCGAAGAAAATATTAAATGGCTGAAAGGTTTGGCTAAAATTACAGTCGGAACAACCGCTCTCGTAGGGTTTGTTGAACCTCGAAAACAAGATGCGGAAGGTAAAAAATACTTTAATTCTGTTGCAATTTTAAAAAACGGAAAAATTGCAGGAATTGTCAGAAAATCACTACTTCCAAACTACTCAGAATTCAATGATTACAGATATATTGAACCATCTCCTGTCGTAGGAGTTCAGCCGACTGAAACTTTAGGTGTTTTTGATAAAGACAATATTAAAGAAAACAGTAAAATCTTTGAAAAATACGGAATCTCAATTTGTGAAGACTGTTGGAACAATAAAGAATTTTTTGAAAAAAATCTTTACGATAAAGATCCGATTGATGAACTTGCGCAAGAAAATCCTGAGATTTTCATTAATTGTTCAGCTTCACCTACAAGAGCGAAAAAAGAACAATTGAAACACAATATGCTCTCGTTTATTGCTAAAAAATACAAAACACCGATTGTATATGTAAACCAAGTCGGTGCGATTGACAACAGTTCGTTTGACGGTTCCAGCAGAGTTTTTGATGCGGACGGAAAATTATTAGCAAGAGCAAAATCTTTTGAAGAACAATTTTTAATTGTTAATCCAAAAGAAAAAATTGGCAAAATTTATCCGTTGACTAAAGGTTTGGATAAATCTCTTAATGAACAAAAAGTCTTTACTTTAGAATACGAATCCGATTTAGAGAGAACATACAAAACAATTGTTCAAGGGATTAGAGATTATTTCAAAAAATGCGGTTTTAAGCGCGCGGTTTTAGGACTTTCAGGCGGTTTGGATTCGACTGTTTGCGCAGTACTTTTGGCAGATGCTATCGGCAAAGAAAATGTTTTTGGCGTTTCGATGCCATCTCATATAACGAGCAAAGAAAGCAAATCTGACGCTCAACAGTTGGCACACAATTTAGGAATTAATTTTACTGAAGCCACAATCCGCCCAATGATTGATACAACAACAGAATGTTTAAATGAATTATTTAAAACTGTAGAAAACAAATGGGACGGACGTTACAAAACTTCGTTCACGCCTGATAATATTCAAGCACGTTCCAGAGCAATGTTTCTGTGGGGAATAAGTAATGAATTTGCCTCTTGTATCCCTATTGCTACTTCTGATAAATCAGAACTTTATATGGGTTATGCAACGATTAACGGTGATATGTCAGGCGGTTTTGCACCAATTGCAGATGTACCTAAAACTAAATTGTTTGCGTTTGCGCGCTGGATGAATGAAAACCGCGAAGAAAAAAATGCAATTCCAGAAGCGATTATTCTAAAAAAACCGGGAGCAGAACTTGCAATTGACCCTAAAACAGGAAAACCGCTAATCGCAGAAGATGCTCTTATGCCTTATGAATTTTTAGATGAAATTATTTGGCGAGTTGAAAACAAAAACGAAGGCTACCATGACCTTTTAGAAACAAAATTCGTTTATGAAAAACACAACACAGTTTCTAAAGAACAAAAGATTGAATGGTTGGACAAATTCTTCAGACGTATGTCTACCGCGCTTTACAAGTGGTCAATCCTTCCGCCGTCTGTAATTGTTGAATCTCGTTCAATCAATAAATATGATTACAGACAGCCAATCACATCTTCAAGAATTAATTATAAAGGTGTTGAAGAGGGTTATATAGTTAAAACTTTAGGAGAGTAAATGCATATAAATAGAATAAATGAGGGCACTGTCTTTAGACAAGCAAACATACGAAAAACGTCATTGTTGTCTATGTTTTCATGTTACAATTCTACTGATTATAAAAATGCTTTGAACATAAATTCAAAACCACTTTTGGAGAAAGCGGATAACTCTGTTCTATATCCTCATTTTAGTTTTTATAATGAAGTTAAAGATAAGTTCTTAAATCTCTCCACAAAAGATTTAAAGAAACTTAACAAGTTTGTTTAACCTCTAAAATGATGATATAATACTAATCGGAGAGGAATAACTTTATTAAGAACGAATGGAACTGGGGAAATTATCTAAACTATTAAGCAATAATGATATCGTCCTTGCGATTGGCTTGGTCGTTATTGTGTGCATGATGGTAATTCCACTTCCACCTGTGCTTTTAGACTTGTTGCTTACAGTAAATATCTCCTTAGCAGTTGTCATCATGCTTGTTTGTTTGTACACCCAAGAACCGCTTGATTATTCATCATTCCCTACAGTCCTTTTGATTGCAACCCTCTTCAGATTAGGTTTAAACGTTAGTTCTACACGTTTAATTTTATTAAATGGCGAAGCGGGAAATGTAATTAACTCGTTCGGAGAATTCGTTGTCGGCGGAAACTATGTTGTCGGTGCTGTTATATTTTGTATCTTGGTTTTAATCAACTTTATGGTAATCACAGGTGGTGCAACTCGTGTTGCTGAAGTATCTGCCAGATTTACATTGGATAAAATGCCCGGCAAACAATTGAGTATTGACGCTGATTTAAACTCGGGTTTAATTAACGAAGAGCAGGCAAAAGAAAGACGTAGAAAACTGGAACGTGAAACAGATTTTTACGGTACTATGGATGGTGCTTCAAAATTCGTTAAAGGCGATGCGACAGCAGGTATTGTAATTACTGTTATCAACATCGTTGGTGGCTTGATTATCGGAATAATTCAATTACACATGAATGTTCAACAAGCACTTTCAACATATACTATTTTAACAGTTGGTGACGGTCTTGTTTCTCAAATTCCTGCACTTTTGATTTCTACTGCAACAGGTTTGATTGTATCTCGTGCAACAGGGAAAGACGAATCTTTATCTCAAGATATCAAAAACGAAATGTTTTCTGACCCTAGAGTTTTAGGTGTTGTAGCAGGGCTTTTAGGTTTTATGGGTATAATTCCCGGCATGCCGACGGTTCCGTTTTTAGCAATTGCAGGTATTGCAGGCTGCATGGCTTATTTTAAAGCTAAAAATAAAAAAGAAGTTCAGCAAACACAAGAAGCTCAACAGGCTCAACAAGCTCAACAAGAAAAGCTCGGCAAAAAAGAAAAACGCGCAAAAGCCACAAGAGAAAGTGTTATGGAATTACTTAACGTTGACACTATTGAAATTGAAGTTGGTTACAGACTCGTTCAATTGCTTAACGTCGAAATGGGTGGTGATTTATTAGAACGTATTGCTCAAATAAGACGCCAAACAGCACTGGATTTAGGTATTGTGCTTCCATCAATAAGAGTACGTGATAATTTACAACTTTCTCCAAATTCATATCAAATAAAATTAAAAGGTGTTGCGCTGGAATCAGGAGAAGTTTATCCTGAACGATATCTTGCAATGTGTGCCGGCGATCCTGTCGGAAATCTTGCAATAAACGGTATTCATGCAATAGAACCGGCATTTGGCTTACCTGCTCTTTGGATAGAGCCTAAAGACAAAGACATGGCAGAAATGTCAGGTTATACAGTTGTTTCAGCCTCTGCTGTAATTTCAACACACATAACTGAAGTTATCAAGAAATGTGCGTCTGAAATCATTTCAAGATTTGATGTTCAGCAACTTATTGATAACCTTAAAAAAGAAGTTTCAGAAGATTATGTAAACGACATAATGAAAGATATTACAGTCGGCGATGTTCAAATTGTTATGCAAAACTTGCTTAAAGAAGGTGTTGCAGTGCGCGATTTGAAAACGATTTTAGAAACAATCAGTTTACAAGCTAAGATTAATAAAAATCCTAATTTCTTGACAGAACATGTGCGCCAAGCATTATCAAGAAATATTTGCAAACAAAATCTTGCCGATACCGGCGAATTATATGTAATAACACTTGCACCTGATGTAGAAAATACAATTGCTAAAGGTGCGAGTCCTGACGGTCAAAGCGTTACACTAGATCCAAGCTTTACTAAAAACATGTTTGATAAGATGAATTTAGAATTAGAAAAAGCTATTACCGCAACAGGTAATCAGCCTGTAATTTTATGTTCTTCTCCAATCAGACTGTTGTTTAGGAAACTTGTTGAAAGAACTTATCCACAAATTTCTATTATGTCATATAATGAAATCAGTCCAAATGTTAAGGTTAAGTCAGTTGGTATGGTGAAGGCGTAAGCCCCCTCACCCCCAACCCCTCTCCCACAAGGGGCGAGGGGAGAAATGATAAAAAAGTCAGAAAGGTCATATATGAGAGAACTAATAAAAGAAAACCAAATCGTAACAATCGTTCCGCAAGATTTCAAACTTACTAATAAAGGAAAGGTTTTGGATGTATCAATGGACGGTTTTAGAATGGAATTAAAATACAAGCCGGAAGGACTTATTGTTAATCATATTTGTGATTTTTATTCTTTTACCGACAACGGTTATCTTTATTTTGAATCTTATATTCAGAAACTTGAAAACAATGTGATTACAATTGCAAACCCTGTGAAACACAGATTCTTACAAAGACGTAAATTTACACGTATTAAATTCTTAGAAGATTTAGAATTGACTTGCGGTGACGTTTCTCACAAAGTTAGAACCCTTGACCTTTCAGCTGGTGGTATGAAGCTTAGAACTGCTGATAATATTGATATAGAAAAAGTTTATGATGTCTCAATTAAATTAAGTGACGAGCAGGAAATTAAATGTAAATACCAACTTATCCGTGTAGAAAAAGGTGATAGCGGACTTTATACAATTTCAGGAAGATTTACTTGCTTAAGTAATATTGATAAAATGACACTTGTTCAATTCTGTATGAAAAAAGACATGGAAAACCTAAATAAACGCGGTGAATAGGTGAGGATTTGCTAAAATGGGTTATACAGAGAATTTAAGATTATTTTTTGTAGTTATGACAATAATTATTATAGGTACTGTCAGTATCGTGAGAGTTGGCACTATAGATATGCATGCAATTATGACAACTGCAGTTGTTCTTGTTCCAGCTGTTGTCGTAATGGGTTATTTGGGGCAAAGAATGGGCGAAATTATGGATAATCCAAAAAACAAAGCTGATGCCGATTACAAACTTGCAGTCTTAAATGCCTTAAAGAAAATGGATAAATCAATTACGCTTCAAGAGCTTAACGAAAAATTGACAAAGCAGGTTGCAGAACCTGATTTGCCCGAAGCTCCCGATGATGATATAGATGTTTAAAACTATAAAAAAAATATAAAATAATGGCGTCATTTCGATATTCGAAAGACGCCATAGTTTTAAAATAAATAATTTAAATTTATCCGACGATTGCCTTATATATGAGGCTTGATGCTTTTACAATAAAATCTTTACCTTGAGGTGCATTGTGAGGGCGGTTTGCCAAAATTACCACAATGTATTTTTTGCCGTTTGGAGCGTAAACAATACCTGCGTCACCAAGCATAGTGCCAATATCGCCCGTTTTATGGATAAACATTGCACCGTCGCCCAAACCGGCTGCGATTAGTCTGTTATTTTTTACATGACTCATATAATCAATAATAAATTCTCTCGAATTAATATTTAAAAAACCTGGATTATCAAGGTTATAAAGAATTTTAGCCATGTCTTTTGCAGTTGTTTTATTTGTACCTTTTAAATCAGGAAGCCAAGTTCTAACGTAAGTTCTTGAAATACCCCAATCTCTCAAACCAATATTAATATCGTCCATGCCACCCAATTTTGCCATTATCATATTCGTAGAAGTATTATCAGAATCTTGAATCATGGTTTTTGCCAAACTATCTAAAGAATATTTTCTACCTGTTTGAGCGTATTGAAGATTCCCTGAACCTGATGATTGATAATAATCAGTAAGAAGCATTTCATCATAAATAGTCATTTGATTTGCTTCAATTGATTTAAACAAACGAACTAAAACAGGAAGTTTGATAATACTTGCTGCTGAATACAAGTTGTCACCGTTAATATCAACGTACTGACCTTTTTCGTATTCCCAAACATAAATAGACGGCTTAATCATAGGATATTGAGCCATAAGTCCAGTTAATTGTGATTTTAGACCTGCCATTTCGTTTGTATGATACATAGTTGTAATTTCACTATGAGTTTTTTCAATGGTTGGAGTTAAAAGCAAACGATTATTAAACATGTCGTTGCTTAAATAATTTGTTATAGGATTTGCAATTTTATATAAATCAGCAGCATCAGTATTTTTTAATTTCGCTTGTGCCATATTAAAGCCGGATTTTGTATTCATAGGAATTGCATCAGGCATGAATACTTGTTTAACAAGTCTATTATAAGTAGTAGGAAAAACAAAATACATAAATACTGCCAAGAATGAGAAAACTACAATCATTCTGAACAGTTCCAATATCGGATTAGTTTTCTTTTTCTTAACTTGTCTATGAACAGGTCTTTTATTGTTAGAAACTACATGTAAATTACGGTTAGTTCTTCGCTGTTGTTGATATGCGTACACAAATATCTCCTCCAAATCCCATTCTAATAATATCATTATACAAAAAATATAACCATCCATCAAAGAGTTGAAATAAATCTATACATAAAAATGCTTAGTCCAAGTGGGTAATGAGAAACAGAATAAATCTTTTATTATAAAAATAAAAAGGAGTAAGTTATGAAAAAGATATTTATATTATCATCTGTTCTAATCGTCAGTGCGTTTTTACCAAGTTTTGCAATGTGCTCCGTGGACGAAGGCACAACTGTTTGTTCGGTTCCGGGTTTTAGAGAAAAAGTATCTCCTGTCTATAATCCAAATAGTCAGATAAAGGAATTCTCCGGTTCACCGGAAGCCAGACTAACGCCTTTAAACAGAAGCGAAATAAGAAAGGAAGCCAATAGTTTCGCTCCGTCCGAAAACAATTTTAATTACAATTCAAGCTGTCAATTTGGAGTCTGTTTGCAAAATCGAGAAACGCCATTATTTCAGAAAGCCCAATAAATGGGCTTTCTTTTTTTATAAACCAATAAAACAAAAGCTATTTTTTTATTTTTATGCTAGAATATCTTTGACCCAATAAGAAGAATATTTCATACGAATTAATTATTTGTTAAAATATTTATGTAATGTATAATGTAGTTGTTACTTATATATAAGAAAGGAAATAAGAAATGAGTTTTGTACCTGTAGTAATTGAACAATCAAGCAGAGGGGAACGTTCTTTTGATATCTTCTCAAGGTTGTTGAGAGAAAGAATTATCTTTTTAGGAACTCCTGTTGATGATATGGTTGCAAACCTAATCGTTGCACAGCTTCTTTTGTTAGATAGTGAAAACCCTGAAAAAGACATTATGTTATATATCAACTCTCCGGGAGGTAGCGTAACTGCAGGTTTAGCAATTTATGACACTATGCAACATATTAGAGCAGACGTTCAAACAATTTGTTTAGGTCAAGCTGCTTCAATGGGTGCTTTCTTGTTATGTTCAGGTGCTAAAGGTAAGAGAATGGCTCTTCCACACTCAAGAGTATTGATTCACCAACCTTTAGGCGGTGCTCAAGGTCAAGCAACTGATATTGAAATTCAAGCTCAAGAAATTTTAAGAATTAAAAAGACTTTGAACGAAATTATGGCTTCAAATACAGGTCAATCAATTAAGAAAATCGAAAAAGATACTGACCGTGACTATATCATGACTCCTCAAGAAGCTCTTGAATACGGTATGATTGATAAAGTTATCACAAAAGACGCTATGTAAGAATTTTTATCTCTCGCCCCTTGAGTGAGAGGGATAGTTTTTCAATACAGAATTGTAGGTTGGGCATACTTGCTCAACCTACAATAAAAAATTAAAATCCAAACAGTCAACAAACAGGAGAAATTATGTCATCTAATGATAGGTTAAAATGTTCATTTTGCGGAAAAACGCAAGATCAGGTAAAGAAATTAATTGCAGGTCCTGATGTATTCATTTGTGATGAGTGCGTAGAGTTATGCAACGAAATTTTAGATGAAGAATTTTTTGAACAGAAAGAAAAAACAGGCGAAAAAGCTGAAAAGAATACAGAAGATGTTGAAGATAAGCCTATCCCTAAGCCTCATGAAATAAAAGAATACTTGGATCAACATATAGTTGGACAGGACGATGCAAAAAAAGTTCTTTCTGTGGCTGTTTATAACCACTATAAACGTTTAAAGCACAACCAAAAAGCTGATACCAACGGTGTTGAAATCCAAAAATCGAACATCTTGTTGGTCGGCCCAACAGGTAGCGGTAAAACATTATTGGCTCAAACTTTGGCCAAAATGCTTGACGTACCGTTTGCTGTTGCTGATGCTACAACATTAACAGAAGCAGGTTATGTTGGTGATGACGTTGAAAATATTCTTTTAAGATTATACCAAAATGCGGATTACGATGCTAAAAAGGCTGAAAAAGGTATTATTTATATTGATGAAATTGACAAAATCGCAAGAAAATCAGAAAACACATCAATTACAAGAGATGTTTCGGGTGAAGGTGTTCAACAAGCATTATTGAAACTTATTGAAGGTACTTTATCAAATGTTCCTCCTCAAGGCGGAAGAAAACACCCTCAGCAAGAAATGATTCAAATTGATACAAGCAACATCTTATTTATTGTTGGTGGTGCGTTCGTTGATTTGGATAAAATCATTGAACACCGTGTTAAAGACGGTACTTCAATAGGTTTTGGCAAATCTGCTCCAACTCAAGCAGAAAAAGAACAAGCTGCTGCTAAAATCCTTAAAAAATTACAGCCAGAGGATTTGCTTAAATTCGGTTTAATTCCTGAATTTATCGGTCGTATTCCTGTTTATGCGGTTCTTGATGCGTTGGATGAAAAAACATTAAAAATGATTTTGACAGAACCTAAAAACGCTGTATTGAAGCAATACAAATGCTTAATGGAAATGGATGGCGTTGATTTGGAATTCGAACCTGAAGCTATTGATTTGATTGCGAAAAAAGCTATAAAGCGTAAAACAGGCGCAAGAGCACTTCGCTCTATTGTAGAAGAATTGATGCTTGATGTTATGTATGATATACCTACAAAACACGATATCACTAAGTTTGTTGTTACAAAGGATATGGTAGAAAAGCAGGATGAAATTGATAACACTGCAGAGTTGATTCATTTACCGCAAAGCAATGCATCAAGTAATTCTGAAAAAACAAGGGCTGAAATTGCTTAATAATTGAAAATTAATTATGTGGGCGAGAAAATCAAAGATTTTCTCGCCCCTTTTTTGCTACACGCACACATTCACAATCCCGCAAAAGTATGTTACAATAATGTTAGAATAGTTTAAAGAGGTATTTTTATGTACGAGTTTCCCTTTGAGTTAGATGATTTTCAAAAAGATGCATGTAGATGTATATCAGAGGGGAAAAGTGTAGTTGTATGCGCACCGACAGGTGCAGGTAAGACTGTTATTGCCCAACACGCAATTCATTGCGCATTAGAAAAAGGGTTCAAAGTTTTTTATACAACGCCTCTAAAAGCACTATCTAACCAAAAATACAACGATTTTTCCGAAAAATACGGCGCTGATAAAGTCGGACTTCTGACAGGTGATTCTTCAATTAATCGTGGCGCGCAAATTGTTGTTATGACTACTGAAGTTTTCAGAAATATGCTTTATGGTACAAATTTTGGTTCAGTAACAGACAACCTTAAAGATGTTCGTTATGTAATTTTGGATGAAGTTCACTATATGAATGACGAACAGCGCGGAACTGTTTGGGAAGAAAGTATTATTTATTGTCCAACCAACGTTCAAATTATTGCACTTTCTGCAACAGTTGCAAACGCTGATAAATTAACGGATTGGATTAATACTGTTCATTCAAAAACAGAATTAATTAATACCGATTTCAGACCGGTGCCTTTAAGATTTTATTACTTTGACTCATCGCAACCGAATAATTTATTACCGTTGCTTACACCAAGCGGAGCTTTAAACAAAAAAATCAAACCCGAAAAAAAGGAATTTAAGCGTGGCAAAGCTGTTCAAAAAAGAAATGTGGTTAAAGATGTTGTAAGAAATTTGCAAGAAAAAGACATGTTGCCTGCAATTTATTTTACATTTTCTCGTAAAAGATGTGATGAGCAAATGGAAAATTGTGCATCACTTTGTCTTGTAACACCTCAAGAACAAGCAGAAATTAGGCAAATTATAGATGATTATATTGCTGAAAACCCATATCTTTATAAAAATAAGCATATAGAATATTTATTGCAAGGTGTAGCATCGCATCATGCCGGATTACTTCCGGGATGGAAAATGTTAGTTGAAAAACTATTCCAAAAAGGATTGATAAAAGTTGTGTTTGCGACTGAAACATTGGCTGCAGGTATAAATATGCCGGCTCGTTCTACAGTTATCAGTTCTATAAGTAAGCGAACCGACAGCGGACACAGAATCCTTACGCCGAGCGAATTCTTGCAAATGTCAGGTCGTGCAGGACGACGCGGAATGGACGAAATAGGCTATGTTACAATCGTTGGTTCACCATTCCAAACTCCTGAAGAAGTAGCAGAACTTGTATTGAGTGACGCAAATCCACTTGAAAGTAAATTCTCACCAAGCTATTCTATGGTTTTAAATTTGCTTCAAAGATTTACTTTAGAAGAAGCAAAAGAACTTGTGCTTAAAAGTTTCGGATATTTCTCATCGAATTATAGAATTGAGCCTCTGATTTTATTACATGATGAAATTAACGAAAAAATTAATGAATGTAATGCGTTTGTTTGTTGTTATAAACGCACAAATGAAGATTTATTAGAGTATAACAAAATTCGTGATATCTACGTTCAGAATAGACGCGTATTCAAAACTATTCAAAAACAAGAAAAGAAAAAAAACAGACCTTTGACGGAAGAAGCTCAAGAATTCGGACGCAAAAATAAAATTATGCTTGAAAAAATGCATTCTTATCAATGTGATACATGTAAGTTATTCAAAAAGCACATGAAAAATATAGATTTGTTGAATAGATATGTTGCAAAGCAAAAGAATTTAGATAAAGAAATTGAAAAACAAAAAGATATTTTTTGGAATAAATTCTTATCTCATAGAGCTGTTTTAATTGATTACGGTTATATTGTAGATAATTATCCGACAGAGCGCGGAGTTACTATCTCACAATTGCGTTCAGAAAACGAATTATTCTTGGCGCAAATTATTTTCTCAGGGGTTTTAGATAATTTGACTCCGGCAGAACTCGCAAGTGTAGTTTGTGCAATCACAACGGAAGATATGAGAGCGGATTTATATTCACAACTTCCACTTTCTCCAACTGTTAGAAAACGTTTGAATAAAATTAAAGATATTCGCCGTGATTTAGAAAAGAAACAAAAACATCACGATGTGGAAGACCCTATGTATATAAACGGCTACTATTCACCATTAATTGAAATGTGGGTAAACGGTTCTGAGTGGGATGATATTATTGATCAGGTTGATATGGGTGAAGGCGACATCGTGAGATGTTTCAAACGCGTAATTGATGTTTTAAGACAATTCTGTACAATTGCAAACATACCTGAAGATTTAGTATTTACTGCTAGAGAAGCTATTAATTTGATTCAAAGAAGCCCGATTGATGTAGATTAGTTTTTAGTACAAGTCGGGTTCAATGATGATTGTTGAACCCGACCTACAAATTTATACAAATTAGATTTTTTTTGAAATAACTAAATAACGCATGTCTTTTTAAGACATGCGTTATTTAATTTTAAAGAATGATTATTTATTATTCTTCAGGAATATCTAATTCAACATCATCAACATCTTCTTCTTTCTTAATAATGTCGATAACGTTTTTAGCCATTTCTTTAGCAATAATACTACGGGTTGAATCAGGGCAATTTTGAAGAAGGCTGATTGCTGTTCTTAGAGTCCCATCCAAGTCATACCACCTTCCGTGTTTAGATTCATCCATCATATCTTCGGTAGCTGAAACAATATCTTCTACAGATTCGTATTCTGTGCTTGACAAATGGTGCTCTGTAATAATCTTAATCAGATTAAGAGCAACTTTGATTTGCGTTTCATCATCAGACTCTTCCAAGGTTTTCATTGCAGATGATAATACAGGGTCTTTGTCATACCAACGTCTTGCATTAGTTGTAAATTCTTCCTTCATAAAAACCTCCTAAAATCTATAATATAACAAAACAATTATACTATATGATTTTAGTTTTGTAAAATGTTAAGCACCTTTTACAAGAGTGTTATACAAAGCTCGTTTTCTCAACGAAATCGGCAAAGTGCGGGTTTCTATAGTTTGTTCAATAAGATTTATTGCATTATTTGAACCTGACATCCTTTGAGTTGTTGTATCCATGCCGGTAAATAAATTTGATATAATTATATCTAAATCTTCTTCTTTAGCATAAGGCTTTTTTAACATTACATTATCCACATAACTTGTATCATTCACCGTTGTGGAATGTCCATTTACTACTAATGTCGTACAAATATAACCACAGTCAGCAAAATGATTTTCTACACCAATAACATTACCTATCTTATCAGTTATTCTGTAAGATATCAACTCATTATTCTGATTAATTTTATCGACTTTTATTTTTTGATTACTATCCTTATATTCTACGACTCTATCTAAAATGTCATAACTATATTCCTGTTTAGTAGTTTGTTTGCCGTTAAAACTGATATTTTTTTCAATAATACGTCCAAAAGTATCGTATTTATAGCCAACAAGAAATTCTCTGTTCAATGTCTTTTTACAAATTCGAATTAAACGTTTTTCTTTATTATATTCATAATTGATGATATACGCTACAACTCCATTTTTTCTATACACAGTTTTTTCAACTAACAAACTGTCATTGTACTTGTCTGAACAATACAAAAGATTTTGTCTATAGTAGTTTACTTGTGTTATTTGTGCTCCTTCATAGCATAGACTTTTAACTAAATCTTTATCCGGCGAATAAAACTTTAAAGAAAATATTTTGCCTTCATTATTTCGCACTACTTCAACGTTAGACGAAAAATTTTGCTCATTCTGATTTGAAACATCTGCGGGGTTGTAATATTTAATCAACTCCTGTGGTATTGTAAAATTACTTATAATATCCGGCATTAATTTCTCCATCCTAGATTAATATCTCCTCGTATATAAATAAAGTATTTGAACAAAGAAAAATTGCCTTTTATTAAATAAACTGTTTACAAAACTTAAATTTTTATTATTCATTCAAAGTTAATTTATTCTATATTTTATTTAGAAATTTTATGCTAAAATAAACTTATTGATTATAATGGAGGGATAAATGAAAGAGGCATATTTTCCACAAGAAATAGAAAAGAGATGGCAGGAAAATTGGGAAAAGAACAATGTTTTCCATACGCCTGACAAAAGCGACAAGCCTAAATATTTTGCATTATCAATGTTTCCGTACCCATCAGGAAAACTTCATATGGGACACGTTAGAAACTATACAATTACAGATGTAATTGCAAGATTCAAAAAAATGCAAGGCTTTAATGTACTTCATCCGATGGGATGGGATAGTTTCGGTTTGCCGGCAGAAAACGCTGCAATGAAACATGGTGCAGATCCTGCTAAGTGGACTGATGAAAATATTGCCTATATGACCAAACAGCTTAAAATGCTTGGTTTATCTTATGATTGGCAACGAGAAGTTACAACTTGCAAACCTGATTATTATAAATGGACTCAGTGGTTATTTATTCAACTTTATAAAAAAGGTTTGGCTTACAAAAAAGAAGCTGCTGTAAACTGGTGTGACAAATGCGGTACCGTTTTAGCCAATGAACAAGTTATTGACGGTAAATGCTGGAGATGCGATAGCGTTGTAGAAAAGAAATATCTTTCTCAATGGTTCTTCAAAATTACTGATTATGCTGAAAGATTGCTTGAAGATTTAGATAAACTTCCAGGTTGGGGTGACAACGTTAAAACAATGCAAGCGAACTGGATTGGAAAATCTCAAGGTGCAATTTTCAAGTTTAAGGTTAAAGAAATTGAAGGAATGGAAGTTCCTGTTTATACAACAAGACCTGATACTGTTCACGGTATAACTTATCTTGTTGTAGCACCTGAATACAAGGATATTGATAAACTTACAACTCCTGAAAACAAAGAAAGAGTTGAAGAATATAGAGCAAATGCTCGTAAGATGACTGAAATAGAAAGACTTTCAACAGATAGAGTTAAAACAGGTGTTCCATTAGGGACTCATTGTATAAATCCATTTACGGGCGAAGAATTCCCGCTTTGGACAGCAGACTATGCTCTTGTTGAATACGGTACAGGTGCTGTTATGGCAGTTCCTACTCACGATACAAGAGATTTTGATTTTGCTAAAAAATATAATCTTCCTCTAAAAGTTGTTATTTCTCCGGAAGGTAAAGAACTTAAACCTGAAGAAATGACTGAGGCTTATACGGAAGAAGGCGTTTTGGTAAATTCAAACGAATTCAACGGAATGAAAAACACTGAAGCAAAGAAGGCTATTACTCAAAAAGCAGTTGATAACGGTTTTGGCGAATTCAAGACTCAATACAGATTAAGAGATTGGTTGATTTCTCGTCAAAGATATTGGGGCGCACCAATTCCTATGGTTTATTGTGACAAGTGCGGTATTGTTCCAGAAAAAGAAGAAAACTTGCCTGTAATGCTTCCTACTGATGTTGATTTTTCAGTTGTTGGCAAATCACCAATTACAACTTCAAAAACTTTTGCAGAAACTACTTGCCCTATTTGTGGCGGAAAAGCAAGACGTGAAATGGATACAATGGATACATTCGTTTGCTCAAGCTGGTACTATTTGAGATATTCTGACCCTAAGAATTCTGAATTACCGTTTGCAAAAGAACTTGTAGACCACTGGTTACCTGTTGATCAGTATGTAGGTGGTATTGAGCATGCTATTTTACACTTGTTGTATTCAAGATTCTTTACAAAAGCACTTAAAGATTTAGGCTTGTTAAGCTTTGATGAACCGTTCAAAAACTTGCTAACTCAAGGCATGGTTCTTAAAGACGGTTCTAAGATGTCTAAATCAAAAGGCAATACGGTTGACCCTGATGAAATATTCGAAAACTACGGGGCTGATACGGCAAGATTATTTATTCTTTCAGATTCACCTCCAGCTAGAGATTTTGACTGGTCAGATGCTGGCGTTGAAGGCTGTTATAAATTCTTGAACAGAGTTTGGAGATTGGTAAGCGATAATCAAAATGATTTAACAAAAGATTATAAGCTTACATTCCCTCTAACAAGAGAAAATGATGACCTTGTAAGAACAGTTCATATTGCAATGAAGGGAATTACAAACGATATAGCAAATGATTTTCAATTTAATACCGTAATTTCTAAGTATAGAGAACTTACAAATGCAATTTATGATTGGAGAAGCAAAAAGTCTGACTTAAATGATGAAGACAAGAATGTTTTAAGCTTTGCTATTATTTCGTTAATCAAGCTTATGGCTCCTGTAACTGTTCACATGTCAGAAGAAATTTGGCATGACTTGGGTGGAGTTGGTTCTATTCACGATGAAAAATGGTGTGAATGGGATGAAAACTTAGCGAAAGCAAGTAAGATTACTCTTGTTGTTCAAATTAACGGTAAAGTTAAAGACAAACTTGAAGCTGACGAAGGCTTGAATAATGATGAGTTGCAAGCATTAGCTTTATCAAGCGATAGAGTAAAAGAACTGACAGCCGGCAAGGAAGTTGTTAAGGTGATTGTAGTTCCTAAAAAACTGGTAAATATTGTAGTTAAAGGCTAATATTTAATAAAAAGGTTGGATTTCTTGTAAAGAAACCAGCCTTTTTATTTTGTCAAAAGTAGGTTGGGCTTTCAGCCCAACAACATAAATTTAAATACAAAAAGACACACCCTACGATGTGTCTTTTTTTGTTCTATGAATACTTAACTATGCTAATGCCTTTGATTTTTCAATACAGCTAATCAAAGTTGAAGCAACAGTTTTTTGTTCTTCTAATGTTAGTTCTGGGAACATTGGAAGAGAAATAACCATTTCAGTATCTTTTTCAGTGTTTGGAAGCATTCCCTTAGTCCATCCAAGGTGAGCATGAACTTTTTGCAAGTGCAATGGAACCGGGTAATAAAGCATTGCGCCAATGCCTGCTTCTTGCAACATTTTGTGAATGTTATCTCTGTTAGGAATTTTAACTGTGTATTGGTGGTATACGCAATAAGTATCAGCCAATTCTTTTGGTGTTTGAATATCAGGACATCCTGCGAATAATTCGTTATAAGTTTTTGCGTGGCTTCTTCTATCTTTGTTCCATTCGTCAATGTAGTTAAGTTTAATTCTCAAGATTGCTGCTTGAATTTCGTCTAAACGAGAGTTTACACCGATTTCATCGTGATAATATCTAACAGCACCGCCGTGATTACGTAGAGCGATAATTCTGTTTCTTAAGTTTTCGCTGTTTACGGTAATCAAACCGCCGTCACCCATACCGCCTAAGTTCTTAGTAGGGTAGAAGCTGTAGCATCCGATATCACCGAATGTACCAACTTTTTGTCCTTTGTATTCTGCTCCGATTGCTTGACAACAGTCTTCAATTACATATAAGTTGTGACGTTTAGCAATGTCCATAATTGCATCCATATCGCATGGTTGACCATATAAATGAACCGGAATAATTGCTTTTGTTTTTGGTGTGATTCTTTCTTCAATTTTCTTAGGGTCTATATTGAATGTATCAGGGTCAATATCAGCAAAAACTGGAGTTGCGCCTACGATACCAATAGCTTCTGTTGTAGCAACAAATGTAAATGCGGTTGTAATAACTTCATCACCTGCACCTATATCTAAAGCTCTTAAACCCAAATGTAACGCATCTGTTCCTGAGTTCAATGCAACTGTGTAATTGCATCCGATGTATTTTGCTAATTCAGCTTCTAAAGCTTTGCAGTTTGGTCCTAAAATATAAGAACCTGAACGTAAAACTTCACATACTGCTTTTTCAACTTCCTCCCCTATTTTAGCATATTGTCTTTTTGAATCTAAAATTGGTATCATAATATCCTCCTATTCTTTCTCTCTATATATTAATAGTAACACACAAAATTTGAGCCTTTATATAATCTTAACTCTGTCTTTAATTATAAGACAAAACCAAACCAATAACGAACAATACTGTGTAATATATTGTAAGATTTCTTGACTGATACATTCTAATCATAAAGCTTGGCGCACCGTGCATATCTTCCATCGGAAAATGAAACCACTTGTGTTTCGGAATTGAATCAGAATTCACAGTATAATCAACCATAGATTTATATAAATCCACTGCAAGCGGAATTGTTAGCCAGCATAACAAAACTTGCCAATCTGCAATATCCAAAATACATAAAATAATTGGAGATAAGTACGCCAGTATAATTAACCATTTTAAAACAACAAGAGCATCCAATGGTGAATCAAATGCGTTTGCTATCGTATTATGTCCTTCATTAATATCAAATTCGAAATCCATAACCGTGTGGATATATAACAGAATTACGGTGATTAGCATTGTTGGAATTGATAATACAAAAACTTCCCAAGAATATGTTTTTGTCATTACATAATAAATTCCGCCAAATAAAGCCGGACCGTATGCAATCGCAATTACAAGTTCTGATAATCTGATTTTTGAAAAAAACGAATACAAAACAGCTATAAATCCACCGACCAGAGCAAAATATAAAACTCCAACACCGCATTTCAAGAAGAAAAATAAACCGATTAAACCAGCGATAAAAAGATAAGACATTGCCAAATACAAAACATCTTTTTCTTTTATCATTCCTGAGATTAAGTATCTGCATTTTGTTTTTTGAGAATTTTTTAAATATTCTTTTTTGTCAAAATTTACCTGTTTAATAAGTGATTTATAATCGAAATAATCATCCAATGTATTTGTTGCAAGATGTACCAAACATACGCCAATTAGCGCAATAAAGCCATACAACTTATTACCTGCAACAGTTGCAGAATATGTAAAAATAACCAGCCATGACATTATTGTCATCGGAAGTGAAAAAATTCTTGAACACTCAAATATTAAAGGTAATTTTGTTAGCATAATAAAATCGTAGCACAAATATTTGTAAGAATTAACTCGCTTGTAGGACTAATTATATAAATTCCGATAATATTATATTGCTGACTAAAATGCCTTTTAAGTTTAGTTTAAAACCTTTTTCTGTTCGCTCTATAAAATCAGAATATTTTTTCAAAATATTCGCATATTTTGTTTCAAAATCTATGTTAAATTTTTCTTTTATACGCTCGCAATCAATTCCTTCTGTCTTTCTAAAACCTAAAAAGATTTCTTCTTCAAGTTTTTCTTCTTCTGACAAAATATGCCCAACCTCGTGCGTTGAAGGTTTTTCCAAATATTCTTCTAAAGTTGTGAAATTTGAATATCTTGCACCATCTAAATAACCATGTGCAGCTACTCCAAAACCGTAGTACTTGTTATTATCCCAATAATTCAAATTATGGCGAGATTCAAACCCCTTTTGAGAAAAATTGCTGACTTCATATCTGAAAAATCCGTTTTGTTCCAATTTTTGATTAATTAATTCGTACATATCCGCTTGAATATCATCATCAGGAACACTCGGAGGATTTTTACCCCAAAAAGACTCTGCTTCTATTTTTAAGCCGTAAGTTGAAATATGTTGAATACCAAGTTCTAAAATTTTCTCTAAATCAGAAGAGAGTTTCTCTAAAGTTTGAGTCGGCAACCCATAAATTAAATCAACACTAATATTGTCAAATCCTGCATTTTTCGCCATACTAATAGCTTCAACTATTTGCGCTGAATTATGACGTCTACCAATTAGCTTCAGAATCTCATCATCAAAGGTTTGTGAGCCGATACTCAAACGGTTTACACCAATTTGTTTTAAACCTGTTAAATATTCTTGTGACGCATCATCAGGATTGAGTTCAAGCGTTACTTCCGCGTTTTCTGTAAGTTTAAATTTGTTTATAACTTTCTTGAGTAGTTCTATTGAAACAAGAGAAGGCGTTCCTCCGCCAAAATAAAGCGTTTTGAGTTCTTCTCCTTTATAATTATCAGAAATATCTTTTAACAGAGCAAAAATATAACCTGTAATTAATTCTGAACGATTAAATGACACAAACGAACAGTATTTGCATTTTGATTTACAAAACGGTATATGGATATAAGCACTTTTTGCCATAATTATTCATCCAGTTTTATATAATTAGAATCCCAACGCAAGTCAATATATTTAACTTTTTTATTAAGCATTTTTACTTGCGGTAACAAAGATGGTAAACGATGGATTTTTTCATAAGTTCCTGCATTAAAACTTCCCAGTCTTATATTCGCAGTCGGAATTTTTACATAAACATCTTGTGGATTTCTGTAATCAATGTACTCAACAGTTTCGCCCGAATCTATTTCCACAGTCATTGCAAGCTTTTTGAAGTTATTAATCTTTGCCTTATCCCAATTTCTGTAATCGTCCCCGCTTCCGTAAGTGATAACTCTTACAACCTTAAAATCACTGCTTAATGGCATATAATCACGACCAATCAGTTTGCCGTCAGAAGAAAAGAACGCAATCGGTGCAACTTTTTCATCAGGAGCAATCGTAATTGCCGGAGTTCTTTCAATTATAATAATCTGTATTCTTGCAGGAAACCAAAAACGTCTTATATAAACGTCTTGAATAGGGTCAAGTTGCATAATACTTTTTTTTAGGTTATCTGTTTTAACCATAAAAATAGGTTTTAGCGGAACTTGGTTACGTCTGAGTGCAGAAAGAATTTTTTGTGAAGGAACAATCCTGTTATTAACAATTTCTAATGCAGGACTGTTTAAACTGTCAAAAGCGTTTGAGTGCAATCTCCATTGAGGCATTTTTAGAACAAAAACACCAATACAAATCAAGCCAATTGTGATAAACATTTTCCAAAGTGCGCGCAACTGGTTAAGTCGTCTTTGCGACTTCCTAACTTGACGTTGCATTTTTGCTTGTTGTAAACGTCTGTTTTGATGGTATCTTGGATGTTGTTGTCCTTCGTTTGACATTATTTATTTAATCCTACGCTATTAAGTATCATTAAAACAAGATTATCATAGTCTATTCCACAAACTTTTGCTTGAGCAGGCAAATCGCTTGTATCTGTCATACCCGGATTTGTATTAATTTCCAAGAAATAAGGTTTATCGTCTTTTACCATAAAATCTACTCTTGAAACACCTGAGCAACCTGCGGTTTCGTGTGCTTCAACAGCAATTTTCTTAGTTAATTCTGTTGCTTCTTTTGATAAGCCTGTTGCAGGAACAATAAATTCTGACAATCCTTTTGTATATTTTGCATCAAAATCATACCATTCAGTTTTTGTTCTGATTTCAAGAATCTCTGTTGCAAATGCTTTACCGTCTTTTTCTAAAACACCAACTGTGATAAAAAAGCCATCAATAAATTCTTCTATTAAAACATCATCGTTATATTTTATAGCTTCTTCATAAGCTGCTTGTAATTCTTCCGGCTTATTAACTTTAGTCATACCAAAGCTTGAACCTTCAGAAACAGGTTTTGTAATCAACGGATATTGAAGTCCTTCAACCGCTTTCATCAAATCTTCGCCTTTTCTTACAAAAGCGGATTTGATAAGAGGAATATTTTTGTTAGTAGAAAGTACTTTCTTTGTATATTCTTTATTCATACAAATTGCACTTGCCATTACGCCACAGCCGGTATAAGGTATTTTCATTATTTCTAAAACACCTTGAATACAGCCGTCTTCACCATATTTGCCGTGAAGAGTGTTGTAAGCGTATTCAAATCCCTTTAAATCGTTCATTACGTTTGGAGAAACGTCAACGATTTCAGCGTTTTTATAACCCAATCTGTGTAATGCGCCCAAGCAGTTTTTGCCTGAACGTAATGAAACTTCACGTTCTGATGACATACCGCCACATAGAACTGCTATTTTTGCATCTTTGTTTTGTATAGTATATTGCATAATTCTTCCTCTTTTTTTGTTTTATCGCCGATAAAAATAATTTCCGGCTTCAATTCTATTGTATAAATATTTTTAACAGCTTGATACATTTTTACCATAAGTTCAAGAACATCTTCCGATGTTGCGTTGCCCTTATTTACAATAAAGTTTGCGTGCTTATCCCAAACTCTAACCGTATCCGATTCAAAGCTTTTAACTCCTGCTTTGTCCAAAAGTCTTCCTGCCGAATCGTTTTCAGGGTTTTTAAAAACGCTTCCCGCATTTGGATTTTTCAGCGATGGTTGAATATTTTTTCTGAATGTCAAATTTCTTTCCATCAATTCTTTGATTTCTTCTTGCGGAAGTTTTTTTAATTCAAATTCGGCAGAAAGTAAAATATAACGTCCTTCATGTAAAATTGAATGTCTGTAAGAAAAATCCATTTCCGGTTTTTGTTTAAAAACAACTTCTTTTGTTTCTTTATCAAATAAACAACAAGAAACCAAAACATCTGCAATACATTGCCCATGCGCGCCTGCGTTCATATAAACAGCTCCGCCGATTGTTCCGGGAAGTCCAATCAAAAATTCTAAACCGCTCAAAGAAACATCTGCAACTTTTTGAGATAAAAGCGGATCTTTAACACCACAATCAGCATAAACTTTCGTTCCTCGGATTTCAAAATTTTTCATTTCGGTTGTTAAAATAATATTTCCCTTACAGCCGTTTGATGAAAACAAAACATCAGAGCAACTACCAAGAACGATATAATTATCAAGTTTTCTTAGCAAGTTCGTGAATTCTTCCAATGTTTCAGGCAGGTAAAGTTTTTCAACTTGACCGCCAATTTTAAAAGTTGTTAAATTTTTGATTTCGAAATTCTCTTTTATTTGCATAATTTTCCTTTTTGCCCTTGTGGGATAAGACCTCACCCTAACCCTTTCCTGTAAGGCGAGGGAATGACCAAGGCATGTTTTATAAATTGTAGGTTGGGCTTTCAGCCCAACAACAACCAGCTTTTATTTATTCGCCTTTTCCAATTCTTTTCCCAATGCCGTAATAGTGCCTGCGCCTAAGCCAATTACGATATTTCCATTTTCAAGCGTTGGTAATAATTTCTCTGCAACTTCTTGCATATTACCGCCAATATATTCTGCATCCGAATCTTTTGCGAAAGCTTCACCACTTACGCCTTCAATTGGATCTTCTGATGCTGCATAAACATCAGTTACAATTACTCTGCCTGCTTCAGAAAACGCACTCTTGAATTCATTCCACAAAGATTGAAGTCTTGTGAATCTGTGTGGCTGGAATACAGCAACAATGTTTTCTTTTCCAAACTTAGAAGCTGCAGCGTCCAACGTTGCTTTTATTTCGGTCGGATGGTGTGCGTAATCGTCGTATACTTCAATTCCGTCAATTTTACAAACTTTTTGGAATCTTCTACCCATGCCAGTAAAATCTGCAAAATAATCAGCAATCATTCTTACATTTACACCGGCTTCATTTAATGCTGAAGCAACTGCAAGTGTATTATATATATTATGAACACCTGCAAGCTGAATTTTCATACTTGTTAATAAATTTCCATGATGATAAATTTCAAAACTTGTACCATTTTTTGAGAATTCAATATTTTTAGCAACATAATCTGCATCATCAAGCCCAAATGTAATGAAATTTCCGCTTAAATTTTGAATACCTTCATTATCCTTGTTTACAATAACTTTTTTTGCTTGAGAAATTGCTTGATTGAAGGTTTTAACCAAATCTTTCATACCATTTTTGTAGAAATCCAAGTGGTCTTCTTCCAAATTATTAATAACTAAAATATCAGGATGGTATTTAATAATAGTTCCATCGCTTTCATCAAGCTCAGCAACAAACTGTTTACCGTTTTTATGTTGAGCGTTTGTGTTTAATTCGGGAATAATTCCGCCATCTACAAAAGACGGATTTAATTTTCCTTTTTCAAGTACAAAAGACGCTAAACCGCTGGTTGTTGTTTTGCCATGAGTACCAGAAAAACCAATGAAACATTTTCCGTTTTCTTGCGCAGTTTTGGCAATTTCTGCGAGTAAATCCGAACGGTGATAAATTGGCAAACCTAATTCCTTTGCTCTTACAACTTCAGGATTATTATCTCGAATTGCCGTACTTTTAATTATAATTGCGTCATTTGGAACATTTTCGGCTCTTTGTCCAATAAAAACTTCAGCACCTAATTTTCTTAATTTATCTACATATTTTGAATCTACTATATCAGAACCTGAAACAGTATGCCCGTCTTCTAATAAATACTTGGCTAAACCGCTCATTCCTATTCCGCCTATTGCTATAAAATGATATCTTCCCATAATCTCTCCAATTCTACGTTAATTATATTATAAAGAGAGATTTATTTACAAGAAAAATATCTTCTATAAAAAAATAAGACCGATTTAATAAAAACCGATCTTATTTTTTGTTTGATTCTTTTTATGCAATAAGCATAAACTTATGATCTTTTGCATCTACGTGAGCCAAACCGACGCCGTCTTGACCTGTAGCAATTTTATTCCCTGCTTCATCTTGTGTATAAGAATGATTTTGTGGAATAGAAATTCCATATTGGTTGTCAACGGAAGGAGTTGGGGTTACACGTGGTGATACTGTTAAACCGCCAAACGGAATTTTACTTCCTTGACCGTAAAGACCATATTGATAATTTTGTTCGATTGGAGATACACCCATAGTCATATCCTTTTCAACTTGTATATATATAATAACGTTTTAAAATTTAAAAAATTGCTTTGTATATAAAAATCTTTACAAATGTTTACACTCTAATTATAATGATTTTATGAAAACAATTGGAATTATTGCACTTTCTGGTGCTTGCGATAAAGAAAAAGTTTTAAATGCTAAAAAGTTTTTTGAATCAGAAGGTTATAATGTAAAGCTTTCTGAGAATATTTTCGATAAAGACAGATATTTGGCAGGAAGTGACGATAAAAAGCTAAAAGATTTACACAATTTTTTTTCTGATTCGGAAATAGATATAATTATGTGCGCAAGGGGCGGTTACGGTGCAATCAGGTTAGTTAATAGAATAGATTATAATTTGATTAAAAAAAATCCTAAAATTTTTTGCGGATTTTCTGATGTTACCGCACTTTTATTGATGATTTACAAGAAAACCGACATGGTGGTTTATCATGGACCAATGGCGACGAGTGATTTTGGAGAAGTTCCTATACCGCAAGGAGAGGACAACACCTATGCCAGTTTTTTAGATGCAACAAGCGGTAAAGAGCTTCTTTTTTATGGTGACAAAATTTATAAAGACGGTTTCGCGCAAGGTATCGTTTGGGGTGGAAATTTAGCAACAGTTGTATCTTTGTGCGGTTTAGATTTCATACCTGATGAGGATTTTATCTTCTTTGTGGAAGATTTAAACGAACCGGTTTATAAAATTGATAAAATGTTCCAACAGCTTATAAATATTGATAAGTTTAAACAAAATTGCAAAGGAATTGTTTTAGGTGATTTTTTAGATTGCGGTAATGATATGTGGCTGCAAGAATATTTTACAGAATTAGCACGAGGACTTAATATTCCTGTTATTGGAGGTTTTAAGATTACGCACGAGCAAGACAAAATAACAGTGCCGATTGGCAGATTAGCAAGGCTTGAAGGTAGTAAGCTTGTAATCCTTTGATTTTTATGTTAAGATTTCCATGCCGTACTCCACGGGGACGTAGCGTTCTCTCGACTCGAAGCGTTTGCGAGGTGCAGAGCCTGCTGTGAGGGGTACAGAAAAGTTGCCTATGTTTATAGGGTTGTTGATAATTTAGATTATGATGGCGTAAGATATCGAACCGTGTCAGGATGGAAGCATAGCAGCACTAAGGTAATCCTTGCGGGTGTCATATTTCTAAAAAGTAGATTTTATAAGCAAAATCAATTTGGCTGTATTTCGATAGGTAGTGGTACGGTATTAAAAAGGGCAAAATCGGTTTCACCGATTTTGCCCTTTTTAATTATTTTCAATTTTTCAAACCCTTTTTCAATTTTTCAACATTAGCCTTTATATGAGAAACTATATCCGTTTCTTCTCGTTCTGGAATATAAACACTTTTTACTTCATAATCATCTATATTTTTATTAAAAGTATCAGTTTCTTTCAAGGGTTTATAACTAATGTCGTAACCTTTGTCATAGAAAGAATGTCCAGGTCTTTTATAAAAGTTAGATGTTATATTAATATCGCAATCTTTTGCTAACTCTCTTAATTTCCCTAAGTTCTTTCTTATAATCTGCTTTTCCCCATAATGAACACGGTTAAATCTTAAACTTTTAAAATTAGTGTTTGGATTGTCTTGTGATAAATTATTGATTTTCATAATATTAAGTTACTCCTTTACAAACTTATCCATCGCCTTAACAAAACCGTCATTATAGACCGTATCAGTCACATAATCTGCAATTGACTTTAATTCTTCTGTTGCATTTCCCATTGCAACTTTAATGCCACCGGCTTTTAATAGGGCAATGTCGTTATTTTGGTCACCAATGGTTAATGTTTCATCCTCATCAATTCCCCAATATTTTTGCAAAAATTTAACTGCGCAATATTTTGAACCTTCTTTGTTAGAAAATTCCAAAAAGTATGGTGTTGATTTAATTATATACAAATCCGGAAAAATTTTTGGTAATTCTTTTTCAAGTTTATCAATTTTTTCAGGATGGTTATAATCAATCGCGAGTAGTTTATTTACACTACTTTTTTCTACTTCACAAAAAGATTTTATAGTATATTTTGTATGTAAATTGTTGCAATAACGCTCAATTTCTGGACATATTGTTTCTGAATACAAAATATCATCGTTATACAAATTCAAATGAATATTTTCAGACTTTGCCCAATCAATAACTTTTTGTGCTTGCTCTTCTGTCAAACATCTTTTATAAAGGGTTTTACCATTGTATTTTACAAGCCCGCCTTGATAAGAAATCACGGGAGTATTAAGTCCTAAGTCTTGGGCAATAAGTTCTGCGGCAGCGTTCATTCTACCTGTAACAAGGACTACTTTAATCCCTTTTGCACAAAGCTCTTTAATACATTTTTTCACACCTTTGGTAAAATCACCTTCAGGTATCAAAATTGTGCCGTCTATATCAGTTGCAACAAGTTTAATCATAATAAATCCTCTTCAATCAAAATATCATGCCCGATATCTTGCATAAGTTCTAAATAAGAATAAAAGTGTCTTGACATCGCAGTCAAATATTGGCTCAAAACCTCCTGGTGACCGTTTTCGTTGATTACCAAATCCGTATAAGAATTTTTGCCTTTGATATAACCTTCGGTTGAAAGTTTTACGATTTTTTTTGAATCTTCAAGAATTTTTTTTGAATGTTCCATATTTTCAGCCGAATATTTGAACGTATTGTAATCTTTCTTTAATTCATACTTAAGTTGATATTCGTAAGCTTTCTTGCTTGCTTTGCTTCTTTCCAAATAAATTTGCGCCTTTTGAATTTCAGGCGTAAAATTGTACAAAATAGGTACATCAATAGTTCCACCAACGAACGCGCCGCCATAATTATTTGGCGCATGACCATGCGCTTGCCAAGCGTAACCTCCGGCAACGCTAACATCAGGCACACGATTTCTTTTTGCCATTGTTACTTCAAGCTCCGATTTATCAATATTTTTTTGAGAAATTTTAACCATATAACTATATTGAAGTGCTATATTTTCCAAAAAATTATATTCAGGAAGCCGAATATTCAAAAACGCCCAATTTCCAAGCAATGACGATTCTTTTGTGTCATACATTACGCTATCATCACCAGTATTCAAAATCTTATTTAACTCAAATTGTTTTGCCAATAAATTTGCTTTAGCGTGATTTACTGCAATTAACTGCTGCGCATATTGAATATCAGCCTTCAAGTTATCAATCTCATAGGACGGATATTTTGGTTTGTCTGTTGTTATTTGAACTAAATTTTTAAATAATTTCAAACGTTCTTCTTGAATGTTATAAACTGATTTTGCATAAAGAATGTCAAAATAAGCCTGCATTATTTGTAATTTGTAATTATGTTCTGCCTGTTTTAATTCTGTTTCTTTAATATTGTAAGCCTCTGTTGCGACTTTTTTCCTAATTCCACGTTTTAGAACTTCTATCGGCAATGCAACGCCTGCTTGCGAAGAGTTACCGAGCGCAACATTTCCCATTACAATGTTTGATTGAATTTGCGGATTTTGTAGCCGATTTGCAATTTTAATATCTTTTTCAGCAGCTTTAAGTTCCATTCTCTTAATTTTAAGGTCGCAATTTTGTTTCAAGCCGATTTGCACCATGGTGTCCAAATCAACGTTTTTGACATTCGCAAACGCTGAAACCTGCACCGCCATAATTAAAATTAGTGTAAAAACAAATCTCTTCATATGAAAATATTCTAGCATAAAAAATTTCTTTTATTTTGTCCAATGATATGGAAAATTTTTAAACCAATAACGTGGATTAAGTGAATTAATATAAATTTCGCCTCTTTACATTATCGCTGTTCATGCTAGCATGGTTCTATAAGGAGAAATATTATTATGAAAAATTATGAATTACTAGCGGTTTTAAAACCAAGTCTTGATTCAGAAGAATTAGATAAAGTTGTAGATAAAATTTCTGAAGAAATTAAATCTTACAAAGGTTCTGTTGCTTCTGTTGACAAAATGGGTCGTAAAAAATTAGCATTCGACGTTCAAGGTTATAGAGATGGTTTCTTTACAACTATGATCGTTTCACTTCCTGCAGAATCTATTGTTGAATTCAAGAAAAACTTGAAATTAAACGATAACGTTTTAAGATTTATGTTTATGGAAGTAGCTAAAAAGGCTCAAACAGTTTAAGAGGTAATAAAACATGGCATTTGCAAAAGCAGTTGTAACAGGTACAGTATTTCGCGCGCCGGAAAAACGTTTCACACAAAATAACGTTCCGGTATCATCTTTTGTTTTAAACATTGGTGATAGAGAAGAAATGCTAATCAGAGTTGTAGTCGGTCGTGCCGCTTTAGACGAAGTTGTCTCAGGTATTTCAAAAGACGACAGAGTTTTAGTTGAAGGCAGACTTCAAATCACTACTGTTAAAAACGAAAGCGGTGCTGAAAGAAGAATTTACGAAATTGATGCAAACACAATTGAGATGATGGGTGGTTCAGCACCTGCATCTTCAAATTCAAGCAATAGTGAAGATATCGTGAAATTTTCTCAAGAAGAATTCTCTGATGAATTAATAGGAGAAGACGAAATTCCATTCTAGGTGCTACGCACGTAGGCATAGGGTCGGTTCCTAGTTTAACTACTAAACTATTTTATAGCTACAAACTCCGCCTCAATCGTAGGACTACTAAATAAAGAATTTTAAAACGAACTTGACGACTTAACGTCGTTCAACTTAAAGACAATATTAAAGACAATAAATGGCTAGAAAGGCAATAACAACAATGGCAAAACAAGATGCACAAGATAGAAAAAAACGTAAGACCTGCTCATTCTGCGCAGATCACGTAGAATCTATTGATTACAAAGATGCAGCAAAACTAAAAAGATACTTAACAGAAGCAGGAAAAATTATTCCTCGTAGAGTAACAGGTAACTGTGCTAAACACCAAAGAATGATTACAACTGCTATCAAAAGAGCTAGAGAAGCTGCAATCATTAGTTATGTATTTGACTAATCTGAAAAAGTCAGTATAATTATTTTTAAAGGAATGGTGGATTTATTTTGCCATTCCTTGTTTAACACAATAGTAAGAAGGATTAGACTATGAACAATCAAATCACAATCAGATCAGACAGAAAAGATGACTACACTTTTCAGTACAAAGGTGAAGACGTAACTCTAAAAGCAGGAAGCATTATTAGTATAGCAGATGGTTTAAGCGAGGTTGTTCTTCCGACATGTGCAATGAAAATTGTAAAAAACTTGATTGTAATTAAAGGTGATGTGAAATAGTTAAATATTTTTTATAATTTTAAAACGGCGGAATTTTCGTTAACGAAAATTCCGCCGTTTCTTTTTTGGTAATTGTAGGTCAAGCATTGCTTGACAAAAACTTATTCTTATCTGACAAAAATTTTTTCAATATTTGTTCTGGTGATTTTATCGAGTTTTAAGTGTTAGCTTTCATTAAAATCTTATACACTAGGGACCAAAGCTACTTTTATCAGGTTTATTACGTCCAGAAGCAGTAGCGTTATGGAGCTCATAAGCTTCTTTATATGAAATCGGTGATTCTGGTACCGCCCAACCCGGATCAGGTCTATAACGTCCTGAATCTGGGCGCTTTTTATTTCCTTCCTTTTGTTTAGTAAGCTCTTTTGCAATCTCCATTGGGTTGTCTGCGAGCTTTTCCCAAGTATCTAGCTCTTGTTGAGCTTTCCATAATTTGTTCTTTGTATTTTCTAGTTTAAATTTTGTATCAGCTAATTTTTCTTGAGTTTTTTTTAATTCCTTTTCCAATTCTGATGGTTCAACTAGCAGACTTTCTTTAGGGCGTTTTAGCAAAAGTGCGCCTAATGAAATAAGACCTAAACCGATTCTACCCATCAAGCCTTTTTTAGTGGTTGTAGGGATAGTTTTTGCAGTAAATGTTGGTTGAGAATAGTTCTTTTTATGAGGCATTGAATGATTTGTGGAAGAACAGATATTTGTTTTCGAAATTTGGTTGACTTGCATATAATTATCTCCTTTTATTAATAGAAAACAAGTAAAGAAAAAATTTGCTATTAGGTACATTAATTGTAATTTTTTTTTTACAATATAATTCTATTTGAATAGCGGAATTTTCTTAAACGAAAATTCCGCTATTTTGTACTTATAATTTAGTAAATTGTTGCCAAATGAGGGTTTCTCCAATAGACTAATCTTCTTTTTTGCCGGTTAGTTTATCTTCAATATCACTGCCGATTTTCGCTCCTGCAGCTCCACCTCCTAAAACGGCTGCACCACCTAATAATGCAGGTAACGCTGCACCTCCCGTCACTATGCTTGCTCCAATACCTAATAGGACCAGAGTCATTCCTCCTCCTAATCCAATTAATCCTCCATTAGCACCTTTAAATGAAGGTACATTTTTAGGCTCTTGCGGAACTTCATGAATAACTCTACGAGAGTTCTTGTTTGATAAACCTTTTGTTTGATAATTAACTTGACCTTGAATAGCTGAAATACGCATATATACACCTCCTAATTTTTATTTAGAATATATTAAAGCAAAATGATATCTAATGCAATACTGAAAATTTGAGATTGCTTATAATCATGCATAACGATTGACATAAATTATTTATAGACTAGAATTATAATATAACTTAGTATAGTAAGTTAACGTAGTATATTTAATCAAAGAAGGAGATTAATCTCATGGCACGTGAAAAGTATGAACGTACAAAACCGCACGTTAACATTGGTACAATCGGCCACGTTGACCACGGTAAAACAACATTGACAGCAGCTATTACAGGTGTTATGGCTGCAGCTGGTAAAGCACAAGCTAGAAAATTCGATGAAATCGATGCTGCTCCAGAAGAAAAAGCAAGAGGTATAACCATCTCTACTGCTCACGTAGAATATGAAACTGATGCTAGACACTACGCACACGTTGACTGCCCAGGCCACGCTGACTATGTTAAAAACATGATCACTGGTGCTGCTCAAATGGACGGTGCAATTCTTGTAGTTGCTGCTACTGACGGTGCTATGCCTCAAACTCGTGAACACATCTTGTTAGCAAGACAAGTTGGTGTTCCTAACCTAGTTGTATTCTTAAACAAATGCGATATGGTTGACGATCCAGAATTATTAGAATTAGTTGAAATGGAAGTTAGAGAACTTCTTTCTTCATACGAATTCGATGGTGACAATATTCCATTCATCCACGGTTCTGCATTGAAAGCTTTAGAAGCAGTTCAAGCTAATCCAAACATTCAACGTGGTGAAGATAAATGGGTTGACAAAATTTGGGAATTGATGGATGCAGTTGATAGCTACTTCCCAACTCCTGAACGTGATTTGGACAAACCATTCTTGATGCCAGTTGAAGACGTATTCTCAATCACTGGTCGTGGTACAGTTGCTACAGGTAGAGTAGAACGTGGTATCGTTAAAGTTGGTGATGAAGTTGAATTAGTTGGTTTAGGCGAAACTAAGAAAACAACTGTAACTGGTGTTGAAATGTTCAGAAAACAACTTGATCAAGGTCAAGCTGGTGACAACATCGGTGCTTTGTTAAGAGGTATTGATAAGACTGAAATCCAACGTGGTCAAGTTCTTGCAAAACCTGGTTCAATTCACCCACACACTAAATTCACAGCTAACGTTTACGTTCTAACTAAGGATGAAGGCGGACGTCACACTCCATTCTTCCCTGGTTACAGACCACAATTCTACATCAGAACAACTGACGTTACTGGTTCAATCAAATTCGAAGGCGAAATGGTAATGCCTGGTGATAACGTAGTTATGGAAGTTGAACTTATCGCTCCAGTAGCTATCGAAGAAGGTATGAGATTCGCTATCCGTGAAGGTGGTAGAACAGTTGGTGCCGGTGTTGTAGATAAAATTATTGAATAATTAATTTAATTATCTATAATATAAAAAATAACCTGATTTCTTTTGAAGTCAGGTTATTTTTTTGTTTGATTAAATTGAGCGAAGTTAATGTTTAATAAAAACGACTCTAAAAACACTTTTTAGAGTCGTTTTTATTATTATGTAAAATTAAAAATCTGATTAATACAAAGGATATTTTCTGCAAAGTTTTGCAGAATCTAATCTTAGTTCGTTTAAGATTTTTTCATTGTCTGAATTCTTTATTGCTTCTGCAATAATTCTTGCAACTTCCTTCATGTCATCTTCTTTAAATCCGCGAGTTGTCATAGCAGCAGCACCTAATCTAATACCGCTTGTAACAAACGGACTTTGCGGGTCGTTTGGAACTGTATTTTTGTTAGCTGTTATGCCGACTCTTTCCAAAATATTTGCCATGTCTTTTCCTGTTTTACCGGTATTTCTTAAATCTAATGTCATTAAGTGGTTTTCAGTCATGCCACCTACGATTTCCATACCGTTTTCAATAAGACCTTCAGCCATTGCTTTAGCATTTTTAACAATTTGTTTTGCGTATTCCTTAAATTCAGGTGACATAGCTTCTTTAAGAGCAACTGCTTTGCCTGCGATAATATGTTCTAATGGCCCGCCTTGAATTCCAGGGAAAACTGCTTTATCAATAGCGGCTGCAAATTCTTCGTCACACATAATAATGCCACCTCTTGGGCCTCTTAAAGTTTTGTGTGTTGTAGTTGTAACGATTTGAGCATAACCTGCAGGAGATGGGTGAACGCCGCCGGCTATAAGTCCTGCAATATGTGCAATATCTGCCATTAATATTGCGCCCACTTCGTCTGCGATTTCTCTAAATCTTTTGAAATCAATAACTTTAGAATAGTTACTTGCACCGCAAATAATTAACTTAGGTTTGTATTCATGAGCTTTTTTTCTTACATCTTCATAGTCAATATTGCCTTCACTGTCTACTCCATAGCTTTTCGCATCAAAATATGTTCCTGAAAAATTTACTGGACAGCCATGACTCAAGTGTCCGCCGTTTGATAAATCCATGCCCAAAATTGTATCGCCATGTTTAAGTAGTGCAAAAAATACAGCCATGTTTGCTTGCGCGCCGGAATGTGGTTGAACATTCGCATGATCCATCTTGAATAATTCGCACGCTCTTTTTTGAGCTAATTCTTCAACTTTATCTACTATTTCGCAGCCGTTATAATAACGTTTATGAGGTTTTCCTTCTGCGTATTTGTTGGTCAAAACACTTCCACAAGCTTGCATAACTGCCGGAGAGGTGAAGTTTTCACTCGCAATAAGCTCTATTGTGTTTTCTTGTCTATGAAGTTCTTCTTCAATAAATTGTGCCAATTCAGCATCAGTTTCTTTAACTTTATCTAAAATCATAAACTCCTCCTAATTAAATCCCCTAACTTAACTTTTTTATTATTATAATTAAAATCAGAAATAAATGCAAAAAAGAGGAGGTTTAATTTAAACCTCCTCTTTTATAACTAAATAATAGTTCCTTCGTTAATAAATTCAATTTTTCTTGCTTCCGGTTTCGTTTCTGGAAGAATTAAATTTTTTGTTCTAACAAATTCATCAACATATTTTGTGTCATTTTTTTGTTGTATCAAATTTGTTGGAATTAGTTCTGAATATGATTTGTAATCGTGGCTAATTTTGTCAAAGCCTTTTACTGCGTTTTTAGTTGCTACTGCACCAAAATTTGGTACTGAAATTTTTGTGATGTTCATGATTTTCCTTTCTAAATTTAATTAAAAAATTTTTACAATTATTATAAAAACACTAAAAAATAAATTTGCTAGTTTTCACACATAATGTAACAATATTTTAACATAAAAAAATAAAAAGAGTGCAATATATATTTTTTTTATTGTATTTATTTCATTCTAGTTCTATAATATTTGTTATATATAAGGACATTGGGGAATGAAGAGCAGGGTCTGGTCAGTAATAATTAGTTTATTTTTAATTATATGCCAAGCGGTTTCAGCGCAAGGGCTTTATTCTGAATACGTACCTCAACAAAATGAAGTTATCTTTAATCAATCAATGTATAAGATTGATGTGATTGATCCGCAAGCGAGTACAAACACTAAAGGTGCAAGTTACCCTGGGCTTAGAGGCGCAAACCAACTTGTAGTTTATACCCCATCTTTTGGTTTTAGAACAAATACAAATGAATTTGGTACGGAAGCTATCGTAACAGGCGATACTGTTACGGCATTAAGTGGTGCAGATTCTTTAATTCCCGCAAATGGTGTTGTAATAAGTGGTCACGGTCAGGCAAAAAAATGGATTAATGAAAATGTAATGGTTGGCGCAAAAATCTATATTAATCCTGAAAAAAAGATTATTACATCTTATATAACCTCTGATACTTTTTTGTATTCAGCGAGAGAACGCATTAAAGAAGTTCAGAATATGATGCTTTATTATACTCAAAATTATTCAAACTATAATCAAAAGCGCACTTCTCAAAGTTTGGATAAGGCAAATGATTTGATAGATAAAGCCGTTAAAAACGGAGAAAATTCTCAAAAATACGCTTCAAAAGCAATAGAATATGCGGATTTAGCAATGTCTACCGTTATTCCTTACGATTCAGGCGAATTAAAAGGAGTGTGGATAAGACCGACTTATTTTAGTGAAGATGAAATCATTAAAACCATAGATAAAATATATAATGCAGGAATTGATAATATTTTCTTAGAAACTTATTATCACGGCAAAACAATTTTTCCTTCTCAAACCATGACAAAATATGGTTTTATAAGACAAAATGAAGATTATGTCGGTTTTGATCCGCTTAGAATTTGGATAAACGAAGCGCATAAGCGCGGAATAAAAGTTCATATTTGGTTTGAAACTTTTTATGTAGGTAACAAACCGCCTGAAACAAATGCGGGTTATATTTTGGCTAAAAAACCGGAATGGGCGAATTATCAAAAGAAAAATGCGGATTCAGACACGATTGCTTATTCAGTATCAGAACATAACGGATATTTTATTGACCCTGCAAATCCGGAAGTTCAAAATTTCTTATATGAATTACTTTGTGAAATCATTACAAGATACAAGCCTGATGGAATAAATTTGGACTATATCAGATATCCGCAATCATTGGATACGATTTATTCAAATTACGATATGTCTAACTGGGGTTATACAAAATATGCTCGTGATGAATTCTTTAAAATGTACGGAGTAGATCCTATAGAATTGAAATATACTGACCCATTATGGTTCCAGTGGCGTGCATATCGTTGCAATAAAGTTACAAGCTTCGTTAGAAGAGTAAGTGTACTTTGCAGGTTTAACAAAATTCAAATTACGGCCGTAATTTTCCCAAACAGAAATCTTGCACTTAATACAAAAATGCAAGACTGGAAAACATGGTCAATGAATAATTTTGTTGATGGTTTTACGCCATTATTCTTGACATGTAATGATATGACTGCAATTAATCTTATGGAAGAAATTTTAAGAAACAAATCTGCAAGTACAAAATTATATGCAGGCTTGTTTGTAACATTCATGAACGGTTCATCTGCAGATTTAATGAAACAAATTCATGCTGCAAGAAAATATTGTTTAAATGGTTTAATTATTTTTGATTATGCGCATTTAACTGATTATTACGTTGACACTTTGACAGAAAGTGTGTTTAAGCCTAATAAAAAAGAGATTGTAATTACAGACACCGCAAAATCTCAACAGGCGAAATACAGTACAGGAAACAAACGTGGAGGGAATTAATTTGACTGAAGAAACTAAAAAAAGAGCTTTTTTAGGAATTTGGTTTGATTGCTGCCATGTTTACGGAAGGTTGTACAAAAATCAAGCGGGAACGATGTATGTCGGCAGATGCCCGAAATGTTTGCGTCCCGTGAATGTAAAAATAGGCGGTGAAGGAACAAATAGGAGGTTTTTCCGTGGCAGTTAATTTAGAAGATTTAAGAAAAGAAAACGAAGTTTTAGATATATTTTGTAATTTGGTTTCAATACCATCTCCATCTTTAAAAGAAGATAAGGTTATTGAATGGATTCTTGATTTTTGTAAGAAAAATGGAATTGATGGTAAAAAAGACAACTATGGAAATATTTATATCCATGTTCCTGCAACAGACGAAACTAAAGAACCAATTATGCTATCTTCTCACATGGACGTAGTAGGTGACGATAGCCCTGTTAATATTTTCTTGGACGGGGATTTTATTAAAGCAGAAGGCAGAACATTAGGTGCAGATGATAAAGTCGGAGTTGCTTGTGCGTTGAAGCTTGCTAAAGACCTAGTGAATGCAAGCTCTGATGAGGGGGTGTCACATGGCGGACTTGAAATTACATTCACTCGTGATGAAGAAACTGGCATGAGTGGTATCGAACATGTTGAATTTGATAAAATTTTATCAAAATACGTTCTTGTTTGTGATGCGGATAAATTAGGTCAATTGCAGATTTCAGGCGCAAGCTATACAAACGCAAAAATCACTGTTCGCGGTTTAAAAGGCGGTCATTCAGGTATTGATATCGGTGATAAAACAAGATTAAATGCAGCTAAACTTATAGCAGAACTTCTTGCAGAATTTCCACAAGGCGCATATTATACTGACGAAACAGGTGTTATAACTTCTTGTAATTTAGGTGCAATTGTAGCAGGCGGTGTTCAAAACTCTATTGCAAATCTTGTAGAAAAAGGAGTTAAAACTAACGATTATATTACTGAAATAATGAAAAAGACTTCTACAAATATTATTAATACTCTTGGCATGGCATCTTATTCAATAAGAAGTGCGAGTGTTGCAAAAGAAGAAGAATTGAAGGCTTTGATGCAAACAATTGTTGATAAATTTAATAAAAAATATAAAGATTTAGCAGAAGCGAAAATTGAATTTGAAGTCCACTTGTTAGCTTTTGAAAAAGCTGATGATGATAGGATTGAGATTGCACATACAAAAGCATGTAACAAAGCAGGAATTAAAAACGATATATCATCCTTCCATGCCGGTGCTGAAACTCATATCTATTGTCATAACAAGAATTCTAAAGGCGAAACATTTATGCCATCACTTTTAGGTTTGGCTGATGTTTATAATATGCACTCAGCAGCTGAAAAAGTAGATTACAAAACATTAATTAAAGGTTTTGAAGTAATTAAAAATACTTTTGAAGAATTTAATAATTTTAAAGAAAACTAGCAAATTTTTTTTTGACGAGTTTTTATGTTCTTGAAAGGTGAAGCTTATGAAAATTATAAATCCAATAAATTATGCAAAATCAGCATATCGTTCAACGATGCATACAGGAAAAATAAAACCAAGATGTTATACAGAAGGTTATTTTATGCAAAAATCGCCATTGGCTAAAGATTGTGTTCAAAAATCAAAAGGTAATTTTATTACGAGAATTGCGTCAGCATTAATAAACTGTTTTTCAAAATAGAGAGGAAATGATGAGAAATATAAACTTAAATAATACAGATTATGTTTTATCAAAGAAACATGATACTTTGGTCTTAAAAAAGGCTCTCCCGGAAGGGTATTGTTTGTCGCAGGAAAGAACAAAGACAACTACTTCAAATAAGATTTGTGGCATAGAATCTATTATAAGAGATGGAAAACGTGATGAATGTATTATAACTAGGGATGCCACATCTAAGAAGCCTTTGATGTTTTCGATTAATTTAAAAAAACACAATACAAGATACAGTAATTTGAAAATCGCAGGTTCTTACAATGCAGGAGCACCTTCCGATGTTGTTATTTCTGTTACAGAAAGAAATTGTAGCCGAGATTTATTCGCATCACAAAAAACTAATCTTTTAAAAAAAATAGAAAACGATATGAATATGTATTCAAATATGACTCAAAAGTTGTTAAAAAAGACTTTGAAATTTTTTAAATAATATTAGAATCGTAAAATATTACCTAAAAAAGCAAATTGATATAAAAACAATTTGCTTTTTTTATTTTGTCCGAAAAATTAATACTTTTAGTTGATGTTTTAAATTTTTATCTAAAGTTTGAAAAAATATTGCCGATAAAACAATTGACAAAGTTAAATAAATCATTAAACACCATTTAGAAAGGTGCAAAAAATGGCTGAAATTGTAAATTTATTATCAAGAGTATTAACTTCAAATCCGCTTGTACAAACAGGTGCTGTTGCACAAGCAAAGCGTTCAACTAACCCGTTTGCTCAAGCTGGCGGGAATCCATTTGTATCAAGCAATCCGTTCGCAAATTATGGACAAAACAGACCAGTTGCCGGTGGATACTTTGCAGGATATTACAATAATCAACCTAATATTGTCGGAAGACGACTATTTATAGAGGTATAGGCTCAAAAATATACCAATTTTCACTACCCCAAATTTTAAGCCATGTACAATTAGCATGGCTTTTTTGTTAGAAAAAATTAAGAGATGCGTTTCTAAAAAGCGCATCTCTTAATTTTAGATTAGTAAATAATTATTCTGAGTGTTTGGAATAAATGTTTTTTTGTAGTTTTTAGGGACTTCGATATAAACATATTCCGTTTTCTTTTTTAGTCCACATAAGCCGATTACTGAGTCGTGTTTGAAAAAATTTTTGATAAATTGCATATTTAATTCCTTTCATAAGTATGTTATAATCACGATATTAATTTAAGGATTTGTTTTTATAAGTCAAGAAAAGGAGTATAAAAATGGCAAAAGTTACTAAAGAAATGGGAATTATGGAAATTGTTCAACAACATCCTGAAGCAGTTGCAGTTTTCCAAAAATATGGCATGGGTTGTATCGGTTGTGCTGCTGCACACTTTGAAAACTTAGAAGCCGGTGCTAAGGTTCACGGCTTTAATGCTGATGAGATGGTTGCAGAAATCAATTCTTTGATTGAAGAATAGTGGTTAAAACACCCTCTCTCGCCTTCGTCACCATCCATTGGTGGAGGGTGACGAAGGCGGGAGAGGGTGTTATAAACTTATAAATATTTAGGAGATTTATTTTGTTAGTTTGGCAATTTTTATGTGTAATTGGTATTGCTTTTGTAATACTTGAAATTTTTACACCAAGCATGTTCTTTTTGAACTTCGCTCTAGCAGCTTTTATAACTGCAGGAATTTCGTTAATCACATTGAATAAATTTGCTTTAGTATTAGCGTTTTTCTTGTTATCGTTTTTGTCTTTTGCGTTCTTAAGACCAATTCTTTTAAGACGCAATTCTAAAGACACAGAAACAGGCATGGAAGGCAAATACATAGGTAAAACAGCAAAAGTAACAGAAGAAGTTACTGCAGAGCGTGGTGTTATTACAATTTATGGTGAACGTTGGGAAGCCAGATGTGAAAACGGTGAAATAATTTCCGTTGGAGCAGAAGTTAAAATATTAAGAAACGATAGTTTAATAATGTATGTAACAAAAATTTAGGAGAGAGTTATGATTTCATTATCAATTTTTTTGATTGCCCTAGCACTCATCTTTGTAGCAAAAGGTGTTGTTATTGTGCAACAGGCAGAAGTAGTTATTGTTGAACGTTTGGGTAAGTTCGACAGAGTTCTTCAATCAGGTTTCAATTTTATTATTCCTGTGATTGAAGCACCGCGTGCAATTGATTGGAAGGTTACGCAAAAAGGCTTTGACGGTTCAAGTTATTCGGTTATACAAAAAAGAGCCAAGATTGACTTGAGAGAAGCTGTTTATGATTTTCCGCGCCAAAACGTAATTACAAAAGATAACGTTTCTATCAGCATCAACGCGCTTTTGTATTTCCAAATTGTTGACCCTAAGTCAGCTGTTTATGAAATCCAAAATTTACCTGATGCGATTGAAAAATTGACACAAACTAACTTGAGAAACCTTGTTGGGCAACTTGATTTAGATGAAAGTTTAGTTTCAAGAGATAAAATCAACCATGAATTAAGAGCAATTTTGGATGACGCTACAAATAAATGGGGTGTAAAAGTAAACAGAGTTGAACTTCAAGACATTATTCCGCCTACTGATATTCAATCAGCGATGGAAAAACAAATGAAGGCTGAAAGAGATAGGCGTGCGGCTATTCTTGAAGCAGAAGGTTTGAAAAAATCTGCGGTATTAAAAGCAGAAGGTGAAAAGGAAGCTGCAATTAACCGAGCAGAGGGTGAAAAGAAAGCAAACATTTTACGCGCGGAAGGTGTGGCTCAAGCTAGAATTTTGGAAGCTGATGGTGAAAAAGAAGCCATTCAAAGAATTATCAACGCCTTAGCAGATAAAGGTCAACCTGATAAATATTTAATCGCTATGAAATATTTAGAAACAATGCAGGCTATAACAAGCGGTCAAGATAACAAAGTTGTTTACATGCCTTATGAAGCAACAGGTATTTTAAGTTCTGTTGACGGTATTAAGCAAATGTTTGATGCAAATAAATAATTTTTACTAAAAAAAATAGACACTCATTTTGGTATGAGTGTCTATTTTTATTTGTTTGTAGTATAATCAGTATGCCTAGAGGAGGGTTATAGATGATTAATGTAGCAGTATGCGGTGCTAACGGCAAGATGGGGCAAGAAGTCATTAAGGCTGTCGAAGCGAATAATGGCATGTCACTTGTTGCAAAAATTGATATTAAAGACGGTGAATTTGCAACTATTAAAGATGCAAAGAATTCAGTAAAGATTGATGTTTTAGTTGATTTTACTCAGCCGAAATCAATTTATGAAAACGCACTATACTGTTTAAATAACGGTATCAATATTGTAATTGGTACAACAGGTTTATCAGATGAAGAAATCGCAGAATTAAAGAACCTTTCTCAAAAAACAGGTTTAGGTTGTTTAATTGCGCCGAATTTCTCAACTGGTGCAGTTTTGATGATGAAATTTGCTCAAATGGCATCTAAATATTTTGATAACGCAGAAATTATTGAATTACACCATAATCAAAAGAAGGATGCACCTTCCGGTACAGCAGTAAAAACAGCATTAATGATGGCTGGTGAAAATACTAACTTCGTGGCAGGCAACTGCGCAGAAGTTGAAACCATTAAAGGTGCAAGAGGTGCAAATTCTTATAATAACATTCATATTCACTCTGTCAGAATACCGGGATATATCGCTTCTCAAGAAGTTTTGTTTGGCGCTAGCGGTCAAATTCTAACTATAAGACACGATTCAATGAACAGAGAATGTTATATGGACGGTGTTTTAAGAGCTGTTAGATTTGTTAATGAAAACAAAGAATTTGTTTACGGATTAGAAAATATTTTAGACTAAGCTTAGTGGAGCAATATTAAATGAGAAAACCAAGAATAGCTATTTTAGGCGCAACAGGCGTTGTTGGAAGAGAAATTACAAAAATCACTGAAGAACTGAATGTAGAATTTGAAAGTATTAAATTCTTATCAAGTGCGAAAAGTGCCGGTTCAAAGATTACTTTTAAAGGTCAAGAGTACACTGTAATTGAAGCTACACCGGAAGTTTTTGATGATGTAGATATTGTTATGGCATCAGCAGGCGGTTCTACAAGCCAAAAATTTGCACCTGAAATTGTAAAGCGTGGCGGAGTTATTATTGATAACTCATCAGCTTTTAGAATGGATAAAGATGTTCCGCTTGTCATAGCAGGTGTAAATGATGAAGATTTAAGAAAACATAAAGGTATCATTGCAAATCCGAATTGTTCAACATCTCAATTGATGTTAGTATTAGAGCCTTTAAAACAATTTGGAATAAAAAGATTAATAGTATCGACTTATCAGGCTGTTTCCGGCGCAGGTTTAGCTGCAATTAACGAATTAAAAGAAGATACAATTGCAAATTTGGAAGGCAAATCTTTTGAAAACAAATGTTTCAAAAAACCTATTTCGTTTAACGTTATTCCACAAATTGATGTATTCTGTGAAAACGGTTATACAAAAGAAGAAATGAAGGTTGTTAATGAAACAAGAAAAATTTTACACTTGGATGAAAGTACAATGATTTCTTGTACAGCTGCTCGTGTTCCTGTCTTTAACGGACATTCAGAAGCTGTTGATATAGAATTTAATCAAGAAATTACGCCTGAAAAAGTTAGAGAAATTTTATCTAATGCTTATGGCGTAAAGGTTATAGACAATCCTGCAAACTTCGAGTACCCTACAACAAGGGATGCAAGCGGAGTCGACCCGGTATTTGTCGGAAGAATAAGAAAGAATTTAGCGTTCAATAACGGTATTTCTTTGTGGTGTGTTGCCGATAATCTTAGGATTGGGGCTGCTTTGAATACTGTTCGTATTTGTAAAAAAGTTATTGAAATGGATTTGTTTTAATCCGTTGTAAAGGAGAAAATAAAAAATGAAAGTTCTAGGAATTGGTAAAATAGTTTCTAATTCCGGAGTAGCTAAAAATACCCCGAAAACAGCTGTAAAAATCGGTAAAAGCGGCTTACCTTTAGAAGAGCCGCTTGACGTTTTTGAAAAAGAAAAGCAATATATATACATGCTTAGTCCCGAATATTCTTTGGAACGTAGTATGAGAGAACTTCAAGTTAAAATAGATAATATGAGCAAAAAATAACAAAGTTAAGATTTGTTTTATTTTAATTATTACTTTTTGTTAAATAATGGGGCTTTTCTTTGTTTTTTTTGGTAAAATATTAGTGGTAGATTGCTTAGAAACAAGGTGGATATGTTAGTCAAAAGAGAAGATGTTAGAGCCTTGGTGGATGCTATTCACCACGCAGGTAAAACAGTAGTTTGTACAAACGGGTGTTTTGTTATTTTGCATGTGGGTCATGTCAGATATCTTGAAAAAACCAAAAGTTTTGCGGATTATAGTATAGTTTTGTTGAATTCTGATAAGTCCGTAAAATCCATAAAAGGGCCAACAAGACCGATAAATACAGAGTTGGATAGAGCAGAAGTATTGGGTGCATTGAGAAGCGTGGATTATGTGGTGCTTTTTGATGAGGACAGCCCGAGAAATCTTCTTGATGAGATAAAACCGGATGTTTATACAAAGGGTGCGGATTATACAATGGAAACTCTTCCGGAAGCGGATATTATGAAAAAAAACAACACCCGAGTGGAATTCATAACCTTTGTCGAGGGCAAATCCACAACAAACACAATTAAGGCAATGGGGAAGGCTTTAGAGTGAAAGGTGAAAGGTGAAAGGTTCAATTTTGGGGCATTAATTCAATACTAATATTGAGC
>OIYY01000210.1_pt1 | contig 44903 bp, 39 predicted proteins | sample 1588341 | NCBI WGS metagenome assembly OIYY01 (sample SAMN03283287) | human gut metagenome | biome: human-associated habitat; material: feces | host: Homo sapiens | place: Peru | collected 2012 | reverse complement strand
TGCGTACAGTCTCTTTCGGTCCGTCTACAAGGAAGTTACCGGTTCCGGCTGATACGGCATTTTCAAAAATATCAATGCTTCGGAATGGAATTATCTTAGCAGTCTGCTTTTCATACATTCCGGATGCATGGAGCAGATTGATATAATCCATAGCTTTTTCCCTGCCCTCATCAGTAAGTGATGAAAAAGGATCAGCAGGATTCATTCCAAAATATGCTTCATACATATTAGTAATATTATTTCTAAAACAAAAAGCTATGAAGAAAAAGAATTTTATCTAAAACTTGCGTCAAAGGAAAAATATAAGGCAAAAGAACTGGCGAGATAGATTGATAGTGGATATTATGAGAGGTTGCTTTTATCTAATGGAAAAGCCCCATCTGCAATCGAAAGTAAAGATATGACAGGTGTTCTTAGGGATATGTATATGTTAGAGTTTCTTGATTTGTCAGAACCATATAAAGAATATGACTTAAAGAAAGCAATTTTGAAAAATATGAAAAATTTTCTTCTTGAATTTGGAAGAGATTTTATTTTCATTGATGAAGAATATCATGTCCAAGTGGGAAATAATGATTACTATGTAGATCTTCTTTTTTATCACAGAGAGTTACAGTGTTTAGTTGCAATTGATTTAAAAATTGATGATTTCAAACCTGAATATATGGGAAAAATGGATTTTTATTTAGAGGCATTGGATAGAGATATTAAGAAGCCTCATGAAAATCCGAGTGTAGGAATGATTCTTTGTAAAAATGCTGATACGGATGTCGTTGAATATTCTTTGAGTAGAAGTTTATCGAAGACAGTGATTGCTGAATATAAAACTAAGTTGATTGATAAGAGTATTCTGCAGAGAAAACTAGCTGAGTTATATGATATTGCAGAGGAAGAGGTGAAAAACTCTCAACAGGATTGAGAGTTTTGAAAATGTGAGAAATAGGAGTGTGATGTGATTGGAGAGATTGTTCAATCATCAGACAATAGATGAATTTTTATTAGATATTACAGAAACTGCTGAATATAAAAGAATTGAATCTCTTATTTTTTCAATACGGATGAATTATTTACATTATATGGCAATTTCTCGCATTGTAAAATTTGAGATTCCTAAGTATTTAGAAAATTTAATAGGTATAGTTATTGATAAATTTAATGAATCAGGGATTAGCACAGTCGATATGCTTCAATACATGCTGGATAATGACATTAATAATTGGATACATTATTATGCTTATACATTCATAATACCAGTAGCAAAAGGAGAAGAAAATGAAGCCGTAAATGATTTAAGTGAATTATATGCTTTTGTTTTGACGGGGTACATTTTAGACACATTCCGTGAGAAGAGAATAGATATAAAGAATCTTGTTGAAGGGCAAGTTTTGGTCCACAAAACAAACCAGTATGATTTGACGGTGGTTGATGGGGGTGAATTTAAGCGAGATTATTTTGTGTTTGAAGGGAAAGCCTATCTGTACAGTATATTAACCAATACAAATACAATGCGGTTTGGGGATACAATGCCAGCGTTTGCAAGAATAATCACTGAGCAGGTAAAAGATGGGAATATTTTATTAAGGCTAGATGAACGATTGGCTTTGCCCATAAATCAGGCAATATCATATTCAACTTTGAATTTTGAAAAGTATAGGGGACCACAGTTCCATTTTAAAGATTCTATTTTAAAAAATCCAAAAACTATAACAATTCATATAGATGAAAACACAGCAGATAAACTTTTATTAGTGGTAAAGAAGAAAGTCGATAATAACAGTAAAAAGGACTTTTGGCATATTGAATTGGAGACACTTCCATACAGAGATACAGCGTCAAAGGGAAAGTATTGTATAACTACTTTTTTACACGGTATGTATTATCCAGAGGATGATTGTTTTACACATATTGACTGTACAAAAAATCAATATGAAATGTCGGAATATATAAAGAAATATTCAGAATGTGAACCAGATGTACCTGTCGATTTACATACTAAGAGTAACGAACTTCATTATAAGATGTGGTGTATAGAAAACGGAAGATACACAAGAGAAGTATGGTATAATTTAATGACAGCATCTTTGAATGAAAAATATAGAACTTTGCTGGATGAGATATTGGCATGAAGTATGAAAATAGTTGTGAACGGATGTGTAAGACATAAACGAAGATGTGTGAGGAGAACAGATTATGTCAGAAAAACGTATAGTATATAAAGTTCCTTCGGAGGTAAAAAAACAAAGCATAGGGACATTAAAAGTGTGTAAAACGACATTGGAATATCTCCGTCAAAATGGCTTCAAGACAGTTGAAGACATAATTGATAAACAACTTGAAATTCCAAGCAAGTATAGAGGAAACATTTATGCGTATCTTATGTTTGGAATTGAGGATTATTTGTGTAATTTTTTCGGTAGATATGTTTAATGAAGGTGTTGATATCACTTCGGTAGATATGGTTATGTTCTTAAGACCAACAGAATCACCGATTGTATTTCTACAGCAGTTAGGAAGAGGTCTTCGAAAAAGCAGGGGAAAAGAATTCCTGAACGTTCTTGACTTTATAGGAAATTATGAAAAAGCAGGAAAAACAAGATTTCTCCTGACAGGAAGAAATTATTCCGAAAAACATATTTATAATCCAGTAGATAGAACAGCTTTTCCGGATGATTGTCTGGTTGATTTTGATATGAAACTGATAGATTTATTCCATAAAATGGATAAGAAATCTCTGAAGGTAAAAGAGCTGATTCGGAATGAATATTTTCGGGTGAAAGATTTATTGGGAAGACGACCATCCAGATTGGACTTGTTTACATATATGGATTCAGACATTTATGAGATGGCACTTAGACATTCAAAAGATAATCCTTTTAAAAGATATTTGGAATATCTGGAAGAATTGCATGAATTGACGGATGCAGAAAAGAACTTTTACAATGGAATAGGAAAAGAATTTATTCATTTATTGGAAAATACAAACATGACAAAGGTATATAAAATGCCGGTTTTAATGGCATTTTATAACTATGGAAAAGTAAGAGCAAAGGTTACAGCAGATAATTTGTTGTGTAGCTGGAAAGAATTTTTTTCAACAGGAACTAACTGGAAAGATTTGGAAGCAAATATATCTTATGAAGAATATTGTACAATTTCAGATAAGGAACATTTGAAAAAAATTCAGCAGATGCCAGTTCATTTCTTATGTGAGTCTGGAAAGGGATTTTTTGTTAAGCAGGAAAATGGAGACCTGGCGTTAAAGAAAGAAATGGAAGCGGTGATTAAAAATCCGGTATTAGAAGAACAAATGCGTGATGTAATAGATTATCGTACAATGGATTATTATCAGAGAAGATATATGGTAGGAAAGGAATAGCAAAAGAAATAAAGTGAAACACAATTATGAGCAGTAACGTAAAAAGCAAAAGAAAAAATATCGAGATGACATCCGGTTCTTTATGGAAGAATATCTTCCTGTTTAGTATACCGCTGATGTGCTCTCAGATACTGGAAGTATTATTTAATTTAAGTGATGTAGCAATTGCAGGAAAATATGCAGGATATATAGCCCTTGGTTCGGTAGGCTCCACGACACTTTTAGTGTCACTGTTTACCGGCTTCCTGATTGGAATGGGAGGCGGTGTAAATGTCAGGGTGGCACATAAGCTGGGCGTGGGTGATGCAAAAGGAACGGAAGAGACCGTGCACACGGCAGCACTGATTTGTCTGGTAACAGGATTTATTTTATGTTTTATATGCAATGTATTTGCAGAGCCATTTTTAAACATTTTGCATACGAAGCAGGAGTTTATGGATGGAGCAGTATTATATCTGAGGATATATGCGCTGGGAATGCCGGCACTTACCATTTACAATTTTGGAAATGGTGTTTTAAGTGCCACAGGAGAGACGAAGCTTCCGCTTATCTATCTGTCGATAGCCGGAGTATTAAATGTATTGCTGAATCTCTTCTTTGTTATTGGATGCAATCTGGCAGCAGCCGGAGTGGCAATTGCCAGTGTCATTGCACAGTATGTGTCTGCAACGCTGGTTGTGGCACATTTGTGCCGGAGAAAAGACAGCTGCAGGCTGTATTTTTCAAAGCTGCATTTCCATAAGGATGCAGCCAGAGGTGTGTTAATGCTTGGGGTTCCGGGAGGAGTGCAGAATGCAATTTTTGCGATTGCCAATCTTTTTGTGCAGACCGGTGTGAATTCCTTTGATGCAGTTATGGTGTCAGGCAATTCTGCCGCAATGAATGCGGATACTTTAATATATAATGTTATGGGAGCATTTTATACGGCATGTGCCAGTTTCATGGGGCAGAATATGGGAGCCGGAAAAAGGGAACGTACGATAAAAAGTTACCGTATCAGTTTATTATATTCTTTTCTGGCAGGAGCAGTTTTTGGCGGACTGCTGCTTATTTTCGGAAGACAGTTCTTATCACTTTTTGCCAGTAAACCGGAAGTAATAGATGCTGGAATGGAACGTGTTAAGATTATGGGATTTTCCTATGCGATTTCTGCTTTTATGGATTGTACCATTGCAGCATCCCGGGGAATTGGAAAAGGTGTGGTGCCGACCGTTATCGTTATTATGGGATCCTGTGTATTCCGGGTAATCTGGGTGTATACAATTTTTGCATACGTTGGAACAATTGCATCCCTGTATCTTTTGTATGCATTTTCCTGGGCGATTACGGCAATTGCCGAGATTGTTTATTTTAGAGTATGTTTCCGGAAACTGAGACTGACAGCATAGAAATATGGAAAAAGGCAGAAAAGCACAGGAAAAGAAGCTTGCAATTACAAGTGCGATTGGAAAGAAGGAATAAGAAATGGAAGAACGGCGTTCAGAGAATACGACTCTTTGCTATATCGAAAAGGATGGCTGCTATCTTATGATGCACCGGGTGAAAAAGAGCCATGATGTGAATAAAGATAAGTGGGTCGGTGTTGGTGGACACTTTGAAAAAGGGGAATCACCGGAGGAGTGTCTGCTTCGCGAAGTGAAAGAAGAAACCGGTCTTACCCTTACTTCTTACTGGCTGCGGGGTGTAGTGACATTTGACAGTGACCGGTGGCCGACGGAGTATATGTTTCTTTATACGGCAGATGGATTCAGCGGAACCATGACAGAGTGCAGTGAAGGTACGCTGGAATGGGTACCCAAAGAAGAGGTATATAATCTTCCAATCTGGGAGGGCGATAAAATATTTTTCCAGTTGTTAGAGGAAAGGGAAAACTTCTTTTCTTTAAAATTATCTTATCAGGGAGATACATTAACAGCCGCCATATTGGATGGAAATAAATTATAAGCAGAAATAAGCAACCAGATACCATTAATTAGTAAAACTAATTAGTGGTATTACTATATATAATTGGTTTTTATAAGCAAATGACGTTATAATGTAAGTAGCATTGAGCAGTGCCAGACCTTATAAGCAGTCCGTTGGGCTGCTGGCAGTCAAAACGGGCTGCTTATAAGGTCTGATAGGGCGAAAACCCGTAGTATGGAAATGCGAAGCAATTCCATACTTGCACTGAAAAAATAAGAAACAAGATAAAGAATAATTTCAGGAGGAAGAACAATGGATTACAAGAACGCAGGCGTGGATATTGAGGCAGGATATAAGTCCGTAGAACTGATGAAGGAGCATGTAAAGAAGACCATGCGTCCAGAGGTTCTTGGAGGACTGGGCGGATTTTCCGGAGCATTTTCATTAGAGAAGATTAAAGAAATGGAAGAACCGGTACTGTTATCCGGAACAGATGGCTGTGGCACGAAAGTAAAGCTCGCCATGATTATGGACAAGCATGATACCATCGGTATTGATGCAGTAGCAATGTGTGTAAATGATATTGCCTGTGCAGGTGGAGAACCATTATTCTTCTTAGATTATATTGCATGTGGTAAGAATTATCCGGAGAAAATTGCAGCCATCGTAAAAGGTGTAGCAGAAGGCTGTCTTCAGTCTGATGCAGCATTAATCGGTGGAGAGACTGCAGAGCATCCTGGACTGATGGCAGAGGATGAATATGACCTGGCTGGATTTGCAGTAGGCGTATGTGATAAGAAAGATATGATTACCGGCGAGACCCTGGCAGATGGTGATGTGCTGATTGGTATGGCATCAACCGGAGTACATTCCAATGGATTTTCACTGGTTCGTAAAATCTTTACCATGGATAAAGAAACCCTTGATACATACCATGAAGAACTTGGAACAACTTTAGGAGAAGCATTACTTGCACCAACCAGAATTTATGTAAAAGCACTGCGTGCCATCAAAGATGCCGGCATCCGTGTAAAAGCCTGCAGCCATATCACAGGTGGTGGTTTCTATGAAAATGTTCCACGTATGCTTCCGGAAGGAAAACATGCAGTGATTGAAAAGAACAGCTATCCGATTCCGCCAATCTTTACCCTGATGGCAAAAGAAGGAAATGTAGAAGAGAAAATGATGTACAATACCTACAACATGGGACTTGGTATGGTACTTGCAGTTGCACCGGAAGATGTAGATAAAACCATGGAAGCAATCAAATCTGCCGGAGACAAGCCATATGTTGTTGGTAAGATTGAAAACGGAGAAAAGGGTGTTACATTATGCTAAAAGTTGCAGTATTAGTATCCGGTGGTGGAACCAATCTTCAGGCAATTATCGATGCCATGGATAATGGAACCATTACCAATGCAAAGATAGAAGTGGTAATCAGTAATAATCCGAATGCCTATGCCTTAGAGCGTGCAAGAAAACATAATATTAAGGCGCTTTGCATTTCTCCGAAATCCTATGAGAACCGGGCGGCATTCAATGCTGATTTCTTGGAAAAATTGAATGAATACAAAGTAGATTTGGTTGTGCTGGCAGGATTTTTAGTGGTAATTCCACCGGAAATGATTGCACAGTACCGCAACCGGATAATCAATATTCATCCATCCCTGATTCCATCTTTCTGTGGAACAGGCTACTATGGATTGAAAGTCCACGAAGGAGCGCTTTCACGCGGAGTGAAGGTAACAGGAGCTACGGTGCATTTTGTGGATGAAGGAACAGATACCGGCCCAATCATTTTACAGAAAGCAGTTGCAGTAGAAGAGGATGATACACCGGAGATTCTGCAGCGTCGTGTGATGGAACAGGCAGAGTGGAAAATTATGCCACAGGCAATTGATTTAATTGCCAATGGAAGAGTAAAAGTCGAAGACGGGAAAGTGAAGCTTCTTCCAAAAGCAGACCATTAGAATCAATTGAAAATAAATAAAGATGAAATAGAAATGAATGAAAAATAGAAGAAAAATAACCGGATTAGGAGGAGCAGCATGAAAGTATTAGTAGTTGGAAGCGGCGGAAGAGAGCATGCAATTGTGACAAGCGTAGCAAAGAGCAACCGTGTAGATAAGATTTACTGTGCACCGGGTAATGCCGGAATCGGACAGCTGGCAGAATGTGTCAACATTGGAGCCATGGAATTTGACAAGCTGGTAGCTTTCGCAAAGGAAAAAGAGATTGATTTTACCATCGTAGGAATGGATGATCCGTTGGTTGGCGGAATTGTAGATGTATTTGAGGCAGAAGGATTAAAAGTATTCGGACCGAGAAAGAATGCAGCAATCTTAGAGGGCTCCAAAGCATTTTCCAAAGATTTGATGAAGAAATATAACATTCCGACCGCAGGATATGAGACCTTTGATGACCCGAAAAAGGCATTGGAGTATCTGGAAACTGCAAAAATGCCAATCGTATTAAAGGCAGACGGACTGGCACTTGGTAAAGGTGTTCTGATTTGCAACACCTTAGAGGAAGCCAAAGCCGGAGTAAAAGAAATCATGGAAGATAAGAAATTCGGTTCTGCCGGCAACCATATGGTAGTAGAAGAGTTCATGACAGGCCGTGAAGTATCCGTGCTTTCTTTCGTAGATGGCAAGACCATTAAGATTATGTCTTCCGCACAGGACCACAAACGTGCCAAAGATGGAGACCAGGGCTTAAATACCGGTGGAATGGGTAACTTCTCTCCAAGTCCTTTCTATACGAAAGAAGTAGATGATTTCTGTAAGAAATATATCTATCAGGCAACGGTAGATGCCATGGCAGCAGAAGGAAGACCATTTGTAGGTGTTATTTTCTTCGGTCTGATGCTGACAGAGGATGGACCAAAGGTATTAGAGTACAATGCCCGTTTTGGTGACCCGGAGGCGCAGGTAGTTCTTCCGAGAATGAAAAATGACATCATTGATGTAATGGAAGCCTGCGTAGACGGTAAATTAGATACCATTGATTTACAGTTTGAAGATAATGCAGCCGTATGCGTTGTTCTTGCATCTGACGGATATCCGGTGGCATATGAAAAAGGATTTGAAATCAAAGGTCTTGAGAACTTTGATGGCAAAGAAGGTTACTACTGTTTCCATGCCGGAACCAAGTTAAATGACGAAGGCAGGATTGTAACCAACGGAGGCCGTGTACTTGGCATCACAGCCAAGGGAGCTACTTTAAAAGAAGCAAGAGCCAATGCTTATAAGGCAACGGAGTGGGTAGACTTCGATAACAAGTATATGCGCCATGACATTGGAAAAGCCATAGATGAAGCATAAAGTTAAAGAATGATTTAATAAAATAGAATAATAAAAAGATAAGAAAAAGTATCCGTAAAAAACAGAAAAAAATTTACGGGTACTTTTTCTTTTGACAGTCCCCTTTTATAAAAGATACTAAAATCAGAAAACAAATTAACATAAATCTTAAAAGAAAGATTTTAAGATTACATAATATATAAAATAATAAAAATTGATAAGACAACTTGCAGGTAAAAAAGAAAATGCACAAGATACAATCATAAATTTGTAATGTTAAATTTTCTACTCTTGCGCTTGGTGGGATTATCCGATACAATATTAATTTAGAATATACTCTAAACAGTGAAAAAACTAGCGCAGGAGGTGCCGCAGCATGAGTCTGGCAGATAAAATTTTTATCGATATGTGTCAGGATATATTGGACAACGGGGTAAGTACAGAAGGAGAAAAGGTCCGCCCACATTGGGAGGATGGAACCAGTGCTTATACAATTAAGAAATTTGGTGTGGTAAACAGGTATGATTTATCCAAGGAATTTCCGGCAATTACATTACGAAAGACAGCAATCAAGAGCTGTACCGATGAGATGTTATGGATCTGGCAGTTGAAGTCCAATAATGTCAATGACTTACACAGCCATGTCTGGGATGAATGGGCAGATGAGACAGGCTCTATTGGAAAAGCATATGGCTACCAGATGGGAGTAAAGCATAAATATAAGGAAGGAATGTTTGATCAGGTAGACCGTGTGATTTATGACCTTAAGAACAATCCTTTCAGCAGAAGAATCATGACCAACATATATGTACATCAGGATTTAAGTGAGATGCATCTTTATCCATGCGCATACAGCATGACCTTTAATGTAACCCAGAAGAAGGGGGACGATAAGCTGACTTTGAATGCAATTTTAAATCAGCGTTCCCAGGATATCTTAGCTGCCAATAACTGGAATGTCTGCCAGTATGCAGTACTGATGCATATGTTGGCACAGGTGTGCGATATGCGTGTGGGAGAGTTAGTGCATGTGATTGCAGATGCACATATTTATGACCGGCATATTCCTATTATAAAGGAACTGATTCAAAGACCGACGTATGACGCACCGACATTCTGGCTGAATCCGGATGTAAAGGATTTCTATGAATTTACCAGAAATGATGTACGTCTTGATAATTATGTGACAGGACCACAGATTCAGGATATTCCAATCGCAATATAAAAGGAGCAGGTGAAAGAGATGAATTTAATCGCAGCAGTAGATGCTAATTGGGCAATTGGCTATAAGAATAAATTACTGGTAAGCATTCCGGATGATATGAAATTTTTCCGTCAGACCACAACCGGGAAAGTGGTAGTCATGGGACGTAAGACCTTGGAAAGCTTTCCAAATGGACAGCCTCTTAAGAACCGTGTCAATATTGTACTGACCAGTGATAAGAATTATAAAGTGAAGGATGCCATTGTGGTGCATGATTTAGACGAACTGCATAAAGAGTTAGAGCAGTATAACAGTGAGGATGTCTATGTTATTGGCGGTGAGAGCATTTACCGCCAGCTTTTGGATGAGTGCGATGTAGCGCATATTACGAAGATTGACTATGCATATGATGCAGATGCCTATTTCCCGAATCTGGATGAAAAGGAAGAATGGCAGATTACAGAAGACAGTGATGAACAGACCTATTTTAATCTGGAGTATTACTTCTTAAAATATGAAAGAATAAGATAAGCAGAAAGAAACGTGTAAGAAATGAATAATCTTATTTTCAGTTTAAATACCACCATGCCAATCTTTCTTGTGATGGTAATCGGTTATATCTTAAAGCAGATTGGTATGCTCAATGATAATTTTGTGACGGTGGCGAATAAGTTTAATTTTAAGGTGACCTTGCCATTTATGTTATTTCGGGATATTTCTACGGTAAATATCCGGGAAATCTTTGATTTGAAATATGTGCTTTTCTGTGCACTGGCAAGTACCGCCTGTTTCTGGGTAATCTGGGGAGCCACAAAGTTTTTTGTAAAGGATAAATCCATCCGTGGTGCATTTGTGCAAAGCTCCTTCCGGAGCAGTGCCGCAGTCATGGGACTTGCCTTTATTGAAAATATTTATGGCAGTTCTGCCATGGGACCATTGATGATTATCGGGGCAGTGCCGCTTTATAATATCTTTTCTGTTATTGTACTGACCTTTGAAGCCAATGAAGATGGAGCGGGAGAAGAGGCAGTACATGGTGGCAGAATCAAGAAAGCATTTCTTAACATATTAAAGAATCCGATTATCCTTGGAATTGCCTTTGGTATGGTGGCAGCATTATTGTCCCTTGATTTTCCTACCATGGTAGATAAGACCATTGATAATGTGGCAAAGATGGCAACACCACTGGCGTTGATTGCACTGGGTGCAGGCTTTGAGGGAAGAAAAGCCCTGGCAAAAATCAGACCGACCCTTGCAGCATCTGCAATCAAGCTTGTGATACAGCCGCTTTTATTACTACCGGTGGCAGCAGCCTTGGGATTTACCGGAGAAAAAATGATTGCAATTCTGATTATGCTTGCATCACCGACTACACCAAGCTGCTATATTATGGCAAAGAACATGAAAAATGATGGTGTGCTGACAGCAAGTATTATTGTGACAACAACACTTTTGGGAGCATTTACCTTAACTGGCTGGATTTTTATCCTTAAGACCATGGGATTGATATAGAGGAGGATGTTAGATGGATATTACAGGAAGAAAATTATTTGTAAAGGCGATGATGGAAGAAGGCGTGGATACCATATTTGGTTATCCGGGCGGAATGGTCACCGACCTTTTTGATGAATTATATAAACAGGATGATATTCACCTGGTGCTTCCCAGACATGAGCAGGGACTGATTCATGAGGCAGAAGGATATGCGAGAGCTACCGGAAAGCCGGGCGTATGCCTGGTAACCAGCGGACCGGGTGCCACCAATATTATTACAGGACTCGCAGATGCGCATTTTGACAGCATTCCGCTTGTTTGCATTACCGGTCAGGTGCCACTTCCGTTGATTGGAAATGATGCCTTTCAGGAGGTTGATATTGTAGGAATGACCCGTTCCATAACAAAATACGGCGTAACCGTTCGGGACAGAAAAGATTTGGGAAAAATAATCCGCATGGCATTTCACATTGCAACCACCGGAAAACCGGGACCGGTTCTTGTGGATATCCCAAAGGATATCCAGTTAGAGAGTGGACCATCCGATTATCCAAAGAGTGTGCAGATTCGTGGTTACAAGCCAAATGAAGGCGTACATATCGGACAGTTGAAAAAGGCATATAAGCTTTTAAAGAGTGCCAAGAAACCATTGATTCTCGCCGGAGGCGGAATCAACATTGCCCGTGCCAATGATATTTTTGATGAATTTGTTACTAAAATGCAGGTGCCGGTTGTTACCACCATTATGGGAAAAGGAGCCATTGGCACATCCAATCCTTATTATATGGGAAACTGCGGTATGCATGGAAGATATGCAGCCAATATGGCAGTTTCTGAGTGTGATGTATTATTTTCCATTGGAACGAGATTCAATGACCGCATTACCGGCGATTTGAATGAGTTTGCACCAAAGGCAAAAATTGTTCATGTAGATGTGGATACAGCATCCATTTCCAGAAACGTTGTGGTGGATGTACCGGTAGTAGCAGATGCAAGAACCGCACTGGAAAAATTATCAGAGTGGGCAGAACCGAAGAAAACAACAGCCTGGATAGCCCGCATTGAGGAATGGAACAAAGAAAATCCTCTGGAAATGCGAAGAGATAAGGGACTTTCCCCACAGATGATTATGGAAGGAATCAATGAGCATTTCAAAGGAGCCATTATTGCAACAGATGTTGGGCAGCATCAGATGTGGGCAACCCAGTATCTTGAGATGGAACGTGGCGGAACCTTTATTACATCAGGGGGCCTTGGAACAATGGGCTTTGGATTCCCGGCAGCAGTCGGAGCAAAAATCGGCTGTCCGGAAAAAGAGGTTATCTGTATCACCGGAGATGGTGGATTCCAGATGAATATGCAGGAAATGGCAACGGCAGTATGCCAGGATGCACCGGTAATTGTCTGCATTTTAAATAATTTTTATCTTGGCATGGTTCGCCAGCAGCAGCAGCTTTTCTACGGAAAACGTTATTCTGCAACCTGCCTGCGTCAGCATAAGGAATGTCCGAACAACTGTAAGGGACCGGGAAAAGACTGCCCGGTATATGAACCGGATTTTGTGAAATGGGCAGAAAGCTATGGCGCAAAGGGTATTCGTGTAACGAACACCGAAGAAATGAATGCAGCCTTCGAAGAGGCAAAGAAGAATAAAAAGACTTCTACCGTAATAGAATTTATGATTGCAACAGAGGACATTGTACTTCCGATGGTTAAGAGTGGAACTGCAATGAGCCAGATGATTTTGAAATAGGAGGAACGTTGGTATGAAAAACAGATGGATTGCATTATATGTAGAAAACCAGGTTGGTGTACTGGCGAAGGTTTCCGGACTTTTTTCCGGCAAATCCTATAACCTCCAGAGTCTTACCGTAGGAACCACGGAAGATGAGAGTGTGTCCCGTATGACAATCTGTGTAACCAGTGATGATATTACATTTGAACAGATTAAGAAGCAGTTAAACAGTATGATAGAGGTCATTAAGGTAATTGATTTAACCAATGTACCAATCCATATGAAGGAGATTCTTTTTGCAAAAGTGCTGCATTGCAGCGTAGAAGATAAAGCAGAGGTATTTCAGATTGCAACAACCTTTAAAGTAGATGTGGCAGATATTGGGGAAGACAGCGTATTGTTAGAGTGCAAGCTGACAGAACGCCGCAACAATGAACTGATCGCTCTTTTAAAACGCCGCTTTAAGACCATCGAAGTCGTGCGTGGCGGGGCGGTAGCCATTGAATCAATCAGCACATCCTGCCGGTAATATTAAATACCGGGAATATGGGAAGTCCGTAATGCGGAGTTCCCATAGTTTTTATAATCTTTTTTTCAACAGTGCAATAAATTTCTCAAACTGCAATGGTGTTCCCTGAATTTCCTGTACCTTCAGGCGGTTCTTTTCGTTGAAGCCTACAAGAATATCATGATTTGCTTCTGCTAAGTAGTCGATGATACCGTCGATATCGGATTTTAAGTTCTTCGGACACTGGATGTATAAGTGCTTTTTCGCAGAGATACACAGCGTATAGGAGATACTGAAATGGTACCAGAAGAACTTGTGCAGGGTGGAATGTTTATAAAGCCAGATGATTTCCTGAATCGGAACAAAGGCAATTCCATCCGTAGAGATTTCAATAAAGAAATGCTCGGTAATAAACATATCTTCCGTAGCCAGCTGTGGCAGTGTCGCCAGTTCTTCTTCTGCCTGCATAAGAAGAGTCTTCGGAGAACCGAACCGGGCAAGCTGCTGGCAGGGCGGTGACAGCCATGGAAAATGAATGTATACAAAATAACATATGATACTGAAAATGGCATAAAGTCCACTGCATGCAAAAAGCAGAATCAGAAAGATACTGAAGCCGTAACGGAAACCGGGCTCACTGATATAATAGGAGGAGCTTTCTCCGTAAATGCCGCTGTCTGTCCAGTTCAAATCTGCTGCAATTTTAGAAAGCAGGGTATGGTAGGATTTGGTTGCGGTCTGGATTTTGGCATGAACGGTTACTTTGTTAATATTCGGAAGTCCTTCTTCGCTGGTCTTCGGAGAGAGCAGTACGATATTACAGCACCCATCCTGAATTGTATAGTAGTAATATCCATGGGTCTGCCCTAAGACTTCCTGTGTGTATCCGGTAAATTTTAAATCCGTCAGCGTAATACTGACATACCGGTCATTCTCTTTATATAATTTATCAAGAGAAGTCTTTTCGTTGATAACCTTCGGACTTAAGATGGTGCCGATGGGAAAGATAATCCAAAGAACAATCAACAGTATCATATATAGAATCGGCGAAAAAAGCTTATGCCGGTAAAGACTTTTGATGTGGTTGGATATATAGTGGTCTAATTGGTTTGTCATAATTCCTCCCAGTAGTGTTATGAATTTAAGTATAAAGTTTTAGGGAAAAATAATCAAGCCTTAGGGCACGACTACTTGCTTTTATCAGGGAAAATTGTTAGTATTACAGAAGAATAGGACAGAAAGAGTGGTTGTGTGGAAGCATATACAGAATTTGCAACAGTTTATGATACATTTATGGACAATGTCCCTTACGAAGCATGGAAAAAATATCTGGTGGATATATTAAAAGCAGAGGGAATAAACGATGGTCTGCTTTTGGAACTTGGCTGTGGAACCGGAAGGATGACGAGACTTTTAGCGGCAGAAGGTTATGATATGATTGGTGTGGACAATTCCGAGGAAATGCTCTCGGTAGCCAGAGAATATACCATGGAAAATACAGAGATACTGTATCTTCTTCAGGATATGAGGGAGTTTGAATTGTATGGAACCATCCGGGCGGTAGTAAGTGTCTGCGATTCCATGAATTATATCATGTCAGAAGAGGAATTGAGACAGGTATTTTCCCTGGTCAATAATTATCTCGATCCGGGCGGAATCTTTATTTTTGATATGAATACCAGATATAAATATGAGGAACTCTTAGGAGACAACAGCTTCTGTGAGACCAGAGAGGACAGCAGCTTTATCTGGGAAAATTATTATGACCCGGAGGAACAGGTCAATCAGTATGATTTAACACTTTTTATCAAAGAAGAGGATGATTTGTTCCGGAGATATGAAGAAACACATTTTCAGCGGGCGTATGAGATAGAAACTGTACGAAAATTAATTGAAGAGGCCGGTATGAAATGGGAAGGTGTCTTTGATGTAGAGACGGGAAAAGAACCGACAGCCTGCAGTGAACGGATTTATTTCATCGCAAGAGAACAGGGGAAATAAGAAGAAAGAGGAAGAGGAAATGTCAGATTATATGGTGAGAGCAACAGCCGCAGATGGACAGATTCGTGCATTTGCGATTACATCAAAAGAGATGACGGAGGAAGCAAGAGTCCGTCATAACAGCAGCCCGATTGTAACAGCAGCATTAGGTCGTGCCATGAGCGCAGCAGCAATGATGGGCAGCATGATGAAGGGAGAAAAAGACCTTCTGACCCTGCAGATTCAGGGAGATGGTCCGATGCATGGCCTTACGGTAACTGCCAATGCTAACGGGGGTGTAAAAGGCTATCCGGGCGTGGCAGATGTGATATTGCCACCCAATGCAGCCGGTAAATTAAATGTAGGCGGAGCCATTGGAAATGGTGTTTTAAGTGTCATAAAAGACATGGGATTAAAAGATCCGTATGTGGGACAGACCGAGCTTCAGACCGGTGAAATCGCAGAGGATTTAACCTATTATTTTGCAGTATCCGAGCAGGTACCATCTTCCGTGGGTTTAGGAGTTCTCATGAATAAGGACAATACAGTGCGTCAGGCAGGCGGGTTTATCATTCAGCTGATGCCGTTTACAGAGGATGCAGTTATTGATGCCTTAGAGCAGAAAATTGCACAGATAGCATCCGTAACAGAAATGTTGGAAAAGGGCATGACACCGGAAATGATTTTAGAGGAAATCTTAGGAGAGATGAAGCTTGAAATCAATGATACGATGCCGGTTACCTTCCACTGTGACTGTTCCAAAGAGCGTGTGGCAAAAGCACTGGCAAGCTTAAGCAAGAAAGATTTGGATGATTTAATCAAAGATGAAGAACCGATTGAAGTAAAATGTCATTTCTGTAATGAGAATTATGTCTTCAGTCCGGATGATTTAAGGGAGATAAGAAAATGAGAGATGGATTTATCAAAGTAGCAGCAGTAACACCAAAAGTAGTAGTAGCAGATCCGGTGGAAAATACCATTCGAATTAAAGATGCAGTAATGGAAGCAGCAGCAAACGGAGCCAAAGTCATTGTGTGCCCGGAGCTTTGCATTACCGGATATACCTGTGGAGATTTATTTTTACAGGAGACTTTATTAAGAAGTGCAAGGGAGCGGCTGGTTTGGCTGGCAAAGGAACTCGGTGCTTTGGATGCCGTTGTATTTGTTGGTCTGCCCCTGATGCATGAAGGCAAGCTTTATAATGTGGCAGCAGCTTTAAACAAAGGCGAGATTATCGGAATCGTGCCAAAGACCCATATTCCAAATTACAATGAATTCTATGAAGCAAGATATTTTACTCCGGGAAAAGAAGAAGCAGTGGGTGTAGATATTGCACCGGCTTATCATGTACCGATGGGAAGCCATATTTTGTTCCAGTGTGATGATGTATTGCCGGAGCTGGTAATCGGTGTGGAAATCTGCGAGGATGTATGGACACCGAACCCGCCGAGTATTTCCCATGCTCTGGCCGGAGCAACTTTAATCGTAAATCTTTCTGCCAGTGATGAGACAACCGGAAAGGATATTTACCGGAGAGAGCTTGTTGCAGGACAGTCTGCCCGCCTGCTCTGTGGCTATGTCTATGTCAGTGCCGGAGATGGAGAATCCACACAGGATGTAGTATATTCCGGGCATAATATCATTGCAGAAAACGGAGCGGTTTTAGCAGAATCCGAACGTTTTACCAATGAGACGGTATATTCTGAAATTGATATGGAACGCCTGGTATCCGAAAGACGGAGAATGAGCACTTTTGCAGCAGGTAGCACAAGTGAGGATTATCTTAGATTTTCTTTCTTTATTGATAAATCAGATACCACACTGAGCCGTTTTGTGGATCCGGCGCCATTCGTTCCGGGCAATAAGGACAAGCGTGATAAACGTTGTGAAGAGATTTTAGCGATTCAGTCCATGGGACTTAAGAAACGGTTAGAGCATACCGGATGTAAATGCACAGTGGTAGGCATTTCTGGTGGACTGGATTCCACACTGGCACTTCTGGTTACGGTACAGGCGTTTGACCGGCTGAAGCTTCCGAGAGAGCAGATATATGCAGTTACCATGCCGGGCTTTGGAACCACTGACCGTACCTATGAGAATGCATTAAGTCTCATTCGCTGTCTTGGCGCAAAGCTGATAGAAGTAGATATCAAAGAAGCAGTACGCATTCATTTCCGGGATATTGGTCAGGATGAGAGCGTACATGATGTCACTTATGAAAATGGACAGGCAAGGGAACGTACCCAGATTCTGATGGACATTGCCAATAAGAATAATGGTATGGTAATCGGAACCGGAGATATGTCAGAGCTGGCATTGGGCTGGGCTACCTATAACGGTGACCATATGTCCATGTATGGAGTGAATGCATCCGTACCGAAGACGCTGGTGCGCCATCTGGTACACTACTATGCAGACACCTGTGGAAATAAGGAACTTTCAACTGTACTTTATGATGTCTTAGATACACCGGTCAGCCCGGAACTGCTTCCGCCGGAAAATGGAAAAATCGCCCAGAAGACAGAGGATATTGTAGGACCGTACGAACTGCATGATTTTTATTTATATTATGTGATGCGATTTGGCTTTGCTCCGGCAAAAATATATCGTCTGGCGCAGGTGGCATTTGCAGGACAGTATGACAATGCAGTGATATTGAAATGGTTAAAGACCTTCTACCGCCGTTTCTTCTCACAGCAGTTTAAACGTTCCTGTCTGCCGGATGGACCAAAGGTCGGTACGGTAGCAGTATCACCAAGAGGTGATTTGAGAATGCCAAGTGATGCATCAGTGCGTATCTGGATGGATGAAATCGAACATTTGAAATAAAAAAACTGCTGCTCAAAATGGAGCGGCAGTTCTTTTATAAAAACTATATGTGCTTAAGCTGTTTTTCAAAAGATTCTTTTGCCTTGCTGCGGCCGAAAGCAAAGTTCCTGCCGTAGACGAAAGAGTACATGACAGCAGCCATTACAAATGCAGTAACCACATCAAATACAGAATGCTGTTTTAAGAACATGGTTGCAAGAATAATGCTGGCCATAAGGATGAAAGAAGCCAGCTTTAACTTCGGACGATCCTTAAATTCTTTACTGTTACAGATTGCAATGTGAACACCGAGCGAATTATAAACATGAATACTTGGAAACAGGTTTGTCGGTGTATCGGTTGCATAAAGCCAGGCTACCATATGGGTGAAGACATTGTCATGCTCAAAGGAATGCGGGCGGAGATAATGTCCGTTTGGATAGAGGCTGGATACTACCAGAAATACAGTCATTCCCACAAACAGGAACGTACAGAGCCGGTAATAATCTTCTTTATTTTTGAAGAAAAAGTAAAGAACCGCATATGCGACATATCCAAACCATAACATATATGGTACGATGAAAAATTCTATAAATGGGATTTTATCATCCAGTGCAGTATGTATTACGTTGAAATTTGAAGTCACATGTTTTTCCAGATAGGCAAACCATGGAAAATATATGAATACATACAGCAGAACCCATGCGTGCTTATATTTTTGAAAAAATGCTTTGAGATTTTGCTTAAAGTTATCTTTTTTCAACATCGGATTCCCCTTCTTTAATGTAAGAATACTACTTCTATTGTGGAATTCTAGCACAGCATTTTTTAAAAAACAATGCTATAAAATCGAATTTAATAATTTTTATGGAATTCTTAAGATTTTAATGGAAAAGGAACATTTTCATTGTGCAAGAATACAAGAAAATGTATTTCATTTTTTAAATAAATATTACAAATGCGGGATTTCATTGACAAAGAAAAACGGTCAACTATAATGGAAACTAGTAAAATAGAAAGGTTAAGGGATATGAAGAAGAATGAAGAGAAACAGCAGGAAACTGCAAAGGAAAAAATGAGCAGAAAAAAACTCCTTTGTGTAATCGGAATTCCTGTAGGGATATTAGTTGTGATTTATCTGGTACTGGCACTGTTTTTTCAGAGCCATTTTGCATTTCGTACCACGATAAATAATGTGGGGGTATCCGCTTCCTCAACCAGTGGAGTGGAAAAGAAGATCACGAAGCAGGCATCCAGGTATGAGATGAAACTGGTGGAGCGTGAGGATAAGACAGAGAGCATCAATGGAACAGACATTGACATGGAGCCGGTATTTGATAAGCAGATAAAAGAGCTTTTAAAGAAGCAGAATGGATTTGCATGGCCGTACTATCTGTTTGCACCACGCAGATATGAAGTAGAGACCATGATATCCTTTGATGAAGAAAAATTGAAGGATGTTCTGGATAATTTGTCCTGTATGGATGAAAGCAAATGGACGGATTCCGAAAATGCACAGATTAAGGATTATACAAAGGATGGCTATGAAGTGCAGCCGGAGGTATATGGAACGAAAATCGATAAGGATGCATTTACGGAGAAAATCAAAGATGCCTTGGATAAAATGCAACCGGAATTTGACCTTTCCGAAGAAGGCTGTTATGAAGATCCTGAGGTAAAAGAAGAGGATGATATTTTTCAGGATGCACTGGATACCCTGAATAAGTATACACAGATGAAGATTACCTATCAGGCAGAAGGCAAGGATGATGTGGTTTTGGATGGAGAAACCATCAGCACCTGGCTTTCTGTGGATGATGATTTCAATGTGTCCATAGATGATGAGGCATTGAGCTCTTATGTAAAAGCTATGGCAAAAAATTATAATACCGCCTATGGAAACCGGACACTGGATACCTCTTATGGACAGACAGTGACAATTTATGGTGGAAATTACGGATGGTGGGTAGATAATGCAGCCGAAAAGGAAATGATACTGGAGGATTTGAAAGCCGGTAAGGATGTAACAAGAGAGCCGGTTTATTCCCAGACGGCTAACAGCCATGGTGAGAATGATTATGGTAATACATATGTGGAAATCAATCTGACCGCACAGCATTTGTTTTTCTATAAGAACGGATCACTGGTGGTAGAATCTGATTTTGTCTCCGGTAACCTTGCAAAGAATCATGGAACGCCGTCCGGCTCTTTTGGTGTTACTTATAAGGCAAAGGATGCGGTGCTTCGTGGCGAAGATTATGAGTCTCCGGTATCTTTCTGGATGCCTTTTAACGGTGGTATTGGAATGCATGATGCCAGCTGGAGAAGTACTTTTGGTGGAACAATTTATAAAAGAAGCGGTTCACATGGATGTATCAATCTTCCATATAGTGCAGCAAAAACAATTTATGAAAATATAGAAGCTGGTTATCCGGTGCTTGTTTATGAACTGCCGGGAACCGAGAGCCAGAAGGGCAAGGATATGGATGCAGCATCTGCAGTAGATGAGGCAATCACCTCCATTGGAACAGTAACCCTGGACTCCGCAGGAACCATTGCGTCTGTCCGTTCCCAGTATGATGCTTTATCTGACAGCGCCAAAGCATATGTAAAGAATCTGAATGTGCTGACAGCAGCCGAGTCAGCTTTGTCACAGTTGCAGTATGAACAGGCCCTGCAGGAATTGCAGAATCAGGAAAGTATCGATGCACAGAATGTAACGAATACAATCATGGCATTGCCAGATACGATAACTGCCACAGATGCAGCAGCAGTAGCCAATGCAAGAAATGCCTATAATGCCTTGAGCGATGGTGCCAAAGCGAAGGTACCACAGAGTGCACTGGACAAGCTGGCAGCCGCTGAAGCGGCATTGTAGGGAATTGGAATAAAGAATAAGAACGTCAGCTTCTGTTCAGACAATTTTATTATGATGAATGTCTGTAGGAACCACTGGAAATAAATTGAAAATAGAAATAACACCAGCCTCTGTCTGGATGATTGCAGATACATGAGGGAGGGCTGTTAGGGACTTATGAAATTCGTTCGGAAACAGGCAACGCCGGTACAGGGATGTACCGGCGAGGCGCAGATGAACATGGATGTGAATTTGCGCCGGTTGCCGGAAGCATATATACTTTTATCGAATTTTCAATGTCCCTTACAGCTCTCCCTCGTATCTGAATCATTCAGTCAGAGACTGGTGTTTTTATATAAGATTCTATATTTTCGTATTTATTTTTAATCCTTATTATACATATGGAAAAATGTTGCCAAATAGCAATTGAGATGTTGCAGACTAGAACGGCAATATTGCAAAGAAACAGGGCACATAGTATAATGTTATCAAGAAGTAAAAAAATATAAATTATGTTGCTGACGAGCACAAAGACAGATGAATAATATCCTGTGAAAATGTGCCGTATAACAGGAACGGATGAAAATAAATCGAAAGGAGAAGTGTATTGATGAAAGAGCAGGTTTTGACAAGGTTTAAGGAATTATTTGGGGATGAAGGAGACATCCGTGTGTATTTTGCACCGGGACGTGTGAATCTGATTGGAGAGCATACGGATTACAACGGCGGTCATGTATTTCCATGCGCACTGACCATTGGAACTTATGGCGTGGCAAGAAAACGTGCCGATAAGAAACTGAGATTTTATTCCATGAATTTTGAACAGCTTGGTGTGCTGGAATCTTCCATTGAAGGCTTGAAACCGGAGAAAGAAGCAGACTGGACGAATTATCCGAAGGGTGTTATCTGGGCATTTGGAGAAAAGGGCATGCAGGTAGATGCCGGAATGGATTTGTTGTTATTTGGAAATATCCCGAATGGTTCCGGACTTTCTTCTTCTGCATCTGTTGAGGTGCTGACCGGATATATCTTAAAGGACTTATTCGGATTTGATGTAACGAACCAGGACCTGGCTTTAATCGGACAGTTTTCAGAGAATAAATTCAATGGAGTGAACTGTGGCATCATGGATCAGTTTGCCATTGCCATGGGAAAAGCAGAGCATGCGATTTTCTTAGACACGGCTACTTTAAAATATGAATATGCGCCGGTTCGTTTAAAAGATGCGAAAATCGTAATTTCCTGCAGCAATAAGAAGCGTGGTCTGGGTGATTCGAAATATAATGAGCGTCGTGCAGAGTGTGAGGAAGCACTGGCAGAATTACAGAAGGTAGTAGATATTAAGAGCCTTGGTGAATTGTCTGAGGAACAGTTTGAAGAATATAAGGGAGCCATCGGAAGTGAAGTCCGCATGCGTCGGGCAAAACATGCGGTATATGAGAACCAGAGAACCCTAAAAGCAGTGGAAGCTTTGAAAGAAAATGATGTGGAAACCTTTGGAAAGCTGATGAATGCATCCCATGTATCCTTAAGGGATGATTATGAAGTAACCGGAATTGAACTGGATACCTTAGTGGAAGAAGCCTGGAAGGTAGATGGAGTCATTGGATCCCGTATGACAGGCGCAGGCTTTGGCGGATGCACTGTCAGTATTGTAAAGGATGAAGCAGTAGAGCATTTTATTGAAGCAGTAGGTAGTGCATATGAAAAGAAAATTGGATACAGAGCAGATTTCTATGTGGTAGAAATTGGAGACGGTCCATCCAGACTGGCATAAGAAACAGGAGGTAAGTCATGATTTGTGAAGATATCTTAAAATTAACAGAATATGGCATGGTAACCGGGTTGGTTCCAAAGGAAGATGAGCGTTTCACCATCAACCGCCTGCTGGAATTGTTTGAATTAGAAGAATTAGATGAGGACGCTGTGGCAGCTTATCAGTCACGGACACCGATGAGCAGAGAAGAAGCAGAAGAGAGTCTGGAAGAATTGTTAAACCGTCTGCTGGATTATGCTTATGAAAATGGCATTTTAAAGGAAAACAGCGTAGTATACCGAGATTTATTTGATACGAAAATCATGGGAATGCTGATGCCAAGACCAGGTGAAGTAATTCATAAATTTCAGAGCCTTTATGAGAAGGATGCAAAGGCAGCAACGGAGTATTATTATACTCTTAGCCAGGACAGCAATTATATCCGCAGATACCGTATCAGGCGGGATATGAAATGGACCGCAGAGACGGAGTTTGGTGAACTGGATATTACAATTAACTTATCCAAGCCGGAAAAGGACCCGAAAGCCATTGCAGCTGCAAAGCTGGCAAAGCAGAGCGGCTATCCGAAATGCCTTTTGTGTAAGGAAAATGAAGGCTATGCAGGAAGAGTCAATCATCCGGCAAGACAGAATCACCGTATTATTCCGGTGACCATCAATCACAGTGACTGGTTCTTACAGTATTCTCCTTATGTGTACTATAATGAGCACTGCATCGTGTTTAATGGAAAGCATACACCGATGAAAATCGAGAAGGCAACCTTTGGAAAACTGCTGGATTTTGTAAAACAGTTTCCGCATTATTTCGTTGGCTCCAATGCAGACCTGCCGATTGTAGGCGGTTCGATTTTAAGCCATGACCATTTCCAGGGTGGACATTATGAATTTGCCATGGCAAAGGCACCACTGGAAAAAGAGATTACCTTTGCGGGCTTTGAAGATGTGAAAGCCGGAATTGTAAAATGGCCGATGTCAGTTATCCGCCTGTCCGCACCGGATACAGAACGGCTGATTGAGCTGGCAGATAAAATACTTTTAACATGGCGTGGTTATACGGATGAAGCAGCATTTATTTTTGCAGAAACAGACGGGGAGCCGCATAATACCATTACACCAATTGCAAGAAAACGAGACAATAATTACGAACTGGATTTAGTGCTTCGTAATAATATTACAACAAAGGAGCATCCGCTGGGCGTATATCATCCGCATGCAAAGCTTCATCATATTAAGAAGGAAAATATCGGCTTAATCGAGGTAATGGGTCTGGCAGTGCTGCCGGCACGTCTGAAGGACGAGATGGCACAGCTTAAGACGGCAATTCTTTCCAGGGCTGATTTACGGAGCAATGAAGTTTTAAGTAAGCATGCAGACTGGGTAGAGGAATTTTTGCCAAAATATGAGAGCATTACGGCAGAAAATATCGACGGGATTATCCAAAAGGAAATCGGACTGGTATTCCGTGAAGTTCTTCTGGATGCCGGTGTATACAAATACACCGAAGAAGGAAGAGAAGCATTCTTACGCTTTATTGATACGGTAAATAAATAGAAAAAGGTGTTTATCCGGGAGTGGGATTCTGGTTAACATAAGAAAAGAGCATCATTGGCATAAGGTGTCATCCAAAGGGAAGGATGAAAAGCACCGCCTTTGATGCTCTTTGTTGTATGTTATGACTCTTGCAAGAAGGAAAGAAATGCATTAATATAAGAGCGATATGATAAATTATGCAAAAGAATAAGGACAGAATGGAGATTTTATGAAACAGCAGATAAAGAGCTCTTTGATATTATTATTGACCGCAACCATCTGGGGCGTGGCTTTTGTAGCCCAGAGCGTGGGCATGGAATATATTGGTCCCTTTACCTTTAACGCAATCCGATGCGTTCTGGGGGGAATGGTGTTAATCCCGGTTATTCTGGTTTTAAAGAAAAAGAAAGAGACAGGAGCAGAAAATCAGGAAAAAGAGGATAAAAAGACTTTATGGATGGGTGGAATTGCATGTGGTGTAATTCTTTGCATTGCATCTAATCTGCAGCAGTTTGGCATTATGGAAGCAAGCGTTGGTAAATCGGGCTTTTTTACGGCACTTTATATTGTGATGATTCCGGTTATCGGCATCTTTATTGGAAAGCGTCCGGGAATCAAGCTGTGGTTTTGTGTAGCATTGGCAGTTGTGGGAATGTATCTGCTTTGTATGAAGGACGGCAGTTTTACCATTGAGAGGGCAGACATCATGCTTCTTTTATGTGCACTGGCATTTTCCTTTCATATACTGGTGGTTGATTATTTTTCACCGAAGGTAGACGGCGTAAAAATGTCCTGTATACAGTTTTTTGTATGCGGAGTGCTTTCGGCAGTAGGAATGCTGTTTACAGAGACACCGGACATTTCCAATATTCAGGCGGCATGGCTGCCCTTGTTGTATGCGGGACTTCTTTCCTGCGGCGTTGGCTATACCTTGCAGATTGTGGGACAGAAAGGCATCAACCCGGTTATCGCATCCCTTATTATGAGCCTGGAATCCGTGATTTCCGCACTGGCTGGCTGGGTGATCTTAGGACAGGTATTATCACCAAAAGAAATTTTAGGCTGCGTATTGATGTTTGTGGCAATTATTATCACGCAGATTCCCATCGGAAACAAGAAAACAGATTGATTTTACGGATAGTCTCAGCTATACTGTAACAGAATAGAAAGAGAAAGAAGGCATAAGATATGTTGTCAAAAAAGATAAAACAGGCAATGGCAGGAAGCTCTGCAATTCGTGCCATGTTTATGGAAGGAAAAGAAATGGCTGCCAGGTTTGGGGCAGAAAATGTGTATGATTTCAGCCTTGGCAATCCGGCTACACCGGCACCGGAAAAAATTAAGACAGCAATTTATGATATTTTGGATAAAGAAGACCCGCTTGTGGTGCATGGATATATGGCAAATGCAGGTTATGAGGAAGTAAGGGAGGCAATTGCAGAGAACTTAAATGAACGCTTCGGAACCAATTTCCATGGGAAGAATCTGATTATGACAGTTGGTGCAGCAGGCGGCCTGAATATTATTTTTAAGACGATTTTGGATCCGGGCAATGAAGTTATGGTATTTGCTCCGTATTTTGGAGAATATAAAAGCTATGCCGCAAACTTCGATGCAAAGATTGTGGAAGTCATGCCAAATGAAGCAGATTTTATGCCGGATTTAGCAGACTTTGAACGAAAAATTACAAAAGAGACAAGAGCGGTTATCATCAATAACCCGAACAACCCGACCGGAGTGGTATATTCAGATGCAACTTTAAAAGAGATTGCCAGAATTTTAACAGCTAAGGAAAAGGAATTTGGAACCGACATTTATCTTATTTCCGATGAACCATATCGAGAGCTGGTTTATGACGGAGTACAGGAGAATTTCCTGACGAAATATTATAAAGATACGCTGGTCGGATATTCCTTCAGTAAATCCTTATCCCTTCCGGGCGAGCGGATTGGTTATGTGGTAGTGCCGGATGAAGCGGCAGATTCTGAAGAATTAGTCGAGGGAATTACGGTATCAAACCGTACCCTTGGCTTTGTAAATGCACCATCCCTCATTCAGAAAGCAGTTGCAGAGTGCTTAAAGGAAAAGACCAATCTTGAATTTTATGACCGCAACCGTATTGCTTTATATGAAGGACTGACGAAGCTTGGATTCAACTGTATCAAACCGCAGGGCGCATTTTATCTGTGGCTGAAATCTCCGGTTGCAAAGGAAGAAGAATTTGTAGAAGCTGCGAAGAAATACCATTTGATTCTGGTAAAGGGAAGTGCCTTTGGCTATGGCGGTTATGTACGCCTTGCATACTGTACTTCTTATGAGACAGTAGTAAATTCCATGCAGGCATTTGCAAAGCTGGCAGCAGAGTATGGACTGAAGGCAGCAGAATAAAAATCAGAAAATGAAAGAATGATAAAATTAAGCAGCAGATAGAAGGAGTAAGACATGAAAGCATGGGAAAATAACATACGCAAAGTTATCCCGTATGTTCCGGGAGAACAGCCGAAGAAAGAGAAAATGATAAAACTGAATACCAATGAGAATCCGTATCCACCGGCACCGGGAGTAAAGGATGTTTTAACCTCTTTTGATACCGACCGGCTGCGTCTTTATCCGGATCCAAAGATTGAGAAACTGACGGACGCAATTGCAGAACGATATGGTTTAAATTCCAATCAGGTATTTGTGGGCGTTGGCTCAGATGATGTACTTGCCATGTGCTTTATGACATTTTTTAATTCTAATCGTCCGATTCTGTTTCCGGATATTACTTATTCTTTCTATGATGTCTGGGCAGAGGAATTCCGTATTCCATATAAGCAGATTCCACTGGATGGGAATTTTACGATTCGCCCGGAGGATTATGCCGGGGAAAACGGAGGAATTGTATTTCCAAATCCAAACGCACCGACAGGAAAGCTGCTTCCGTTAGAAGATGTGGAATGCATCATTGCACAGAATCCGGATGTCATTGTTATTGTGGATGAAGCATATATTGATTTTGGTGGAACATCTGCATTGCCGCTTATTGATAAATATGACAATGTGCTGGTAGTCCAGACCTTTAGCAAGTCCCGTTCCATGGCAGGCATGCGGATTGGATATGCGATGGCACAGCCTGAATTAATCAAATATTTAAACGATGTTAAATATTCATTTAATTCTTACACCTTAAATTCTCTTACCATTGAATTGGGAACGGCGGCTATTTTGGATGAAACTTATTTTAAAGAGACGACACAGAAGATTATTGCAACCAGAGAACGTGCCAAAGAAGAACTTCGGGCACTGGGATACCGGATGGATGATTCAAAGAGCAACTTCCTCTTTGTAACCCATGATACGATTTCCATGGAGAAGCTGTTTGAAGATTTGAAGAAGAAAGACATTTATGTCCGTCATTTCTCCAAACCGGAGCGGATTGCAAATTACCTGCGTATTACCATTGGTACAGATGAAGAAATGGATACGCTGATTACGTTCTTGAAAAACTATAAACAGTCATAATTCATTAGGAAAGGAGTATTATGTTATTACATTATCTGATAGTATTTTTTGTTTCCATGGTACCACTGATTGAACTGAGAGGAGCAATTCCGTTTTCACAGGGCTTTGGACTTCCATTGATACCATCTTATATTATTTCCATCATTGGAAATATGCTGCCGGTACCGTTTATCTATTTCTTTGCAAGAAAAGTACTGATTTGGGGTGCAGATAAGCCGGTTATCGGAAAATTTTTCACTTGGTGCTTAGAAAAAGGTGAAAAGGGTGGTAAGAAGCTGCAGGCAAAGGCAGGAAGAGGATTGTTCTTGGCATTACTGCTCTTTGTTGGAATCCCGGTGCCGGGAACCGGAGCCTGGACAGGAACTTTGGCAGCCAGCATCTTAGATATGGATTTTAAATCATCTGTTATCGCAGTGATGCTTGGCGTATTGCTGGCTGGTGTAATTATGATGTTAATCAGTGTTGGTGCATTTTCTATGATTCGTTAACAGAGTGGAAGGTAAAAAGGATATCTACGTGATAAAAAGCACAGCATGTATAGTAATGTTATTTACTATATATTTTGTGCTTTTTAACTTTACAGGAAATTGCTTTCCTGTAAAGTTAAAAACGCTCCGCAAGGATGCGCACTGCAGCGTATGAGGTAGATGTCGCAAGCGACCGCCGCAGGCGCGAGAATGTGCCAAGGCACATTATTTGTTTAATAATGATTTAATTTCTAGTGCTTTGAACTACAGTGTGGATGCTTTTTTAGCAAAATCTGTATTTACAAGATCTTCATAAGGAGCGGCACCGGAGAGAACACCGGACTCTTCTAAAATAGTAAGCATTAAGTCATAGCCTTCTTCCCGGAGTATTAAATCTGTATTCCAGGTTTCCTGGTCATAGTAGCGGCTTACAATGAGCGTAAGGGTTTCAAGGTCCGTTTCACTAAACTGCGGTGCAATGACAGTTGCGATTTCTTCCGGACTGTGATCTGCTACATAATCCATGCCTTTCTGTAAAGCATTGGTAAAATGCTGGATAAGGTCGGCATTTTCCTTAAGATAGCTTTCTTTGGCACAAAAAGCAGTATATGGAAGGTAGCCGGAATCCACGCCAATGGATGCTACCACATAGCCGTCACCGGACTGCTCCAAAGCAGTAGCGGATGGTTCAAATTCAATGGTATAATCCCCCTGCCCGCCGGAAAAAGCCGCTGCGGTAGAACCAAAGTCAATACTCTGGTCGATGTTGACTTCGGAAGGAGAAACGCCATTTTCCCGGAGTACATATTCATATACCATTTCCGGTGTGCCACCGGCTCTTCCGCCCAGCACATCTTTTCCAATCATATCTTCATAGGAAAAGGAATCCGTATTTTCCCTTGCTACCACAAAGTTACCGGCACGCTGGGTAAGCTGTGCAAAATTGATGACATGGTCTTTCGCACCTTCCGTGTAGGCATAAATGCTTGCCTCAGTTCCCATGAACCCTACATCTGCATCCCCGGAAACAACGGCAGCCATGGTTTTATCCGCTCCAAAGCCGGTGGTCAATGAGAGCTCGATTCCCTCATCTTCAAAGTAGCCTTTTTCGATGGCCACATACATCGGTGCGTAAAAAATGGAATGTGCCACTTCATTTAATGTTACGGTTGTTAATGCTTTAGAATCATCTGATTTGCAGGCACAAAGCGGGAAGGACATAAGAAGAATTAAGAAAAGTGAAATACCTTTTTTATAAAATCGTTTCATAGAGCATCCTTAAAAGACATTTGTATTATAGTATGAAAGACAGATGAAAATGTGCTATGATGGATAAGATAGGATTGTCTGGAATTTAGAAAACAGTATTAAGACAAGAGATATAAAAGGAGAACAGAACATGAACGACTACGTAGACCTTCATACTCATACAATCGCAAGTGGACATGCTTACAGTACTATTGAAGCAATGATAAAGGCGGCAGAGCAGAAAGGGATCCGTCTCTTTGGTATTACAGAGCATGCTCCGAAAATGCCGGGAACCTGCAGCGAGTTATATTTTAATAATCTTCGCGTGCTAGAAAGAAAGCATGGAGAAATGTATACGCTGTTTGGCGCAGAACTTAATATCATGGATATGGAAGGACATGTGGATCTGCCGGAGCGTACCTTAAAGCAGATGGATTTGTGCGTTGCAAGCATGCATGGTCCGTGTTTTCATCCGGGAACCATAGAAGAAAATACGAAAACTTATCTGAATGTGATGAAAAATCCCTATGTAAACATTATCGGGCATCCGGATGATTCTTATTATCCGGTGGATTATCGTGCACTGGTGGAAGGTGCAAAGGAGTACCATGTATTGTTAGAGGTCAACAATGGCTCCCTGACACCGGGTGGCTTCCGGCAGAATACGAAGGAAAACAGCTGCAAAATGTTAGAACTTTGCAAGGAATATAAAGTTCCGGTTATCATGGATTCCGATGCGCATGTGGATACCGCAGTTGGGAATCATCAATATCCATTGGAAGTTATTCAGATGGTAGATTTTCCGGAAGAACTGGTGGTCAATACCAATGTGGAACTGGCGAAGAGTTTTTTGAATTATTTTAAATCACCGGAACATCTATAAGGAGTTATCACAGGTGAGAAAAGAATATCAACAGCAGTATTGACAGAAAAAGTGAGTTAGTATAAACTAACTCTTGTAAGGAACATTACAATACACACAAAATACTTTGGACGTAAAGGGAGCAGACTTTTGATGCGGGTCTGCTCCTTTTATATGCCATCAATTAGGGGATTGCGATGTGGAGATAACATTTAGAATCAAAGAATTTTGCAGCAGTCAAAGCGCATTGATTTTCTTTTATGTGAAATGTCAACCGTTCTTAGGGGTCTGTTTTTCTTGATGATAAACTGTCTTTTCGGTTGTTTTGACAGAATATTGGTACTGTCCGTCGAGGACAGATGCCACCTAATGTCTGCAAGGGGCACTGGGAATTTCGATATACTTTTCATTTCATCTGGCAACCGGCACAAATTCACATCCATGTTCAATTGTGCCTCGCTGGTACATCCCTGTACCAGCGTTGCCTGTTGCCAGACGAAATTCCAAGTGCCCCTAACAGCCCTTATCAGGCATCTGTACTTCGGCGGACCATGCAGTTATTCTGACAAACATTGGAAAGACTGTTTTAATCATCTAATGAAAAACACGCATTTTAGAACTGTGGTATTTCGTAGCGAAAGAAAATCCCCTGTGAATCAGAGAAATATGATTGCGGTAATCTATTCCCTTTTCACAACTGCCTGTGATTTTTAAGCAGGAATAAGTTGACGGAACATTTTCCCCCTTATATAATAAGATGCAGATGTCTTAAGACAAAACAGAAAATATTTGATACCAGAAAATATTGGAGGAAATACTATGTGGCTTGCAGATAACTGGAAAGATTATGAAGTAATAGACTGTTCAAAAGGTGAGAAATTAGAGCGCTGGGGTGACTATATCCTGGTTCGTCCGGATCCTCAGGTTATCTGGGATACACCACGCAAAGAAAAAGGCTGGCATAAAATGAACGCCCACTATCACCGCAGTAAAAAGGGCGGCGGCGAATGGGAATTCTTTGACCTGCCACAGCAGTGGAGTATCCACTACCGTAACCTTACTTTCCAGTTAAAGCCTTTCAGCTTCAAGCACACAGGTCTTTTCCCGGAGCAGGCTGCCAACTGGGACTGGTTCTCTGAACTGATTAAAAAAGCAGGAAGACCAGTTAAAGTCTTAAATCTTTTTGCCTATACCGGTGGTGCTACGATTGCTGCCGCAGCAGCAGGTGCATCCGTTACCCATGTAGACGCCTCAAAGGGTATGGTTACCTGGGCCAAGGAAAATGCTGCTTCTTCCGGTCTTGCAGATGCACCAATCCGCTGGATTGTAGATGACTGTGTCAAATTCGTGGAACGTGAAATCCGCCGTGGCAACCACTACGATGCCATCATTATGGATCCGCCATCCTATGGCAGAGGTCCGAAAGGAGAAATCTGGAAAATCGAAGAATCCATCCATCCACTGGTAAAACTCTGTGCACAGCTTCTGGTGGACAGACCTTTGTTCTTCCTGATTAATTCCTATACTACCGGCTTACAGCCGGCGGTTCTCTCTTACCTTATCGGGACGGAACTAAAACGTTTCCCTGGCAAAGTCACAGCCGACGAAATCGGTCTTCCGGTCAGTTCCAACGGACTTACACTTCCTTGTGGGGCTTCCGGACGGTTCGAGGGAATTTAAACTTAATAGCTGAAGCGGGAGGGCACACACCCTCCCGCATTCACTTTCCTACTATTTTTTTACTTTTCCTTCCAGAAAAAATATTTTATTTACATACTTTTTGTTTCTGACTTTGTCTGCCCTTTTTCATAAAGCATATAACAATCTCTACAACTTCAAGAGTTGTTATCATTATAATGATAGTGAAAATTGATTGTATATTCCCCTTACCTCCGGAAAACAATTTGATTCCGTTCAGCAGATCAGCCAAATATTTCCAGCTTCCCAGGGCGAAAAATGCTAATGCAAAAGCAGTGCTGACTGATGCCACCAGTTCAAAAATACCGATATCTATCGGAAAATCTTTATCCAGCCCGAAATAAACAATGTTGCAAATCATGCTAATCACTAGCAATAAAATAACCGTTATATTCACTGAAGCAATGCTTCTCATATATAGCCAGGTGTAAATCATACAAATTATAGAAAATATGGCTGACAGTAAACTGAAATATTCTCCCACAGATTTTTTTCCCCAGAAAGCTTTATTCATGACACTTCCTCCTGTTTTCTTTAATAATCAAACAAATATAGCCTGCCAACGATCCCAACGTAAGTAACGCAAACACCGCAATCATACCATACAATGCATATTCCCACCACGGAACACTTACCACCATCACTGATTCTGCTGATAAGCCGTTCACTGTAAACGTATGCAGATATGCATTAACATTATTTTTTGTTGCTGTCCGAAGCGCAGAAAGTGCATACCCATCTCCGTCTGCTATTGCCTTTGTCATGGCAGTTACGGCATCCTCTCCGCCACCCATGGCAGATACAAACGACTCCATACAGAAATAATCCAATCCGGAAGTCATGGCCAATACCCAGTTCTGCTTATATAAAGAACCTGCTGCTGCATCCGATGTTACATGTCCTTCAAACCCCCACTCATTTCGGAGTATATCAATCAACAACGATGATGTATAACCGGCATACTGACAGCCAATTCGACTAAATCCAGTCATCACCCCATAAGCATTTCCTTCCACAATTGCCCCTTCAAAAGCTCTCAAAGCATTTTCTCGGAATGCCTGTTCATTAAAGAAAGTACTGATGCTTTCCCGATTTGTTTCCTGATCATTTCCTGCAAAATGTTTAATGCAATACGTCACACCGACACTTTGCATTCCCTGTGCCTCATGTGCACCGACAATATATCCCATCGTGCCATCTTCAGAATAATACTGATTATTTCTGCCGCCAAACGATGTTCGGTGCAGATTTCCGCCATCATACCATACCTCGTTGTATCCGGTAAAATATGCTTCTAATCCAAGAATACGTCCTCTTTCCTCAAACCTTTCAACATTAAAAGTGGAAGAAGTAACCATTTCAGAATTCCATCTTTGAGCATAGCCTCCATCCGGATCGGCCAAAAATCCAGCACTTCCGATGCCGGAGCCGTCATCGGCTCTGCTTACAGAAGGAATTCCAAGTTCCACGATAGCCTCCGTTCCTTGTCCATCCGCTACAAGTGTCAGCATTTCTTCTACAGTGAACTGATTGAGAAATTGCTCCCAAACTTCATCGTCATCATAATCAATATCTTTCATCATTGCAAATGTAATGCCGTTATCCACACCCTGCTCGTAATCCCCTGCTGAGGCAGAATCCTCTGGTTGCTCATATGTTCCTTTGATTTGTTCCATCATCTCCTCTGTAGCAGACAGTCCGCTATATGTGATTGGATAAGTTCCTTCCCAGTCGCTTCTGGAGAGATAGGTAACCGTATCCCCAATCCAGTAATTAATATTTGCTTCTTCCAGCTGGTTTGTAACTTCCACAGAGTCATCCACCCTTGAAGTTGCATAAGTTGTTGTATCTCTCTCCTTCTCCACCCAGCTATATACTTTCTCTGTATTTCCACTGGTAGAATTTCCATATATATCGGTCATGCCTTCCGCACCCTTTGCCGCCAAAATATTATTCAACGCATCGTGTGCGTCATCCCCTACTGCCAAATAGTAATTCCCGGCGCTCAGAATATATCCTTCTTCCCCGTTTGCGTCATAGCTTGCAAGAAAATATCTTTCTGCTTCTACAGTTACGGTCTCAGATTCTCCCGGTGCCAATTCATCCGTTTTTGCAAATCCTACCAACTGCACTGCTGATTTCTCAACCCCATATTGCTTTTCATAATCTCCATAAGGAGTCTGCGCATACACCTGCACCACAGATTTTCCTGAGTAAGTGTCACCCGTATTGGTAACAGTCACCTCAACCTCATAGCTATCCGTGTCTGGGTTGTATGTCACTCCGTCCAACTTCTGTTCAAATGTGGTATAGGAAAGTCCAAAGCCGAAAGGATACACAACCTCTTCGTTGTAATTCCAACCAGCCGTGCTTGCATATGTTCCCGCAGTTCCAGACGCATTTCCCTGTCCAAGAATACAATCCTCATATCGCGTTTCATAATATTTATAACCTACATAAATTCCTTCAGCTTCCACGATATAGCTGGAGTAATTTTGTTCTCCGCTGTAGTCTGCCTCGTTATATCCGCAATATTCAAGAATTTCATCGGCATTTGCCCAATACTGGCTATTATCGTTTGCATTCATGGAAGCCGGCGCAGACAACGAATCCGTAGCATAGGTATCCACAAGATGTCCTGACGGACTTACTTTACCGGTAAGGATATTCGCCACACCAGTCGCCCCCTGACTTCCAAGGTTTCCGACCCAAAGTATCGCATCCACACCATAATCATCTAATTCGCCAAGCTCCATGGCATTATTCGTATTTAGTAAAACAATAACCTTACTAAATATGCCTACCTCCTTATAGGACTGCACCATTTCAAATAACTCCCGTTCATTTGGCTGGAGGGCAAGCTCACTGATTCCGTCTACTCCTCCGGTCATTCCTAGATCGTTATCCTCGCCCTGATCTCTGGAAAGAGAAATAATTGCTGCATCCCCATAGCTACTAAAGGAATCGCTTAATCCATCTTCATAAAAACTTGCAGGAGCCTCACCATCAACAACTTTATCATCTTCTGACGGTGCATCAGAGCCGGGCGTATAATAATATGCATAGATTGCATCTGAGGTCACTCCTCTGCCCGGATATGTAGTTGCGTACTCTTCATAAGCATCTAACACACCCGTATTAACATGATAGGTTTCTTCCAATGCCTCAACAATCGTTTTGTCCGTACTATATCCTTCATATTCCTCTGTCCAGTCATCATAATAATCAATAGACAGTTTGCTATAGTAAACACCATTATAATATCCTATGGTTGCCGCTCCCAAAAGCGTTACATTGCTTCCTTCTTTCAACGGCAGCGCATTGTTATCATTTTTCAAAAGAACTGCCCCTTCTTCTTCCTGCGCAACGATCTCATCCGCAGCACTTTTTTCCAAAGAGTTAAGCGCATCCGTATCATAAACGTCATCACTGTCCAATCCTGTTGTATAATATATTGTATCAGCAGACGTATCCTCTGAATCAATAACCTCTACCCGAGAATCAACTCCCAGCAAACCATTGATTACAGATGGAATCTTAGTGGCTGATGTCATCACGAAAGTCGTCACTATCAAAAGCAATGAAAATAGTGATGTCAATCCTCGAAAAATCTCTTTTTTCCATGACTTTTTCATTTTAATTTTTCTCCTTTTTACAATGTAGTTTTCTTATTACTGATAATAAATATTTTCTCCACTTGGCCTACTAAAAGTAACCACCTCCTCACACCAACAGAGAATCGTATTTATGTCAATGTTGGTTCTCCCTTATTCTTTTTCGCTCCCCCTGGGAAGATGATTTTATTGGCGAAGAAAAATGCTACCATGGATACGCCGCCGTTCAGGACGGTTGTCCCAATATTGTAAAGCCAGTCTGGCACAAATATTCCCGCGACCGCTACCCAGATGCAGTTGATTGAATTGACGATACATGTCACGATGCCAAACGTAATCATATACCACATACCCTGATACCAGATATTGCCCCTGCTACGGAACACAAAACTTCGCTGGATTGGGAAATTGATGCATTCCCCGATAACCATCGCAACCATATACGCGCAGAAATACGAGAGCCCGCCATGCGCCGCGTCGTAGCCGATGATGTTCCATTTAAACGTCTCGCCAAATAATGTAATATCGATGCTTGGAAATCCAAAATCAATATCCGGCACCCCCGCAAATGCAAGCGTGAGAAACAACAGCAGTAGGTATTTCAGTACCGTGATCAGGTTGCTGACAATAACGAAAAGCCCCCCTTCCCTAATCCATTTTGATGCGCCCGGATGCTCTGCCGCAAAAGCGCTCCATTTTTCTTTCCACCATGTCGCAATATTTGTCATATGCTTTTTCCTCTATTCCAAACTTTGTAACCATATCTTAACACAAAGATTTTTCTTCAGAAAAAATCTGCACAATCTGCACGTTTTTTGCATAAACTGAATTCATGCCATATACACATTGACCATTCTCACAAAAAATTGCCATGGTTTTATGCATTCTGCACAATCCATGGCAATTTTACATTTTTCTCTCGTCTATTTTTCCGCCTCATTCCAGTCCTGCATCGGTATCAGTATTTTTAAGTCAAACCAGTTCTCTTTCGTATCAATCGTAACCGCCCCATCATATTTGTTGACGCTATAGCGGATGCTCTTTAACCCATAGCCGTGAAATCCTCTTTCTTTTTTCGTCGTCACAAGCTTTCCTTCCTCATAACTCAGCCCGCCCTCGTAATAATTTTCAAACCGCAGGAGAATAAAATCCTTCTGCCGGGAAACGGTCACATGGATAAGTCGCCTCTCCTTGTCAATTATTTTGCACTCGCACTCGATTGCATTGTCGAGCGCATTCCCGAAAATGCTGCAAATGTCCATGACGTCCATAAAGGAGAGGAGTTTTCCGTCTGCGACGCAGGTAAAGGTAATCCCATGTTTCGCGCAGTAAAGGCTTTTGCTTGTCAGGACAGTGTCGAGCACCGTATTTCCGGTCTTATTCTGTGCCTCATACTGCCGAATCTCGTTCTCCATGCGATTTAAAAATTCCTCGCGCTTTACCGGATCCTCCTCGCTGCGCAGCACCGCAATCTGATGCTTTAGGTCATGGTATTTGTAATTGATAAGTTCAATGCTCTCGCGTGACTGCTTATACTGGATGTACTGGTTCTGCAACACCCCCTGCACCACCTCTAATTCCCCACGTACCCGCAGTTCGCAGCACTGGGTGAGGTGCGCATACAGCATAGCAATCCCACCGAAGTCAACAATTGTGCGGATATTTCCAATCTCAAATGAATAACTACCCGACACCATTGTATGCGACGTGATAAATCCCAGATTACTCACGGAAAAAACCACCACTCCAATGAGCAGTGCAGAAAAAAATTCTTTCCGACTGATATTCATGTTCCCGTCCTTCGGCAGATGTCCGTGCAGAATTTTCCAGAGCAAGAACATCACGCCTGCATAAATCCCGGCAAGAAACAGAAACTCCATCCACTTGCTCGTGTGCTCCCCGTAGATATAACACATAAGCTGCCACTCAAAGGATGCGGTAAACTCCGCCGCGACGAATGCGATCATACCGAAATACGCGGCGTCCGCAACATGTATCTGACAGCAAGCATAAATAATCCCAATCATAAAAAGCACTGCCGCCGCCATACACGGAATCCAGAAGCCGATGGGCAAACCTCCGGTCACCTTTAAGAAAATACTCTGCCAGAGCAACATCCCCGCCATAAGAAGCGCCGTTTTCCACACGTGAAAATGCTTTTTCAACAGCAGGATAAATACCATACACGCTGCCCATTCTGCCGCCGCCGTATAGACGCGCGGAATATCCTGCATCATAATGTCTGTCATTTGACCATCTCTCCCCAATATCTTGTAAGCGCTTCCATAAACTCCTTTTTGCGTGCGCGGCTTAACACGAGCGGCTCCTTTTTTACCATGGCGCACCCATCCTTTATGCCATCGACATGCTGCAGATTAATGAGATATCCTTTATTTCCCCGGCAAAAATTCATGCCAGAAAGTTCTTCCTCAATCGCCTTCATTGTCCCTGCCGTCTCATATTCACCTAAAATCGTATGAAGCACAAGGTTATGTCCCTGACTTTCCACGTAATAAATATTCGCAACGTTCATCCGCATCGTACCGCCTCTGATATTCACGGTGATGATCTCCTGCTCCCGCTTTTTCATCCTGCCGACCGCACGGTTTAACCGTTGGGAAAAGGCGAAATAGGACACCGGCTTTAACACATAATCCAGCGCGTCCACAGCATAACCGCGGATCGCATACTGGGCCATATTCGTGATAAAAATAATTATGACCTCGGTATCAATTTTCCGAATTTCCTCCGCCGCCGACATCCCGTCCATGAACTTCATCTCCACATCCATGAAAATAATGTCAAAGTGCGATTTATATTTGTGGACAATCTGGTCACCATCCGAATACACCGTGATTTCAAAGGCTTCCCCGTTCTCCTGCTCGTACTGCCTGAGAAATTCCTGCAGCTGCTTGGCATATACGACTTCGTCCTCTACAATGGCAACGCTTATCATACGCTTCCCTCCACTTTCTCAAACGGCTCTGCTGCCATCTCTGTGGAGCAAAGCCGCCTGATTTGTATGCCTTTATCTTAACGAATTTTTTTGATTAATACAAGGTTTTTCATATCCTTACCGTTTTACCGCCGCCCGGATGAGATGCGCAGTGCCCCTGATGCGGTGTCCATTCGCCATTTCGGTGAGTGCTCGCGCCATATCCATCGTGACAAATCCCCCGGTCATCTTGGCATAGCCTCGGATTGGCATATTATAGTTGAAAAGAACATTCAAATTTGGCTTTCCCCGCCATTCGCTGATTTTTACCATCACTCGCATCACACCGCAAAAAAGCTTTCCAAGGATTCCCTTTCCATAATACAGCTGGCACACCGCATCGTTCATCCTAATCTCTCCGCTCCAGCTTCCGTCTGGTACCTCCCTGCCGTACAGAGCGCAAAACGTGTCGTCGCTTACCGTCTCAATTTTTCCGGAAAAATATTCCGGCAGCATTTCCGCGCTGTAGCCCCCCGCCGCTACCGTTCCCTGCCGGAAAAGCTCATCCTCGAGCACAATGGTCTCCGCATCGGTTCCGACCATAATCCGGTACATCCCGGTCTCCGTCTCCCATGTATCCGTACGTACGTCATAGAAGCGAAATGTCTTGTCATCAAACAATATCCGCACCTCTTTTTCCTCATCCGGTTGCAGAAATACCCGCGCAAACCCTTTCAACTCCCGCACCGGGCGGAAGATTGTCTCCGACTGTCTGCCGACGTAAAGCTGCGCGACCTCCGCGCCTGCCATATCCCCGGTATTTTTCACGGTAAATGTCACACCTGCATCGTCCACATGCAGATTCCCATAGAAAAATGATGTATAGCTTAATCCGAACCCAAATGGGAAGCGAACCTTTTTCCCTACCGTTGTGTAGTAGCGGTAGCCAACATAGAGCCCCTCACGATACTCGCTGCTACGCTCTTTGCTCGGATAATAATTGTATGCCGGGGTATCCTCGTAACAGAGCGGGTAAGTCTCGTTTAATCTACCGGACGGACAAGTCTTTCCAGTCAAAATATTCATCATTGCGGACGCGCTCGCCTGCCCGCCAAGATACCCGTGAACGATTCCTTTCACCCGGTCAAACCACGGCATTTCCACTGGAGATCCTGCGGAAAGCACAACGATGACATTCTGATTGACCTCTGCCACCGCCTCAATCAGTTCGTTCTGTGCCTGTGGCATCCGCATATGTACACGATCCAAGCCCTCCGACTCGCTGATTTCATCCAGACCTGCAAAAATCAGCACAGTCTCTGCATGTTCCGCCACCTCCACCGCCGAACAAATGAGCGCCTTCTTCGGCTTTCGGTTACGCACGTATCCTTTCTGGTATGCTGTCATTGAAATCCCGCTCTCTTTGATCACCCCAAGAATGGATTCCGGCTCCTTTGCCGGGTTCACAAGTGAGGAGCCTGCGCCCTGATAACGCGGTTTTTTTGAAAAATCACCAATTACCGCCACCTTCGTACCCCGCTTTAGCGGAAGGATCCCGTCGGTATTTTTCAAAAGGACGATGCTCTCCTCCGCTGCTTTCCTGGCGAGCATATGATGCGCTTCGGCATCAAATTTCGTTCCTTTTCCTTCAGCGGTTGCCTGATGCGTCGCAAAAATCACCCTCAGCAACTCGTCTAACCGCTGGTCAAGCGTTTCTATCGACAACCTTCCGTCTCCAACCGCGCTTATGATATCGCGCATGCCGGAATTCCCAGTACCCGGCATCTCCAAATGACTCCCGTTCTTCACACCGAGTGCATGATCATTGCTTCCGCCCCAGTCCGACACGACACAGCCGTCGAAGCCCCATTCGTCAACAAGAATTTCCTGCAGTATGTGGCTGTTTTCATTGGCATAGACGCCGTTCACCTCATTGTAGGATGACATGATTGCTTTCGCCCCGCCCTCCTTGACCGCAATCTCAAATCCGGTCACGTAAATCTCACGGAACGTGCGCTCGTCCACAACGGAATTCATCGCCATGCGCCGTAGCTCCTGACTGTTTGCCGCAAAATGCTTCGGGCAAGCGGCAATCCCTTTTCCCTGAATGCCCCGGACATACGCCGCCGCCATTTTCCCGGCATGGTACGGATCTTCGGAAAAATATTCAAAGTTGCGCCCGCACAGCGGACTCCGCTTGATGTTCAACCCTGGTCCCAAAATGACATTCACACCCATCGTGATTGCTTCCTCTGCAAGTGCAGCACCGATTTCTTCGCCGAGCGTCTCGTCCCAACTGTTCGCCACCGCCGCCGCAGTCGGAAAGCAGGTTGCCGGAAGACTCGCATTTAAACCCAGATGATCACCCGCTCCCGCCTGCCGTCGCAGTCCGTGCGGGCCGTCGGACATGGTCATGGATGGGATGCCATACTCTTCATAATCCACCGTCTCCCATGTATTTTTGCCAGACATCATGCGCGCCTTTTGCTCGAGCGTCATTTTTTGTATTATATCCCCATATTGTAAGTTCATATGCTATTCCTCCTGCTGCGTGGGTTTTGCAGCAGTCTTGCGCATCTGCAAAGCCCCAATTATTCTCTAGGATTTATCGTAGCATATTTTTCGTGTAAAAAAAGAAAATGGCATAACTGGTGCGGTTTTTGGCATAAACTGCAAATGTTTCATTCATTGTAATAATTCCACTCATACCACCATATTCATCCAAAACAACCGCAATGGCATAAGATTCCTTTTTCATTTTCCCGAAAAGTGTATCTGCCTTTACCGTTTCGGGAACAAAATACGCCTGATTTACCGCATACTGCATTACTGATTCCCGGCTTTTGTTTTCGAGTCTGAAATATTCATTCGCATTCAAAATCCCAATAATTTTATCAGCTGTTCCCTCACAAATCGGATAATATGTATGTCGGGTTTCAAAGATCGTCTTTCTCCATACTTCTGCTGAATCTTCTACATCAAGCATAATCACATCCGTTCTGCGAGTCATAATTTCATCGGCTGCAATATCATCAAGCTCAAACACGTTCTGTATATACTCTCGCTCTTCATCAGCGTAAGTCTTTTATATATAAATCAGATACAAATTTGCATTTCAATTAAACGTCAAAAAGGCATGACGTTAATCCGTCATGCCTTTTCATTCCTATCCTTTTCGAATCTGCTCATTAATAATCTTCATGTCCAATAAACTTGCACTTAGCAATATATCCACCACACCAGATGGCTCCTGCCACCGTTACAGACAGCAGACACTTGAATACCGCCAGTGCGATGATTCCAATTGTAAGATTTCCTGCAAAGTATGCAGAAACCACCCCCTGTATTGGTTTACATAACATAAGCCAGCCTCCCACATAAAGGGCTAGCAGCGTTCCGATGACTGAACAGAGTGTTCCGATCATCAGTCTCAGTGTTTTATGGCTAATCTGTGTTTCCTCTGCCTGTTTTGTAACTTCTTTCATCCTAATTCCCCTCTTCTCTAACATATCCCTTAGCATTTCTACCTGTTTAAACTTTTCAGATAAAAATTTACATTTCTATATCAAATATACAATTTTTTTGTCGAAAATTCAAGTGATTTTCTATTGCAACTGTTGTAATCTGTTGTATCTGCGCCTTTCTTACTTTATAATAGTAACACAGTAAACAGAATTTTTTTCAGGGGTGCTCTATTATATGAATGGTTCGAAAAAACTACAACAGCTATTGGCTGTTCTCTTTATTTTTACAATTTTATTATGCAGCTGTAGAAAAGCAGAAAATACTCTCTCCACAAAACAAGAGCCTTCGCTGCCAACTATTGTAATCGGCAGTGACAATTATCCGCCTTTTAATTATAGCGGAACAGACGGCAGACCAACCGGCATTGATGTGGATCTTGCCACGGAAGCCTTCCACAGAATGGGCTATCAGGCTGAATTTGTCACCATCGACTGGGAAAATAAAAAAGAGCTTCTGCAGGATGGCAGTATCGACTGCGCCTGGGGCTGTTTTAGTATGGACGGACGAATGGATGAATACAAATGGGCGGGCCCTTATATGATCAGCCAGCAAGTGGTTGCAGTCAGTCCGGACAGCAATATTTACACCCTGCAGGATCTTGCCGGTAAAAACATTGCCGTTCAGGCCACCACGAAACCGGAAGATATTTTTCTCAACCAGACCGACCCCGACATTCCAAACATTAACGGGCTTTTCTCCATGCAGAATCGTGAGCTGATTTACCCAATGTTAAGCAAAGGTTATGTGGATGCGGTTGCTGCCCACGAAACTTCTATTTTACAATATATGTCCGATTATCATGTGGAATACCGCATTCTGGATAAACCGCTTCTTACTGTCGGACTGGGTGTGGCTTTCTCCCTTGATGATACCAGTGGACTCAACGAAGAACTGTCTGATACCTTAGAGGAAATGCAAAAGGATGGAACCTCTGAAAAAATTATTGGAAAATACTTAGCACATCCAAGTACTTATCTGGAGGTGGAAAATTATGAAGTCAAATAAGAATAAACCCTTCAGGCTGCGTTTTTTCTGGCCTTTTTCAATTTTTCTTGGCATCCTGTTCTTCCTTCTGGTATTTTTTACTTCCGCAAACGATGATATCGAATCCACAGAACAACACCTTGCAGATACGGTAAATTATTTGAAGAAACAATGTTCCACCTACAGCAATTTGAATTTAGCCTCCGAAACCAAGAGCCTGATGCGTATTATTGAATGCTGTCAGCAGGCTGCCCGCAATATTTCTACGGATAACCGTCTGCATGGCACAACATCCATGGAAAAAACTTCCATGGAAGAATTTACAAAAGACCTTTATATTACCGGCATTATTTTTCTCGATGAAACCGGAACTGTAACCTCTGAATATTGTACTGATTCCATTGGCAGTGCCGGACTAACCGATACGCTGGAAAAAGAAGTTCTTCTGGATGTTGCCATACATCCGGAAAAAACATACTCTTCCAGAATCGACTGTGAAGATGGCTCTTATATCGACCTGGCAGCGGTAGGACGTACCGATACCTCTGGTATTATTGTAACTTATTACCATACACCACTTGATTATATCGAAAGTTACAGCCTCTCTTTTCAGAATTTGCTGTCCGGCTACAGTATCAGCCGTAGCAGCACCATTGTCATTACCAGTGGTGATAAAGTAATTGCCTCAAATGAAGAAAAACTCGAAGGAACAGATATTAAGGATATTGAAGTACTACAGAATATAAACAAAAAAGCGGTGAGTGGACAGATGGTTCATGTTCATAATACAGTTTCCTCACCAAAGCATGTCTTTGGTATGTTAGACCAGGGGCAGAATTATTATATCTACGTCTATCTGCCTGAGCATGCAGTTTTTGAAACGACTCCGCGAAAAGTATTTTATTATATGTTTGGTTATATCTGTATTCTTCTGATTTTCCAGATGCTGCGCTGGAGGACTGACCAGAGCTACCAGAAAGCCCAGTTGAAGAGGGATAAACTCTATCAGGAATCACTAAAGGAGGCTGCTAAAAAAGCAGAAAGTGCCAACCTTGCCAAGACTGAATTTTTGCAGCGGATGAGTCACGATATCCGGACGCCGATTAACGGAATCCGTGGTATGGTGGAAATTGCCGGACATTATAAAGATAACCCTGTCAAGCAGCAGGAATGTCTCGGAAAAATCCGGGAGGCTTCTGGTCTGCTCTTAGAACTTGTAAATGAAGTACTTGATATGGGAAAACTGGAATCCGGCGAAATTGTCTTAGAATCCCGCCCGTTCCATGTTCTACATCTGGTCCATGATATCACCACCATCATAGAAAAGCAGGCAGCGGAACGTGGCATCGAAATTATTTCCGGAGTTCCTTCCGTCCAGCATCCCTGTCTCATCGGAAGTCCTATTCATATCAAGCGGCTTCTTATGAATATTGTAAGCAATGCAGTAAAATATAATAAGGAAAATGGAAAAGTTATTCTAAGCTGTCATGAAGTACGTTTCACGGAAGATACTGCCTGGATTGAATTTACCTGCTCTGATACCGGAATCGGCATGAGCAAAGAATTTCAGGAGCATTTATTTGAGCCTTTT